>Ga0209166_10000805_pt1 | contig 29929 bp, 23 predicted proteins | sample Coa_R1_3_FD_187151 | JGI IMG/M metagenome (GOLD analysis project Ga0209166, IMG submission 187151) | Surface soil microbial communities from Centralia Pennsylvania, which are recovering from an underground coalmine fire - Coalmine... | ecosystem: Environmental > Terrestrial > Soil >...
AAGCTGGCGCTGGTGGGCATCGGGGTCGAGCCGGGCCTGTCCGACGTGTTCGCCAGGTACGCCGCAGACACCCTGTTCCGCGAAATCCGCGAGATCGGCGTACGGGACGGTGCGAATCTCGTGGTCGAGGGCTACGACTTTGCGCCCACCTTCTCCATCTGGACCACCATCGAGGAGTGCCTGAACCCGCCGGTCATCTGGGAGGACGGCCGCGGCTGGTACACCACGCCGCCGTTCTCCGAGCCGGAGACCTTCACCTTCCCGGCCGGGATCGGCCCGGTGGAGTGCGTGAACGTGGAGCACGAAGAGGTGCTGCTCATCCCCCGCTGGGTCAAGGCGAAGCGGGTCACGTTCAAGTACGGCCTCGGCGCGGAGTTCATCGGCGTCCTGGAGACCCTGCACAAGCTCGGCCTGGACCGCACCGAGCCGGTCAGCGCCGGCGGCGTGAGCGTGTCACCGCGCGACGTGGTCGCGGCATGCCTGCCCGACCCGGCCGCCCTGGGCGACAAGATGGCCGGCCTCACCTGCGCGGGCACCTGGGTCACCGGGACCGGCACCGACGGCGCCCCGCGCGAGGTCTACCTTCATCATGTAGTGGACAATGCCTGGTCCATGGCCGAGTACGGATCCCAGGCCGTGGTCTGGCAGACGGCGGTGAACCCGGTCGTGGCACTGGAACTGATCGACTCGGGCACCTGGTCGGGCGCCGGGGTGCTGGGCCCTGAGGCGCTGCCCCCGGGCCCGTTCCTGGACTTGCTCACCGAGTACGGCTCCCCGTGGGCGTGCGAGGAACGCGCCCCGGCTGGGCAGTAAGAACCTATTTCAATCAAAACGGAGGAGTCGTGGCTGAGGAACTGCGCAACTTCATCGGCGGCCAGTGGACGGACACGTCCTTCGATAAGCGCGCCGAACTGATCAACCCCAGCACCGGCGAGGTGTTCGCCACGGCGCCGGTGTCCGGCGAGACGGAGGTGGATGCCGCCGTGTCCTCGGCCGCGGAAGCCTTCGAGGGATGGCGGGACGCCACCCCGGCCGAGCGCAGCCTGGCGCTGCTGCGGATCGCCGACGCCATCGAGGCCCGTGCCGACGAGTTCGTCAAGGCCGAGTCCCGGAACACCGGCAAGCCGCTCGGGCTCACCGCATCGGAGGAGATCCCGCCGATGGTGGACCAGATCAGGTTCTTCGCGGGCGCGGCCCGGATGCTGGAGGGCCGGTCGGCGGGCGAGTACATGTCCGGGTTCACCTCGTTCATCCGGCGTGAGCCTGTGGGGGTGTGCGCGGCGGTCACGCCGTGGAACTACCCGATGATGATGGCGGTGTGGAAGTGGGCCCCGGCGCTGGCGGCGGGCAACACCATGGTGCTCAAGCCGTCGGACACCACGCCGGTCAGCACGCTGCTCATGGCCGAGCTGATGGCCGAGTTCCTGCCGCCCGGCGTGTTCAACGTGGTCTGCGGCGACCGGGACACCGGCCGCGCACTGGTCGCCCACCCGGTCCCGCAGATGGTGTCGATCACCGGCAGCGTGCGGGCGGGCAAGGAGGTCGCGGCCGCCGCGGCCGGCGACCTCAAGCGGGTCCACCTCGAACTCGGCGGCAAGGCGCCGGTCATCGTGTTCGACGACGCGGACGTGGCCAAGACGGCGGAGGCGGTCGCGATCGCCGGGTACTTCAACGCGGGGCAGGACTGCACCGCGGCGACCCGGGTGCTGGCCGGGCCGGGCGTACACGAGGCGCTCGCCGAGGCGCTCGCCGAGCAGGCCCGCGGCCAGACCGTGGCCGGCCCGGACAACCCGGAGGCGGACTTCGGCCCGCTGAACAACCCGGGTCAGCTCGAGCGGGTCTCCGGGTTCATCGACCGGCTGCCCGGCCACGCCAAGGTGCTGGCCGGCGGGCACAAGACCGGGGCACGCGGGTTCTTCTTCGAGGCCAGCGTCGTCGACGGGCTGGCTCAGGACGACGAGATCATCCAGAACGAGGTGTTTGGCCCGGTCATCACCGTGCAGCAGTTCAGCGACGAGGCGGAGGCACTGGCCTGGGCGAACGGCACCCAGTACGGGCTCGCGGCCTCGGTCTGGACCAGCGACCACGGGCGGGCGATGCGGATGGCCCGCGCGCTGGACTTCGGCTGCGTCTGGATCAACACCCACATCCCACTGGTGGCCGAGATGCCGCACGGCGGCTTCAAGAAGTCCGGGTACGGCAAGGACCTGTCGATGTACGGGTTCGAGGACTACACCCGCATCAAGCACGTGATGTCGTCGCTGGACTGAGCCGGTCGGTTGCGGCGCGGGGACGCCGGAAGGTTATCTGGGCGCGGGCTGAACGCCCGCGCCCAGGTTCGTGGCTGGGCGCCGGCGGGAGAATGGGCCGCGTGCGGGGTTCGTAGGATCGGGATGTGCTGAGCGACAGTGAAGTGCAGCGGATCCTGGTTATTGCGGCGCATCCGGACGACGTGGATTTCAGCGCGGCGGGAACGATCGCGGGCTGGACCGGCGCGGGCATCGAGGTCGTGTACTGCATCGTGACCGACGGCGACGCCGGCGGGCACGACGACGCCGTGCCGCGCGCCGAGATCGCCCCGTTGCGGCGCAAGGAGCAGACGGCCGCCGCCGCCTGCGTGGGCGTCAGCGACCTGCGGTTCCTCGGCTATCCGGACGGCCAGGTGGAGGCCACCCTCGGGCTGCGCCGTGACCTGGCACGGGTGATCCGCGAGGTCCGGCCCGACCGGGTGGTGTGCCCCAGCCCGGAGCGCAACTATGCCCGGCTCGGGGTGAGCCACCCGGACCACCGTGCGGTGGGCTCCGCCGCGCTGGACGCGGTCTACCCGGACGCGCGCAACCCGTACGCGTTCGGGGAACTGCGTGCCGAGGAGGGCCTTGAAGCCTGGACGGTGCGCGAGGTCTGGCTGCCCGGTGGGCCCGTCCCCAACCGCTGGGTCGATGTGACGGGCACGTTCGACCGCAAGATCGCCGCGTTGCGCGCGCACGAGAGCCAGACCGGGCACATGGACGAACTGGCGGAGTTCCTCCGCGGCCGGCTGGCCCAGGCGGCCGCGGAGGGCGGCCTGCCGGAAGGGCGCCTCGCGGAGGTTTTCCAGGTCCTCGACACGGCGTGACGACATGATTCCGATTTCTTTGCCCTCTGCCTGATACCGCGAAGGTAGAAATGAAATACGGGATTCACCGGCCGGACACCTTTCGGCGTGCACACCAGGAACATTAGGTGAATCTGGTATTTCCGGCGGGCGTCGTGAATGTGATCCACGCCGGGGAACGGATCGGGCCGCGGCGCCGGGATACCAAGCGTCATCGCAGGTCACCGATCATTTACCGGACAGGATACCCGGCTGCGGCGGCATTCGGCGGGACGGTCTGGCGTACCCCGCGCCGTTAACTCATTCATCATCTGCCCGCCACTCATCATTCCTTTTCAGCCGCCCCGAAACGGGAGAAACTGACCGCGCTGGCAGGCGCCGTTCAACCGAATACGGGCCACGGACGCCAGCGTGCGCATGAGTCGAGGAGGGCACGAATGCGAACTGTCCGTCCGCTGGTTGCGGGTGCCGCTGCGAGCGCAGCGGTGCTGAGCGTGCTGGGCCTCACGGCCACCGCTCAGGCTTTGCCCGCCGGCCCGGCTGTACTGGGCCCCGACCCCAAAGTCCCGCTCGGTGTCGAGACCGCCATCAACCTGCCGGCCTGCCCGACGGGCACCACGGTGTCGTCGGTGACGCCTACCCCGCCGGCCACGGTCAACCTGGTCGTCATCGGCAACAAGGCTAAGCTCGCCGGGGACTGGCTCAGCACCGGCTCCACCACGTTCACTGTGCAATGCAGTGACGGAAGCACCACGGGCAGCACGGTGAGCGTCATCGCCGCCCCGCCCGAGAACGCCGCGGTGGGTGTCGGCTCGGACACCATCCAGAACGTGCTCGACCAGTTCAGCGGCGACTACAACGCCACGGTCAAGTCTTCGACCGCCACGCACCTTTACAGCTGGGACGCCACCAACCCCAACACCGGGGCCATCGGCGACACGATCAACGAGAAGAGCGGCTGCACCCCGATCGCCCGCCCGGACGGTTCCTCGGCCGGCATTTCCCAGCTCGCCACGTTCCAGAAGACCAGCGACGGCAAGTACTACTGCACCAGCTACGCCCGGTCCTCGCGTGGCCGGTCCTCCACCGACCCCGCCTACGCGCCCGGCGGCGTGGCATTCGTGGACCTGGCCGGTGACGCCGTCACCTGGTCGGCCCAGGCCACCACCAACGCGCCCGCCTCGCTGACCACCGCGCAGCTGGCGGCGATCTACAACTGCACCGACACCAACTGGAGCCAGGTCGGCGGCAAGAACGCGCCGATCCACGCGTTCATTCCGCAGTCCGGCTCGGGCACCCGCGCGTTCTTCCTGTCCGCGATCGGCATCGCCACGCCCGGCTCGTGCGTGAGTGACGACAACGGCCTGCTGGAGGAGAACGAGGGCGTCAACCCGGTCCTCAACGACCCCGACGCGATCTTCCCCTACTCCATCGGCAAGTACATCGCCGAGAAGTTCCACTCCGCCACCTGCCTGAACTCCACCTGCACCCCGAACTCCAGCGGCATCGCCTGCGTCCCCAGCGGGCATCAGAACCTGTTCGGCTGCAACACCCACGGCACCCTGGTGCTGAAGGAAATCAGCGGGATCGCGCCGACCACGGGCACCGGCACCAGCACCGTGATCAACTCCAGCTTCCCGGCCACCTTCCAGCGCATCGTCTACGAGGTGGTGCCGTTCGACCCGAACACCACCGACCACATCCCGGGCGCCGAGGCGGGCGCGCCGGGTGGGGTCAACCTGGAGACGCTGTTCGGTGCCTCCGGTTTCGTGTGCAGCAACTCCAAGGCCAAGACCGACCTGAAGAACTACGGGTTCCTGGTCACCCCGCTCTGCGGCGTGACCGGCTAGCAAGGCGTGACCGGCTAGCAAGGTAGGCCTTGACCGGTGGCGCCGGGGCCTGGCCCCGGCGCCACACCGGTTTTTGCGGCCTGCCGCTGATAACCGAAAGCCGTCCGTTCACTTCGCTCACTCTTCCCTATTCGTTCACCCGGAAATGGCCTGATATGCACCTATGCGGGTCACCATGGGATTGCCCGGGGCGGGCATCAGGGCTGACGGCACAGCCGAACCGGATGCAGGAGGCACATCGTCATGGCTGTTGCGCTGGCGCCCGGTCAGTCACCCGCAGCCAGCGAGGACCGGCCCCGCGACATCGTTGCCCCAGTGGTCTTCGGCGACGTGATCTTTCGCGGCATCCTGCGCGCCGCCGGGCTCACCGTCCTGCTCATCACCGGGCTGATCTTGATCTTCCTGGTCTTCCGCGCGACCGGTGCCCTCCGGGCGGCGGGTCTCGGCTTCTTCACCACGTCCACCTGGTTCATCAGCACGAACCAGTTCGGCATCGCGGCGATCCTGCCGCTCGGCATCCTCGCCGCGCTGATCGCGCTGGTGATCGCGGTGCCGGTCGGGATCGCCACCGCGCTGTTCATCTCCGAGTACGCGCCACCCCGGCTGCGCCGCGCCCTCATCGCCATGATCGACCTGATGGCGGCGGTGCCCAGCATCATCGTCGCGCTCTTCGCGGTGTTCTTCGTGATGCCGCGCATCCTCGGCTTCGACTCCTGGCTCAGCCACCACCTGGCGTTCATCCCGCTGTTCAGGTTCCGGCTGTCCAACTATCCCGGGGAGTACGCCAACGCCACCTTCATCGCCGGGGTGGCGGTGGCGCTGCTGGTGATCCCGATCGTCGCCTCACTGTCGCGGCAGGTGTTCTCGCAGGCACCACAGGGTGAGCGGGAGGCCGCGTACGCGCTGGGCTCCACCCGGTGGGGCATGATCCGCACCGTCGTGCTGCCGTACGGCAGGTCGGGCATGATCGGCGCGAGCATGCTGGGGCTCGGCCGGGCGCTCGGCGAGACCATCGTGATGTCGTTCATCCTCAGCCCGGCCTTCATCTTCAACTACCACGTGCTGGAGAGCGGCGGTAACTCGGTCACGGTGATGATCGCGAACCACTTCTTCGTGGCCGGTGCCAAGGAGATCTCCGCGCTCATGGCCGGCGGGCTCGTGCTGTTCGTCATGACCCTGATGGTCAACACCTTCGCCGCCATGATCATCAGCCGGTCGCGTTCCGGCGCCACCGCATCGGCGGACTGACGCATGCTCACCCACGAAACCCAGCCGGCCGGCCCGGCCGGCGCCGCTCCTGCGGGGACAGCACCCGGCCCGGCCGGCGCCGCTCCTGCGGGGACAGCACCCGGCCCGGCACCCGCCGCCCCGCCGGCCGAGACCAAGGTACGGATCCCCAAGGTCACCCCTACGGGCGCGGCCACGGTGGCCGGTGCGGCGATGGGCGCGCTCGGCCTGGTCTGGGTGCTCTACGAGCGTGTCCTCCCGTTCTCCGGGGTGCTCGGCTTCTGGCTGTCGTGGTACGTGGTGTTCCTGCTGCTGTACGCGTCCATGGCCCGGATGCAGTGGGACACGCGCGACGTCAGCCACCGGGTCGCCCTGGTCGCCGTCACCACCGGCGGCGCCCTTGCGGTGATCATCGTGATCGGCCAGGTGCTGTTCGTGGTTGCCCGGGGCATTCGCGCGGCGTGGCACCTGAACTTCTGGACCCAGTCGATGGCGTTCGCCGGCCCGCTCCAGCCGCTGTCGGCCGGCGGCGTGCTGCACGCGATCGTTGGCACGCTGGAGCAGATCGGCCTGGGCACCCTGTTCTCAGTGCCGCTGGGCCTGCTGGCGGCCATGTTCCTCGCCGAGGTGGGCGGCAGGATGGCGCGGCCGATCCGGACCATCGTGGAGGCGATGACCGCGCTGCCCGACGTCATCGCCGGGCTGTTCGTGTACGCGCTGTTCATTCTGACTCTCGGCATGCAGAAGAGCGGACTGGCGGCGGCGCTGGCGCTGGCCGTGACCATGATGCCGATCGTGGCCCGGGCCTCCGAGGTGGTCATCCGGCTGGTCCCGGGGACGCTGCGCGAGGCGTCCTACGCGCTCGGATCCAGCCAGTGGCGCACGGTGCTGAACGTGGTCCTGCCCACCGCCCGGGCCGGCCTGGCCACCGCCGTCGTGCTCGCGATGGCGCGCGGCATCGGGGAGACCGCGCCGGTGCTTGTCGTATCCGGGGTAACCAAGGAGATGAACTTCAACCCGCTGCACGGGCCGCAGATGAGCCTGCCGCTGTTCATCTGGGAGTACGCGCACATCGAGGCGGTCAACCAGACCATCGTCACGCGGGCCTTCGGCGCCGGTGTGGCGCTGGTCCTCATCGTGCTGCTGCTGTTCGCCCTGGCCCGCCGGCTCGGCGGCTCGGCGCCGGGACAGCTGAGCAGGCGGCAGCGCCGCCTGCTGGCCCGGCAGGGAGCCCGGGTATGAGCGCGGCACCCGGCCGGCCACGGCCTTCCGTATCGCATGAAATTTTCTGGAGCGCGCATGCGTAGCCCATCTCTCCGGCCCTTCCGGCCCCGCCGGGTGCTCGCCCTGGCCGGGCTGGTGTCGCTGGCCGGCGGGCTGCTGATGCTCCCCGGGCTGGCGCACCCCAGCAGGGCCGCCGCCAGCGCGACCGCGGTGTCCGCCCACAGCGCGGCCGGGGCGACTGGCTGCAGCGGCCCGGGGACCACCGTCACCGGCCCGCACCTGTGGGACCCGGCGGCCAACGGCGGGAAAGGCGGGCCGCTCCCGACCGCCAGCTGCGTCACGGTGGACCAGACCACCAGCCTAGTAAACCAGATGGTGCAGGTGAACTGGGCCAACTTCACACCGAGCGCCAACACGCCCTACAGCCCGAGTTCCACCCTCTATCCGGTGATGGTCGCGGAATGCGCGGGCAGCAACCCGGCGAGTTCCGCGGACTGCTATGGCGCCACCAACGGCGGCGTCACCGGGGGGTCGGGCCCGTTCGGCCCGATGAACACCGTGTATGCGACCACCGCCCCGAATGGCACCGGCCGGGCCGACATCTTGATCAACACGGGGGTGGAGAACCAGTTCCTCGGCTGCGACCAGAACCATCCTTGCTCACTAGTGGTCGTGCCCGCGCAAGGCGGCAACGTACTGGCCAGCCCGCCCAAGTGCACGGACCATTCGCAAGACAACTTCTTCGCGATCGGCCAGCTGGATTTCGGCGCGACCTACAACACCTGCTCCTGGGCCGACCGGATCGTGATCCCGATGAGCTTCGCCCCGACCCCGAACGTCTGCCCGCTCAAGAACGCGGCGTTCACCGCGGCCGGCTCGCCGATGCTGGCCCGGGCCATGAACTCCTGGGTGGCGGGGCTGTGCCTCGGGTCGCATGGGCTGACTATCCAGTACAACTCGCAGGTACCGGAGCCGCTCGCGGTGCAGGAGGCAGCCGGCGGCCTCACCGACGTGGCGCTGACCACCCGGCCCGCCAGCGCACAGAGCATCACACCGGCGCGGCACTATCTCTATGCGCCGGTCGCGGTGTCGGCGGTGTCGATCGCGTACTGGGTGGACGATCCGGCCACCGGCCTGCCGGTCACCAGCCTCAAGCTGGACCAGCGGCTGGTGCTCAAACTGCTCACCCAGTCCTACGACTTCCAGAACGAGGGCGTGCCCTGCTCTGCCCCGCCGCCACCGGCCGGCATCGGCTGCGACAACGCCGTGGACAACAACCCGCTGACGCTGTTCGCCGATCCGGAGTTCACCTCGCTGAACCCGGGGGTGCAGCCGGTGACGGGCCTCGGCGCGGCGTTCCAGGTGCCCACCGTGCAGTCCGGGCACAGCGACATGACCTGGTTCGTGACCCGCTGGATCGAGGCCAGCAGCGACGCCGCCTCGTTCCTTTCCGGCCAGTTCGACCCGTGGGGGATGCACGTCAACACCGACTACCAGGGGCTTGCCTACCCGACCGACTCCTTCACCGCGCAGGACTCCTATCCGGTCATCCAGCACCGCTACAGCCCGGTGTTCCCGCTCAGCCTGGTTGCTTCCTACCAGGCGCAGAACTGGGAGCCGGGCACCAGCTGGGAGAAGGACCAGTTTGGCAACTTCCCCAAGGACCCGATCCAGCCGCCCGGGCAGCGCGCCCTGTTCGCCGTCCTGGACCAGGGCGACTCAGCCGCGTTCCGCTTCCCGGTCGCCGCGATCCCCAACGGCACCGGCAACTACGTGCTGCCGACCAACTCGGCGATGGCGGCGGCGCTGCAGGGTATGCAAAGCGACGGCAGCGGCACCCAGCAGGTGAACCTGGCCAGCAAGAACAAGGCCGCCTACCCGCTGACCATGGTGATCTACGCGATGGTGCCCACCAGCGGCACCAAGCCCAAGACGGCCGCGGCGATCGCCAAGTTCCTCGACTACGCCGCCGGGGCGGGGCAGAAACAGGGCGTCCAGCCGGGGCAACTGCCGCCGGGCTACCTCCCGCTGCCGGCCGGCCTGGCGGCCACGACGCGGAAGGACGCCAAGGCGGTGCTGCACCAGACCGGCGCCACCAGGACGCCCAAGACGACGACGACCAACCCCGGGCTGGGCTCCGGCGCGTCCCCGGCCCCGTCGGCCACCACCAGCCCGGGCGGCTCGGTGTCGCTGCCCGGGGTCAGCCCGTCGAACGGGGGCCAGCCGATCAGCCTGGTGCCGGTAGCCCACGTGTCCCCGGCCACCATCACCCGGTACGCGCTGCCGGCGCTGCTGATCCTCGGCGGGCTCGCGGCCCTGGCCGGCTCGTCCTCGCTGGTGGGCTCCGCCCCCGCCGAGACCGCCGCCAGGCTGCGCCGCCTGCGGCAGGGCAGCGCGGCCTTGGGCCGTAAGGCACGACTGCGTGCCGGACTGAGGAGGAAGTCATGACGCCCAAGTGGCGGGCATGCGCCACCACCGTGCTCAGCGCCGGGGCAGCCGTCGTGCTGGCGAGCACGATGCCGCTGCAGCCGGCCGGGGCCAGCAGCTACGTGCCCATCAGCGGATCCGGCTCCTCATGGGCGTCGGTCGCGATCGACCAGTGGGCCCAGGATGTCCGGCCCAACGGCATCGTGGTCAACTACAACCCGGACGGCTCGGCCGCCGGGCGCGGCGACTACATGGCCAACCAGGACGACTTCGCCGGCTCGGACCCGCCGTTCCGCAACGGTCAGGACAAGCTGGGCGGCACCGGAGCCGAGCACCCGTCCCAGGGATACTCCTACATCCCGGACACCGCCGGCGGCACCGCGCTCATCTACCACATCAGCGTCGGCGGCAAGCTGATAACCAACCTCCGGCTGGACCCGAAGACGATCATGGAGATCTTCACCGGGCAGATCACCAACTGGGACGACAAGCGGATCACCAAGATCTACGGCGCCCAGCTGCCGAACCTGCCGATCACGCCGGTCATCCGGTCGGACGGCTCCGGTGCCACGTTCTTCTTCACGCTGTGGATGTCCAGCCTGTTCCCGTCGCAGTGGAACGCGTTCTGCGCCAAGGTCCACCCGGGGATCACCCCTCCGTGCGGGAATACCGAGTTCTACCCGCAGTTCGGCGCCGCGAAGGCGGAGAACGGCTCCAACAACGTGATGACATACATCACCTCCAGCTACGGCAACGGCTCGATCGGCTATGACGAGTACGCCTACGCGCTGAACTCGCACTATCCGGTGGTCCAGGTGCTCAACCCGGCCAGCTACTTCGTCGGCCCCACCCCGCAGAACGTGGCCGTGGCGCTCACCCAGGCCATCATCAACAGCAACCAGAACAGTCCGGACTACCTCCAGCAGGATCTACGCAAGCTGTACACCTACAAGGACCCGCGGAACTACCCGCTGTCCAGCTACAGCTACCTGATCGTGCCGCGGTCCGGCACCACGGAGCCCACCAACTTCAGCAACGCGAAGGGCGCGACGCTCAGCACCTGGGTCAACTTCCTGCTCTGTGGTGGACAGAAACAGATGCCCCAGCTCGGCTACTCGCCGCTGCCGAAGAACCTGGTGCAGGGCGGGCTGATCCAGAACGGCAAGATTCCCGGGCACGTCGCGGTCCCGCCGATCAACGCCCTCGCCAGCTGCCACAACCCGACCATGCAGAACGGCCGGAACATCCTGCTGGCCACCGCCCCGTACCCGTCGCCGTGCCAGAAGCTGGGCGCGCCGCTGAACTGCGTGGTGAAGAACGGCAAGGCCGTGGCGACCGGCGCGAGTTCCAGCTCGGCGGGGCCGCAGGCGACCGCCTCGGCCACCGCGGGCGCGGGCACGACCGGGACTGGCACCCGGACCGGCACCACCACCAGCGCCACCGGGCCAGTCACGGGGGTGGTGGTGAACCTGGCCGGGGACCATGCCAACCAGGCCGCGCTCGGCGCGCTCACCGCGTTCGGGATCGTCCTGGCGGTCGCCCTGCCGCCGGGACTGGCTGCCTGGCTGCGCCGCCGCCGCGGGCAGGCACGTGGCTGACACCGTCCTGGCCAGGCCCGGGCCCGCCGGGACCGGCGCGAGCGGCGGCCCGGGGGCTGCCCCCGCGCCTGCCCCGGCCGCTCCCCTGGCTTCCGTGGCCCCGGCGCCGGGGCCACGGCGGCCGATCCTGCAATCGGTCGGCGCCGGCCTGCTGCTGCTGGCCTTCATCGCGCTGGGCCTGGCCGGGTACCTGTACGGCCTGTCCGGCGTGCAGGAGGCGCGCGCCCAGACGACCCTCTACACCCGGCTGCAGTACGAGCTGGCCAACCAGCTCGCGCCGCTCGGCCCCACCGCGCCCGGCTCCCCGGTGGCGGTGCTGGACATCCCGGCCATCGGGATTCGCGACATGGTGGTGGTGCAGGGGACCAGCCCGGAGAACATGACGCTCGGCCCCGGCCACCTGCGGGACACCCCGATGCCCGGGCAGGCGGGCGTCAGCGAGATCTTCGGCCGGCGCGCCACGTTCGGCGCCCCGTTCGCCCGCCTCGGCGACCTGCAGCCCGGCGACCTCATCCAGACCATCACCGGCCAGGGCAGGTCCACCTACCGGGTCGCCGCGATCGGCGACAGCCAGGTACGCATCAGCGACCCGGAACCGAACCGGCTAGTGCTCGTCACCGCCTCCTCGGCGTTCGTGCCGAGCTACTACACCGAGGTGGACGCCCGGCTGGTCTCGGTCACCCGCCCCGGGCCCGCGGTGGTGCGGGTGCTCAACGCACCCGAACTGGCGCTGGCCGGCGACGACGGGGCGCTGGTGCTCACGTTCATCTGGGGCATGGCCCTGGCCGCCGTGTCCGCTCTGGGCACCTTCGCCGCGGTCCGCTGGTCGCCGTGGCCCGCCTACCTGGCCGCGGCGCCGATGGCACTGGCCGTGTTGTGGAACCTCTACCAGAGCCTCGCGGCGCTGCTGCCGAACTTGTACTAGCCGATGACGCGGCTGCCACGGGCCACCGGGCCCGGCACCGGGGAGCGGAGCCGACAGATGACCGATGTACCAGCCGAGAGCACGGGAGACACGTTGTACCAGCCGCCTGTGGGGTACCCCGCCGCGGAGGCCAACTCCCGCGCCGACGACGGCAAGGGGCTGAGCATCATGGCGCCCAGGCCCGCGGAGACGGCCGTGCTCGAATACGGCCGCCCGGGCGGTCCGCTGTTCGCGGCGAAGCGCCTGGCCGGCCTGGAGGCACGGCACGTCTCGGCCTGGTTCGGCACGCACAAGGTGCTGGAGCGGGTCTCGCTCACCATGGAACCGGGCACCGTCACCGCGCTCATCGGGCCGTCCGGCTGCGGCAAGTCCACGTTCCTGCGCATACTCAACCGCATGCACGAGATGGTGACCGGGGCCAGCCTGGGCGGTGAGGTGCTGCTCGGCACCGAGGACATCTACAGTCCCGGCACCCGCCCGTCCGACGTGCGGCGGAAGATCGGCATGGTGTTCCAGAAGCCCAACCCGTTCCCGGCCATGTCGATCTACGACAACGTGGCCAGCGGCCTGAAGCTGGCCGGGATCAAGGCGGCCAACAAGGACGCGGTGGTCGAGGTCAGCCTGCGCCGCGCCGGGCTGTGGAACGAGGTCCGGCGCCGGCTGCGCGCGCCCGGCGGCGGCCTGTCCGGCGGCCAGCAGCAGCGGCTGTGCATCGCCCGGGCCCTGGCCGTCTCCCCCGATGTCCTGCTCATGGACGAGCCATGCTCGGCGCTCGACCCGACCTCCACCAACCGGATCGAGGAGACCATCGCCGAACTGGAGCACCAGGTGACGATCGTGATCGTCACGCACAACATGCAGCAGGCCCAGCGGGTGTCGCGCAACTGTGCCTTCTTCCTTGCGGCGGAGGACACGCCGGGGCACATCGTCGAGTCCGGGCCGACTGAACGCGTGTTCAACTCGCCGAAGGACCCGAGGACCTCCGACTACGTCAACGGCCGTTTCGGCTGAGCCGACGCCTTCAATCGCGGCAGGTCACCGCCAGTTAAGACGGGTCTGGTGCGGCTGCCTCCCTCGGGCCTAGGTTGGCTTCAAGGCGCATCTCGCGCCACTGGGAGGAGAGGTTGTCGATGGCCAAAATCACCGTCACGGTTGACGGGGTCACCTATACCGACGACGTAGAGCCCCGCCTGCTGCTGGTGCACTATCTGCGGGAGCAGGTCGGCAAGACCGGCACCCCCGTCGGCTGCGACACATCCAACTGCGGCGCATGCACAGTCCACCTGAACGGCGTCTCGGTGAAAAGCTGCTCCGTCCTCGCGGTACAGGCCGACGGTGCCGAGATCACCACGATCGAGGGCATGGCCAACGGGCAGTGGCACCCGCTGCAGCAGGCGTTCCACACCGAGCACGCACTGCAGTGCGGCTACTGCACCCCTGGGATGATCATGGCCGCGGCTGACCTGCTGCGCAACAATCCCCACCCCAGCGACCAGGAGATCCGGGAAGGGCTCGAGGGCAACCTCTGCCGGTGCACCGGATACGAGAACATCGTCCGTGCCGTCCGGCGCGCGGCGGAGGCAGGAGCGTCCTCATGACCGCGGACACCCAGGCAGCCCAGCCCGAACTCGGCAGGGCGCGTCCCCGCAAGGAGGACGCCCGGCTGGTCACCGGCCAGACGAACTGGACCGACAACATCGTCCTGCCCGGGATGCTGCACATGGCCTTCGCGCGCAGCCCGATGGCGCACGCGCGGATCACCTCGGTGGACCTGTCCGCGGCCAGGGCCGTGCCCGGGGTCATCGCCGCCTACTCCGGTGCCGACTTCGCGGCAGAGCAGGGCAGCCTGCCCTGTGCCTGGCCGGTCACCGAGGACATCGTCATCCCGGCGCACCCGCCGATGGCCACCGAGGAGGTCCGCTACCCCGGCGAGGCCGTGGCGGTCGTGGTGGCGAGGGACCGCTACACAGCGGCGGACGCGGCGGCCCTGGTGGACGTCGGCTACGAGCCGCTGCCGCCGGTGCTGGACATCCGGACCGCGCTGGACGAAAGCTCGCCCAAGGTGCACGCGGAAGGCAACAAGAGCTTCGAATGGGTGTTCGCCCAGGGTGACCTGGACGAGGCGTTCCGCGGCGCGCCCGTGGTGATCGAGCGGAACTACCGCCAGCAGCGGCTGATCCCCAGCGCCATGGAGCCCCGCGCGGTGGTCGCGTCGTGCGTCGGCGGAGAGTTCACGCTGTGGTCGGCCACCCAGATCCCGCACGTGCTGCGGGTCATGCTGGCCCTGGTGACCGGGATCCCGGAGCAGAACATCCGGGTGATCGCCCCGGACGTCGGCGGCGGCTTCGGCTCCAAGCTTCAGGTCACCGCCGAGGAAGTGCTGGCGGTGCTGGTCACCCGCAAGCTCGGCCGGCCGGTCAAGTGGACCGAGTCCCGCAGCGAGGGCAACCTGACCGTGCACCACGGCCGGGACCAGTGGCAGCGGATCCGGATCGCGGCCGACTCCGACGGCCGGCTCCGCGGCCTGTCCGTGGACCTGCTCGCCGACATGGGTGCCTACCTGATGCTGGTCACGCCGGGCGTTCCGCTGCTCGGCGCCTTCATGTACCCGGCCATATACAAGATGGACGCGTACTCTTTCCGCTGCACCGGCGTGTTCACCACCAAGATGCCCACCGACGCCTACCGCGGCGCGGGACGGCCGGAGGCCACCTACGCGATCGAGCGGATCATGGACGAACTCGCGGCCGAGCTGGGCGTGGACCCGCTGGAGGTGCGGGAGCGGAACTGGATCAAGCACGAGGAGTTCCCGTACACCACGATCGCCACGCTCCAGTACGACTCGGGCAACTACGAGGCCGCCACGGCACGGGCGAAGGAACTGTTCGGCTATGACTCGCTCCGGCAGGAGCAGGCCGAGCGGAACCTGGACAACGACCCGGTCCGGCTCGGCATCGGGGTGTCCACCTATACCGAGATGTGCGGGCTGGCCCCGTCCCGGGTGCTCGGCTCGCTGGCCTACGGCGCGGGCGGCTGGGAACACGCCTCGATCCGGATGCTGCCCACCGGCAAGGTCGAGGTGGTCACCGGGTCCAGTGCGCACGGCCAGGGGCACGAGACGGCGTGGAGCCAGATCGTGGCCGACCAGCTCGGCGTGCCGTTCGAGGACATCCGGGTACTGCACGGCGACACCCAGATCTCCCCCAAAGGCATGGACACCTACGGCTCGCGCTCGCTGGCTGTGGGCGGCATGGCCCTGGTCGGCGCATGCGACAAGGTGATCGCGAAGGCCAAGACCATCGCGTCCGCGCTGCTCGAGACGCCACCGGAGGAGATCGACTTCGCCAACGGGGTGTTCAGCGCGCGCGGCGGCTCCGGGGCGGCCAAGACCATCCAGGAGATCGCCCTGGCCACGTTCGCCGCCCACAACCTGCCCGACGGCGTCGAGCCGTCGCTTGACTCCGACGCCACCTACGACCCGGACAACTTCTCCTTCCCGCACGGCACCCACCTGTGCGCGGTGGAGGTGGACACCGAGACCGGCATGGTGACGATCCGCTCGTATGTGGCCGTGGATGACATCGGCAAGGTGATCAACCCGCTGATCGTCGAGGGCCAGGTGCACGGCGGGCTGGCTCAGGGCATCGCCCAGGCGCTGTACGAGGAGGCGGTCTACGACGACGAGGGCAACCTGCTCACCACCACGCTGGCCGACTACCTGGTGCCCTCCGCGGCCGACCTGCCGTCCTACGTCACCGCCCGGACCGAGTCCCCGGCGGGCAACCGCCTGGGCGTGAAGGGGGTCGGCGAAGCGGGCACGATCGCCTCCACCCCCGCGGTCGTCAACGCGATAATCGACGCGCTCCGCCCGCTCGGCATCCGGGACATCACCATGCCGTGCACGCCGGAGCGGGTCTGGCGGGCCATACAGAACGTGCGGGAGAGCGGAGGCGCGGCATGATCCCGGCCAAGTTCGATTATGTCCGGCCGTCCTCGGTGGCCGAGGCGGTCCGGGCGCTGGATGAGGGCGGCGAGGACGCCAAGGTGATCGCGGGCGGACAGAGCCTGCTCCCACTGCTGCGGCTCCGGCTGGCCTACCCGGAACTGCTGGTGGACGTGGGCGGCCTCAGCGACCTGCGCGGCGTGCGCGACGAGGGCGGCACGCTGCTCATCGGCGCGGCCACCACGCACGACGAGCTGATGCGCGACCCGCTTATCACCGGGCACTGCGGGCTGCTGGCGGAGGCGGCCGGCACGGTGGCCGACCCGGCCGTCCGGCACCGCGGTACTCTCGGCGGATCGCTCTCCCATGCGGATCCCGCCGCTGACCTGCCTGCGGTCGTGGTGGCGCTGGACGCCACCATGATCGCCAGCGGCCCCGGCGGGCAGCGGGAGATCGGGGCGGCCGAGTTCTTCGCCGACTACCTGACCACGACGCTGGCGGCCAATGAGATCCTTACCGGGATCCGGGTGCCCAAGCTGGGTATCGGGTGGGGCTATCGTTACGAGAAGTTCCACCGGACCGCCCAGGCGTGGGCGATCGTGGGGGTCGCCGCCCTAGCGCGGCGTGCCAATGGGCAGGTCGCCGAGGCAAGGATCGGGATGGCCAACATGGGCTCTGTTCCTGTCCGGGCCTGGGCGGCCGAGGCCGCGGCGGCAGGAGCCGACGCCAGCCGGGATGCCCTGCGATCGGCCGCGCAACAGGCGGACGACGGAACAAGCCCGCCGGCAGACCTGCACGGCGCGGCCGACTACCGGCGCCACCTGGCGCGGGTACTCACCGCCAGAGCCCTGGCGGCGGCGTCAGGAGCCTGAACTATGGAACTGGAGCACTCGTTCACCATCCCGGTACCTCTGGAGCAGGCATGGCAGGTGCTGCTCGACGTCGAGCAGATCGCACCCTGCATGCCCGGCGCGACGGTCGACTCCGTCGACGGCGACGTGATCACCGGCCGGATCAAGGTCAAGGTCGGCCCGGTGGCACTGACCTACGCCGGCAAGGCCAGGTTCGTCGAGCGCGACGAGCAGGGACGGACGGTCACGATGGAGGCATCCGGGAAGGAAACGCGCGGCAGCGGCACGGCCTCGGCCACGGTCCGCTCGACGCTGCGGGACGAGGGCGGCCAGACCACGGTCGTCGTACACACGACGATGAGTGTGACCGGCCGGCCGGCACAGTTCGGCAGGGGCGTCATGGCCGAGGTGGGCGGCCGGATCATCGAGAAGTTCGCCGGCAACCTCGCCGCCCAGCTGGCCGGCGGGAGCGCGGTCGGCGTGGCCGCCAGCAACGGCTCGGGGCCGGGGGCGTCAGCCGCCTCCGGCCCCGGGGCGGGCACCTCGGCGGCCCCGGCGGCCACCGCCCCGGCGTCCGCTTCGGCGGAGGGCTCAGCGGACGGGGCCGGGGGACCGCCGGTGCCGATCGAGGAACTCCAGCTTCCCGTGCGCGCCTACAACAGCCTGCGGCGGGTGGGCATCCACACCGTGGATGACCTGTCCTCCCGGACCGAGGCCGACCTGCTCGCCATCGAGAACCTCGGCCCCCAGTCGGTGCGGGAGATCAAGGAGCGGCTCGCCGGCCTCGGCCGTCAGCTCGCGGAGCAGGGCGCGGCCGGCAACCGGGGGGCCCGCGGAACAGACGGTGCCGCAGCCGGGAGCGCCGTGGCCGATGGTGCCGTGGCCGATGGCACCGCGGCCGATGGCACCGCGAGCCGCGCCGGGGACGGCGCGGGCGCGCCGGGCGCCCCCCCGGCGGCCGCGCCACGGGCCCCCCGGCCGCCCGACGAGGACGCCATCGACCTGCTCAGCGTGGCCGGCTTCCCGGTGCTGAAGCGGGCGCTGCCGGTGCTCGGCGCGGTGGCCGTCCTGCTTCTGGTGCTGTTGGGGCTCCGGGGCAAGCGCCGCCGCGCCCGCTGACCTCCCGCCTCCCGCCTCCCGCCTCCCGCCTCGCGCTGCCAGCCCGGGCGGTTGGCCCGGCTGCCCTCGCGGCCGCTGCCGCCGTCGCGGCGGAATCCGCCGTCGGAGGCTGTCGATTCCCGAGCCACCTGTTCGTCGGCTTCAGTGGGCGCACATGTGCCGCGCCCCGGGGGGCGAACCAGCTCCCCGAGCGACGAGAGGAGCCGCAGGTGAGCAAGTTCCTGTTCCTGTACCGGGGCCCGGCAACGCCGATGGAGGACTACACCCCGGAGCAGTCCGCCGAGCAGATGCAGGCGTGGGGCGCCTGGATGGGCAAGCTCGGATCCGCCATGGTGGACCCCGGTGCGCCCTTCGGCGCCCGGAGCGCCGTCAGCGACAACGGATCGAGCCCCGCCCCCAGCGACCACAACGGATACACAATCGTGGAAGCCGAATCGCTGGAGGCAGCCCGCGCGTACACCGACGGCCACCCGTTCCTGAGTGAGGGAAAGGGCCGCTTCACCGTGGAGATCTTCGAACTCGTGCCGATGTAATCGGCACAGGTGTAACGCACCGGGCGTTTCCAGCGTTTGTGATCCACGGAGGAGGTAGGGCGGCCTACCCCGGTGCCACATGGCGCAGCCGCCGTCGGCCCGTTCCGGACCGGTCGGCGGGGAGCGCTACCCCCGGTGCGGCACCGGCCTGGTTGCCCGTATGCCCCGCACGTGCGGGGCCATCCCGCCCATGCACGCTCCCCCCTCGTGCGTGGGGCAGGTCTGGCCCGGCCCCCACGTGCGGAGCCCTCCTCCCCTATGTTGCGCGCCCGTGTGGGGCCGCCCACCCCCGCCCGGGCGGCCCCACACCCTGTGCGGTCGCGCACGACCCCCGGCCCCGGCCCCGCCATCACGTGCCGCCCGGCGCGGCGCCCTTAGGGTGGACCGGTGAGCAGCAGCCCTCCCCTCGGCCGGTCCTACGCGGAGCAGTGCGACGCCGCCGATCCGCTGGCCGGCTTCCGCGGACGCTTCTTCCTGGACGACCCGTCGCTGATCTATCTGGACGGGAACTCGCTCGGCATGCTGCCGCTCAGCACAGCCGACCGAATCGCTGACGTGGTGCGCCGCGAGTGGGGCACTGGGCTGGTCCGGTCCTGGAGCCAGTGGATCAGCCTCCCCGGCCGGGCCGGGGACCTGCTCGGGACCTCCCTGCTGGGCGCAGCACCGGGGCAGGTGGCGGTCTGCGACTCCACCACGGTCAACCTGTACAAGCTGGCCCGGGCCGCACTGGCCGCCCGGCCCGGCCGGCCGGTGATCGTGACCGATGACGACAACTTCCCCACCGACCGGTACGTGCTGGCCGGAATCGCCGCCGAATGCGGCGGCGAACTGCACCTCATCCACACCGACCTGGACAGCGGCGTGACCGCGGACGCGGTTCGGGCCGCGGTGGACTCCCGGACCGCGCTGGTCAGCCTGTCCCACGTGGCCTACCGCAGCGGTGCGCTGGCGGACATGGCCGAGATCACCGGCATCGTGCACGACATGGGTGCCTTGGTTCTCTGGGACCTGTGCCACTCGGCCGGCTCGGTGCCGGTCGAACTCGACGCGTGCGGGGCCGACCTCGCGGTCGGCTGCACCTACAAGTACCTGAACGCGGGCCCGGGCGCGCCCGCCTTCCTCTACGTCGGCAGCAACCTGCAGACCACACTGCGCCAGCCCATCCAGGGCTGGTTCGGCCAGCGCGCCCAGTTCGAAATGGGCCCGTCCTACGACCCGGTGCCGGGGATCGGGCGGTTCCTCACCGGCACACCGGACATCGCCGGGACCGCGGCGGTGCAGGAGGGCACCCGGCTGCTGGCCGAGGCGGGCATCACCCGGCTGCGCGAGAAGGGCATCGGCCTGACCGACTACCTGATCGCCCTCGCCGATGCCTGGCTCGCCCCGCTGGGCTGCGCGGTCGCGTCCCCGCGCGACCCGGCCCGACGCGGTTCCCACGTGTGCCTGCGCCACCCGGAGGCGTGGCGGACCGGCCAGGCACTGATCCACGCGGGGGTGATCGGCGACTACCGGACGCCGGACCGGCTGCGGCTCGGCCCCGTGCCCATCACCACCCGGTACACCGACGTGTGGGACGCAATGGAGGCCACCCGGCGGATCCTGGCGAACCGGGAATATGAGGACTTTCCCACCGAGGCCGCCCAGGTGACCTGACCGGGAGGCCGCCCAGGTGACCGGCCCGGAAGCCCGCCCAGGCGGCGGCCCGGCGCCGGGCCGTCGCCTCAGGCGGCCAGGCCGGACTTGCGCGGGCGGCCCCGGGCCCGCTTGCTGGGCACGATCGCGCCGCGCAGCAGCAGTTCCCCGCCCCACACGCCCCAGGGCTCGCCGCGGTCCAGAGCGTCGGCCAGGCACGCGGCTCGCACCGGGCAGCCGGCGCACAGTTCCTTGGCCCTGGCCACGTCCTGTGGTGACTCGGCAAAGAACAGGTCAGGGTTGGTGCCGCAGGCCAGTGTGCTGTCTGCGGCCAACGGTAGCCAGGTCCCCGTGACAGCCACGAGGACCCCTCAGGCCCAGCGGGGCGCGCCGGGACGGCGGGCGTGAGCCCGGCCGGACGCGGTCAGCCCCGGGCCGCGCCGGGCGTGGCGGGCCAGTGCGGCCCGCCGCTCCGCGGCGGCCTGCTCCCGCAGGTCCCTGGCACGCTCGGCGGCCAGGTACTGCGCGATGTGGGGGTACATCTTTCTGCCTCCTCGGTGGCGGGCAAACCCTTGTGCCCGCCACCTTCGAGGTTCGCGGTAAGGCCCACCCGGCCGCATCGGCCAGATGCCTTATCTCTGGCCCGGCATCAGTCTTAGGACCGGGGGCGAAGGTGCCGCCCACGCGGCGGCCCCGTGCGACCACGGCGGAGAGGGCACCGGAGGCCGCGGCGGCACCGCGGCGGCGGCACCCGGCGGAGGCCGTCACTGGCCGCCACGGCTGGGCGATGGCGGCGGCGCGTCGGCCAGCCTGTCGATCGCCCGGGCCAGGGCGTCGAGCGCCGGAACCGCGGCCGTCAGCGCCCGGCGCTGCGCCGGGGTCAGCGTGGACAGGGCCAGGTGCAGCACCGCAGAATTGGTCGCCTGCCACGCGTGCACCGTCTGCCGCCCGGCACCGGTCACGGTCAGCTCCACGGCCCGCCGGTCCGCGTCGGCCGGAGCGCGGCTGAGCAGGCCCTGCGCGGCCAGCGCGTTGACGATCGTGGTGACGGTGTTCGGCCGCATGTGCAGCAGCCGGGCAAGCTGCCCGGGACGCGTGCCGGGATGCTCGGCCACCGCCGCCAGCACTTCCAGTTGGGCCACGCCCAGCGGGTTGCCTGGGGCGGCCACGCGGGCGCCGCGCCGCAGGGCCCGCCGCAGCCGGGCGATCCCTTCGGCCAGCCCATCCGCCGACGTGGCCAGCGTCACCGGCGCCCCTCCCCGGCGGCCGGGCGCGCGGCACCCCCCGCCCTGGCCGGGCGCGCGGCATCTCCTGCCCCGGGCCCCATCCCCGCCCCGGACCGGATCCCCGCCCAGGTGGCGGCCACGGCTCCCGCGGTGAGGGCGGCGACAGCCAGCCGCGCCGCATCGGCATGGCCGAAGCGCTCCCCGGCGTGCAGCCCCAGCGTCACCACCGCGACCCCCAGCGCGGTACCGAGTCCCCGGGTCATGTTCACCATCCCGCCAGCCGCCGCCGCGTCGCGGACCGGCACCGCCGCCATGATCTGAGCGTTGTTCGCCGGTATGTAGACTCCCAGGCCCGCGCCGAGCAGCGCCAGCGGCACCGCGAGAACGGCGCCCGGGCCCGGCACCGCCAGCGCGGCCACACAGCAGCAGGCGAGCAGGCCACCGGCCGCGCACCGGCGGCGGTTCGGCCAGGCCGCCGGCAGCACCCGCTCGGCCGCCACGGCGGCCAGCCCGAAGCCGACCGGCAGCGCGGCCAGCAGCAGGCCAGCACGCAGCGCACCACCGTGCGCCGCCATGGTCTGCGGGAGCAGCACCAGCGGCCCGAACAGGACCAGGTAGGCGCACAGCGCACCACCGAGCGCCGCCACCGTCCCCGCCCTGGCCAGCAACGGCAGGTCCACCAGGGGCGCCGCCGAGCGCCGCTCCCACCACGCCAGGGCCGCGCCCGCCGCCACCGCAGCAGCCGCCGACCCGGCCGTCGCCCAGGCCGGCACGCCCAGGCCGGACAGCGAGGAGAGCGGCACGAGCAGGCCCGCGGCGGTGATGGCCAGCAGCACCGTGCCCGCCGGGTCCGCACCCTGGCGGCGGGCGAACTGGCGGGTGCGCGGCAGCAGGTACCAGCCCGCCACGACCGCGGCCACCCCCACCGGCACGTTGACGAAGAAGACCCATCGCCAGCCCACCGAGGCGACCAGCAGCCCGCCCACCACCGGCCCCGCTGCCAGGCCCAGTGCCTGCGCCGCGGCCTGCACCGCCAGGGCTGCCCGGCGCGCCGCCGCCGGGGTGCTGGTGGTCACCAGGGCCACGCTGTTGGCCTGGAGCATGGCGGCCCCGGCCGCCTGCAGCACCCGCAGCCCAACCAGCGCGGGCAGCGTCGGCGCCAGGCCGCACGCGGCCGAAGCGGCCACGAACACCGCGAACCCATACAGGTAGACCAGCTTGCGGCCGAGCCGGTCCGACCAGCGGCCCACCGGCACCAGCAGCGCGACCAGGGTCAGCAGGTACGCCAGGGACACCCACTGGACCCCCGCCAGGCCCGCCCCGAACTGGCGCTGAAGCTCCGGGAAGGCCAGCGTCACCACGCTCGCGTCTAGCTGGCCCATGAACGCGCCGAGGCACACCGCGCCGACCGCGAACCACGGCGCCAGCCGGTGCTCCCGCACCGCTACCGGCCGGGCAGGCTCGCGCAGCAGCGTCACCATCACGAGCCGCTCCAACTCTTATTCTGCGGCAGAACCTAATTCCGTTCTATGATAGAACAAAATTGAGTTCGCACGAGCCGCGAGCCGAGGCCGGGCTGGTTACGGGGGCGCCGGGACGAGCGGTGCGCGCAGCGGTTAAGGGCCCGCTAGGGGCCGAACGCCGGAATGGTTACGGAGGTTGCCGGCGGGGCGGACGGCCGGCCGTTACTCCCATTCGATGGTGCCGGGCGGCTTGCTGGTCACGTCGAGGACCACACGGTTGATCTCGGGGACCTCGTTGGTGATCCGGGTCGCGATCGTGGTGAGCACCGCGTCGGGCAGCCGCGCCCAGTCGGCGGTCATGGCGTCCTCGCTGGTCACCGGGCGGAGCACCACCGGGTGGCCGTAGCTGCGCCCGTCGCCCTGGACGCCGACCGAGTGCACGCCGGCGAGCAGCACCACCGGGCACTGCCAGATCTCGTGGTCCAGCCCCGCCAGCGAGAGCTCCTCGCGGACGATGGCGTCCGCGGCCCGCAGGATGCCCAGCCGCTGCGGGGTGACCTCCCCCACGATCCGGATGGCCAGGCCGGGCCCGGGGAACGGCTGCCTGGCCACGATCGCCGACGGCAGCCCGAGCTGCGCCCCGATCTTGCGCACCTCGTCCTTGAACAGGTCGCGGAGCGGCTCGACCAGGCGGAAATTCAGGTCTTCGGGGAGGCCGCCGACGTTGTGGTGGGACTTGATGCTCGCCGTGCCGGTCCCGCCGCCGGACTCCACGACATCCGGGTAGAGGGTGCCCTGGACGAGGAACTCCACTGCCTCGCCGTGCGCGCCGGCCTGCGCAGTGATCTGCCGGGTGGCGCGCTCGAACGCGCGGATGAACTCCCGGCCGATGATCTTGCGCTTCTGCTCCGGGTCCGCGACCCCGGCCAGGGCGCCGAGAAACGCCCCGGCGGCGTCCTCGACGTGCAGGTCCACCCCGGTGGCGGCGACGAAGTCCTTCTCCACCTGTTCGGCCTCGCCCTGGCGCAGCAGCCCATGATCCACGAACACGCAGGTGAGCCTGCTGCCGATGGCCCGGTGCACCAGCGCCGCGGCGACCGCGGAGTCCACGCCGCCGGACAGTCCGCAGATGGCCCGCCCGCCGCCGACCTGCCCGGCGATCCTGGCCACCTGCTCATCGATGATGCCCCGCATGGTCCAGTCCGGGCGGCAGCCCGCCGCGGCCAGGAACCTGCGCAGCATCTCGGTGCCGGCCGGTGTGTGCGCCACCTCAGGGTGGAACTGCACCCCGTACAGCCCGCGACCGGCGTCCTCGACCGCGGCCACCGGCGAGGCCGGGGTGCGGGCGGTGACCGCGAAACCCGGGGGCGGCTCAATGCAGGTGTCCCCGTGCGACATCCACACCTGCTGCGGCGACGGCAGCCCGGCCAGCAGCGTCTCCCCCTCGGCCGGCAGCAGGCGCAGCGTGGTGCCGCCGTACTCGCCCACCCCGGTGCGCGCCACGGTGCCGCCGAGTTCGGCCACCATGACCTGGAACCCATAGCAGATGCCCAGGACCGGGATCCCGGCGGCGAGCAGGCCGCCGGGGGCCGGCGGGGCATCCTCGGCGTACACCGACGCGGGGCCGCCGGACAGGATGACCGCCTTGGGCTTGCGGGCCAGGATCTCCTGCGTGGTCATGCTGGCCGGGACGATCTCGGAATACACCTGGCATTCCCGGACCCGCCTGGCGATCAGCTGCGCGTACTGGGCGCCGAAGTCCACGACCAGGACCGTGTCGTGGTCAGGATGCACGATGCCGCCTTCCCCGGGGGCCGCCTCTCGCCGCCGCTTGCGGCCGGCCCGGCCAGGCGGGCCAAGCCGGAGCCAGTCTATGAATCATGCTCCTGCGAAGGCGGCGTGGCGCGCCCGGTCTCGTCGGCGGCTCCTGGGCCGGGGCCGTCCCCGGCGCCCGGTGCCGCCGGGCCGACCCGCACCCGCGCGATGCGGCGGGCGTCCATCTCGGTCACGGTCAGCCGGTGCCCGTCCACCTCGACGGCGTCCCCCACGGTAGGCAGTTGCCCCAGCATTGCGAGCACATAGCCGGCCACCGTCTCGTACGGGCCCTCGGGCAGCGCCACCCCGGTCTGCTCGGTGAACTCGTCCAGGTTCAGCAGGCCGTCCACCTCCACCTGGCCGCCGGCCAGCTTGCGCGGGCGCTCCTCCACGTCGTACTCATCCCTGATGTCCCCGATCAGCTCCTCGACCAGGTCTTCCAGAGTGACGATGCCCGCTGTGCCGCCGTACTCGTCCACCACGATCGCCAGGTGAGCATTGTCGCGGCGCATCTCCGACAGGGCGGGCAGCACCCGCTTGCTGATCGGCAGCCGCTCCACTGGCCGGCACACCTCACCGACCACCAGTGACTTGCCCGCCAGGCCGGGGTCGAGCAGGTCGCGGAGGTGCACGAACCCGATGACATCGTCGTAGGACTCCTGGTACACCGGGAACCGGGAGTGCGACGCCTTCGAGGCAGTCTCGGCGGCCGCGGCCAGTGGGGTGTCCGCGGCGATGAACTCCACCTCGGTGCGCGGCAGCAGGACCTCGCGGAGCTGCCGTTTCCCCGCGTCGAACACGTCGGCCACGATGCGCCGCTCGTCGGCCGACAGCGCCTGGTGCCCCACGACAAGGTCCTGCAGTTCCTCGGCGGTCATCATGTCGCGGCCGGCCGACGGGTCGCCGCCGAGCAGCCGCACCACCACGTTGGTGGACTTGGACAACAGCCAGACCAGCGGCCTGGCCAGCACGGAGATCCGGTCCAGGAGCGGGGCGGCGACCAGCGCCAGCGACTCCGGCCGCTGCAGCGCCAGCCGCTTGGGCGCGAGTTCCTGGAGCACCAGGCTGAAGAAGGAGATGACCACGGTCACCGTGACCAGCGAGAGCACCGAGGCCCAGCCGGACGCGACGTTGTCCTTGATCAGCGCGGACCGCATCGCGGCGGCCAGCGTGGCCGCGCCGAACGCGCCGGACAGCAGCGTGGCCACGGTCACGCCGATCTGTACCGCGGACAGGAAGCGGTTGGGGTCCTGGGCGAGCTTGGCGGCCCGCTGGCCGCGCCTGCCGCGCTGTGCCAGCGACCGGACCTGGCCCTCGCGCAGCGACACCAGGGCCATCTCCGCCCCGGAGAAGAACCCGCCGACGAGCAGAATGACCAGAACGACGATGACGTCCCAGCCGACCTGGTTCACGGCCCGATCACTGCCCTCCGCAGCTCACCCTGACCGGCGGCACCTGGTCATTCCCCGGTCGTTGCCCGGCCGCAGGCCGGCCCAAACCCCGCGGCCGTGCCGTACCGCGCAAGCGCCGGGCGTGAGCACAGTTTAAGCAGTACGGCCTCCACCGGTGCGCCGCGCCGGAGATGGCCGTGCAGAGCAGGCCTGATGCGGGCCGGGATGGGGACACGGCTAGCGTATGTGTCCCGTGGGAGGAGTTCTGTTCTGGAAGGAAACCGGCCGCCTTGCGGACGGGCGGGAGATCATCTACTACGACGAGTCGCCGGGGCTGGGCCGGGCCAAGGCGCCGGACCGGCGGCCGCTGGGTTACCCGCCGGCCGGGGCCGCCAGTGGGCCCGGCGAGGACCGGTCGCCGTCCGGGCTGCGCTGGGACGCGCTGGCTGGTGAGTGGGTGATCATCGCCGCCCAGCGCCAGGACCGCACGTTCCTGCCGCCGCCCGAGGAGTGCCCGCTGGACCCGTCCCGGAACGGCCGGCTGACCGAGATCCCCGCGGATGACTATGACGTGGTGGTGTTCGAGAACCGGTTCCCCTCGCTGCGCGGGGCCGGCGGCCCGGCGGTGGCCGTGGGCCTGCCAGCCATGCCGCAGCCCGGAGGGCCGCTGGAGACCGCGGGCGTCCCCGGCCGCCCGGCCACCGGCCGGTGCGAGGTGGTCTGCTTCACCTCCGACCACGACGCCTCGTTCGCGAGCCTGTCCCCGCGGCGGGCCCGCACCGTGCTGGAGGCGTGGGCGGACCGCACCGCGGTGCTCGGCGAGATGCCCGGCATCGAGCAGGTCTACTGCTTCGAGAACCGGGGCGAGGAGATCGGCGTCACGCTCAGCCACCCGCATGGCCAGATATACGGCTACCCGTTCGTGACCCCGCGCACCGAGCGGATGCTCCGCCAGGCCAGGGCGCATGCCGCGGCCGGCCGGGCGAACCTGTTCGACGAGCTTGTCGCGGGCGAACTGGCGGCGGGCACCAGGATCGTGTCCCGCAACGAGCACTGGGCCGCGTTCGTGCCCGCGGCGGCACGCTGGCCCTACGAGGTGCTTGTTTTCCCGGCTCGACGAGTGGCGAGTCTCCCGGAACTCACGCCAGCCGCCCGCGAGGCGTTTTGTGTTCTGTATCTGGACGTGCTGCGGCGCCTCGATGCGCTGTTCGGCGTGCCGCTGCCGTATATCGCGGCGTGGCACCAGGCACCGGGCGGTGACCCGTTCGCGTGCCAGGAGTTCGGGCTGCACCTTCAGGTGCTGTCCATCCGCCGGGCGCCGGGCAAGCTGAAGTACCTCGCGGGCAGCGAATCCGGCATGGGAGTCTGGATCAACGACGTGCTGCCGGAGGATGCCGCACGCAGGCTGCGGGAGGCCGGATGAGACTGCTGGTGACCGGCGGGGCGGGCTACGTCGGCAGCGTGGTGGCGGCGATGGCGCTGCGCGAGGGGCACCAGGTCGCCGTCCTCGACGACCTGTCCGCCGGGCACGCCGACGCGGTTCCCGGCGGCGCGTCCTTCACCCAGGGGCTGGTCCGTGACCAGGCCCAGGCCATGCTCGCCGACGGTGTCGACGCCGTGCTGCACTTCGCCGCGAAGTCGCTGGTCGGCGAGTCGGTGGCCAAGCCGTCCCTGTACTGGTCGCACAACCTCGGCGGATCGCTCGCCTTGCTCGAGGCGATGCGGGTCACCGGGGTGGAACGGATCGTGTTCTCCTCCACCGCGGCGGTGTACGGGGAGCCCGAGCGCACCCCGATCGAGGAGACTGCCCCGGCCCGGCCGACCAGCCCATATGGGGCGTCCAAGCTGGCCGTGGACACGGCACTGGCCGAGCACGCCAGGATGCACAAGATCGGCGCGGTGAGCCTGCGCTACTTCAACGTGGCGGGCGCGGCGGCCGGCCCGGACGGACGGTGGCTGGGTGAGCGGCACAACCCGGAGACCCACCTGATCCCGAGCATCCTGGCGGTGGCCCTGGGCGGGGGCGCAGTGAACGGGGATAGTGAAGGGGAAATGGGGAGGCGCGCGGGGGGTGAGGTGCGGCTGTTCGGCGACGACTACCCCACCGCGGACGGCACCTGCGTGCGCGACTACATCCACGTCACGGACCTGGCCCGGGCGCACATGCTCGCCCTGGAGGCGTGCGTGCCCGGCGAGCACCGGGTGTACAACCTGGGCAGCGGCGCCGGGTTCTCCAACCTCGAGGTGCTCAGCGCCTGCCGCGAGGTGACCGGCCGGGACATCCCGTCCCGGTTCGTCCCGCGCCGGCCCGGTGACCCGGCGGTACTCGTCGCCTCCTCCGACCGCATCCATGCCGAACTGGGCTGGCGCGCCGAACGGAGCCTGGCGGCCATGGTCGCGGACGCCTGGCAGTTCACCCTGGAGCGGTCCGCCCCCGGCCCGCCGGCGCCGCGCGGCGGCCGGTGACCGCCACGGCGGTCGCGGACCGGGCCGCCCAGCAGTTCCGGGCCTGGCATGGTGTCGCGCCCGAGGGCGTCTGGCACGCGCCGGGCCGGGTCAACCTGATCGGCGAGCACACCGACTACAACTCCGGCTGGGTGCTGCCGTTCGCGCTGGACCGAGGCGTGGTGGTGGCCGCGGCACGACGCGATGACGGCGTGCTGGACATCCGGTCGCTCCAGGAACCCGGTCGCCAGGCCAGCCTGCCGCTGGCCGGGCTCACCCCGGGCAGCGTGGCCGGCTGGGCCGCCTACCCGGCCGGCGTCGCCTGGGCCATGCGCGAGGCCGGCCACCCGGTCGGCGGGGCCAGCCTGGTTATCGACTCCGACCTGCCGCAGGGCGCCGGGCTGTCCTCCTCGGCTGCCATCGAGTGCGCCGTGGCGATCGCGCTCGCCGACCTGTCCGGGGTGCGCGTGCCGCGCGGCGAACTCGTGCGGCTGGCCCAGCGGGCGGAGGACGAGATGGCCGGCGTCCCGAGCGGGATCATGGACCAGTCCGCATCGCTGTTCGGTCAACCGGGCCACGCGCTGCTGCTGGACTGCCGCACCAGGGAGGCAGTGCAGGTGCCGTTCGGCCCGGCGGCGGCCGGGCTGGCGCTGCTCGTGGTGGACACCCGCGCCCGGCACGCGCTGACCGACGGCAGGTACGCGCTGCGCCGGCAGGAGTGCGAGCGGGCGGCGCGGGCGCTCGGCCTGGCCAGCCTGCGCGACGTGGCGGACCCGGCGCAGGCGGCGGCGATCGCTGACCCGGTGCTGGCCCGCCGGGCGCGCCACGTGGTCTCCGACAACTGCCGGGTACGGGCGGCGGCGGCCCTGCTCCGGGCGCACGACCCGGCCGGGCTCGGCCCGCTGCTGCATGCCTCGCACGCCTCGCTGCGGGACGACTTCGAGGTCTCCTGGCCGCAGGCCGACGTGGCGGCCGAGATGGCCGAGCAGGCCGGGGCGCTGGGCGCCCGGATGGTCGGCGGCGGTTTCGGCGGGTCAGTGATCGCGCTGGTGCCCGCGGACGACGCGGCGGTTCGCGCCGCGGTGCGGGCCCGGTACGCCGGCCGGGGCTGGGCGCCGCCACGGTTCCTGGCCGCGCCGCCCTCGGCGGGGGCGCGCCGCGTTTTG
>Ga0209166_10000806_pt1 | contig 29889 bp, 28 predicted proteins | sample Coa_R1_3_FD_187151 | JGI IMG/M metagenome (GOLD analysis project Ga0209166, IMG submission 187151) | Surface soil microbial communities from Centralia Pennsylvania, which are recovering from an underground coalmine fire - Coalmine... | ecosystem: Environmental > Terrestrial > Soil >...
CGGCGGCGAAGCCAATCTGAAGCTCCCTGACCTCTCGCAGGTCAAATTCCTGGGCATCGACGGCCACACGCTGCTGCTCTTCGGCATTCTCTTTTGCCTGTTCGGCCTCGCTTTCGGATTGGTCATTTACACGCGCCTCAAAAATCTCCCCGTCCACAAATCCATGCGCGAAATCTCCGAACTCATCTACGAAACCTGCAAAACCTATCTCACCACGCAAGGCAAGTTCCTGCTCCTGCTCTGGGCTTTCATCGCCATTGTGATCATTCTGTATTTCGGCGTGCTCGCTCCCGTTCCCGGCAAGCCCATCGGCGTCACCCTGCCGATCATTTTGTTTTTCAGCCTCGTCGGCATGGGCGGAAGCTACGCCGTCGCGTGGTTCGGCATCCGCGTAAACACTTTCGCGAATTCCCGCACCGCCTTCGCCGGCCTGAGTGGCAAGCCCTTCCCCATCAATCACATTCCGCTCGAAGCCGGCATGAGCGTCGGCATGATGCTCATCTCCGTCGAACTTCTGATGATGTTAATCATCTTGTTATTTATCCCTGGTGATTATGCCGGCCCGTGCTTCATCGGCTTCGCCATCGGCGAATCCCTCGGCGCCGCCGCCCTGCGCATCGCCGGCGGCATCTTCACCAAAATTGCCGACATCGGCTCCGACCTCATGAAAATCGTTTTCAAAATCAAGGAAGACGACGCCCGCAACCCCGGCGTAATTGCCGATTGTACCGGGGATAATGCAGGAGATTCGGTGGGCCCGACAGCGGACGGATTTGAAACTTACGGCGTGACCGGGGTTGCGCTCATCACTTTTATTCTGCTCGCGATTTCTCCAGAACACTTTTTGCCTGCGGGTTTGACTCTGCAGACTGCTTCCGCTGCGGTGATCGCCAAAGCCACGGCATCCGCCAACACAGTGCAGGTGCAGTTGCTGGTTTGGATTTTTGTGATGCGCATTATCATGTTGTTTGCGAGCGCGGCGGCATATTTCATCAATGGTTTCATCGCCAAGGCAAAATACGGCAACGCGGACGACATGAACTTTGAGGCGCCGCTCACTTCGCTGGTGTGGATCACTTCGTTTGTTTCCATCGCGCTGACGTATCTTGCTTCGTGGCTCATCATTCCGAGTCTTGGTGGCGACGATACGCAGTGGTGGAAACTCGGGACGATCATTACCTGCGGCACGCTTGCTGGCGCGATCATTCCGGAATTGGTGAAAGTTTTCACTTCCGTGGACTCGCGCCACACGAAAGAAATTGTCACTTCGGCGCAGGAAGGCGGGCCGTCGCTCGGAATTTTGTCCGGCTTCGTCGCAGGAAATTTTTCCGCCTACTATCTCGGCCTCTCGATGGTGGCGCTGATGTCCATCGGTTACCTGGTTTCGCAGGGCGGCCTTAGCAAGCTGATGGTGGCAGAGCCAGTGTTCGCGTTCGGCCTCGTGGCGTTCGGCTTTCTTGGCATGGGTCCCGTGACCATCGCCGTCGATTCCTACGGTCCCGTGACCGACAACGCGCAGTCCGTCTTCGAACTTTCGCTCATCGAGCAAATTCCCGGCATCAAGCAGGAACTGAAAAAAGATTTCAACATGGACGTGAATTTCGAGCGCGCCAAGCACTTGCTCGAAGCGAACGACGGCGCGGGCAACACCTTCAAAGCCACCGCGAAGCCGGTTTTGATTGGCACCGCCGTTGTCGGCGCCACCACGATGATTTTTTCCATTATCATGGCGCTCACCAACGGCCTCGCCGCCAACGTGGACAAGCTTTCGCTGCTCCATGCGCCCTTCGTTCTCGGACTCATCACCGGCGGGGCCGTGATTTACTGGTTTACCGGCGCGAGCACGCAAGCAGTGACCACCGGCGCCTATCGCGCGGTGGAATTCATCAAGGCGAACATCAAGCTGGAAAGCGCTGCGGCGGCGAGCATCGCAGACAGCAAGAAAGTTGTGGAAATCTGTACAAAGTATGCGCAAAAAGGGATGCTCAACATTTTTATTGCTGTGTTTTTCGCCACGCTGGCGTTCGCGTTCGTTGAGCCGTTCTTTTTCATCGGCTACCTCATGTCCATCGCTACGTTCGGTTTGTATCAGGCGATTTTCATGGCCAACGCGGGCGGCGCGTGGGACAACGCCAAGAAAATCGTGGAAGTCGAGCTGAAACAAAAAGGCACGCCGCTGCACGACGCCACTGTCATTGGCGACACCGTAGGCGACCCGTTCAAAGACACGTCTTCGGTCGCCCTGAACCCGATTATCAAATTTACGACGCTGTTCGGCTTGCTCGCCGTCGAACTGGCTGTCAGTCTGACGGCCAGCCAGGGCAGCGGCTTGGCGCACATTTTGGCCGCCGGGTTCTTCGTGGTCTCGTTCTTCTTCGTGTATCGCTCGTTCTACGGCATGCGCATCAAAGGCGAAGCCGCATAGCGGAAAGGATCTCCACGCGCGCGCTTTCCTTGGAGCAACGGTTTCCTTGGGTGAGACAATTCCTCGTTCCCACCGCGCTGTCTGGAGAAGCCGCCTTGAGGTAAGCTGATAGAAGGAAAGCAGTGATATGACCATTAAGATCGAGCTAAACTCGGAAATAGCGGCTCAGCTTGTCGCAGGAGCACGAACGCGTGGCGTTCCCGTGGAGGAGTACGCCGAGAGCCTGCTTCGTGACGCGATAGCGCTTCATTTTGAGGCCAACGGCCTTTTGTCAATAGAAGCCCTTCACGCCATGCTGGACGCCATTGCAGAGGGCTCCGACAAGCTTCCGAAGCTGCCAACGTCGGCATTCACTCGAGAGAGCTTTTACGAAGGCCGCGGCTAAATGGCCGGTAGCTTGTACTTGATTGACAGCAACATTTTGATCCGCTGGGTGCAACGAGACGACCCGGATTATCCGGTGGTTGAAGGCGCTTTAACGGCCTTAGCCCGGCAAAAAGAGATTCTCTGCTATACATCCCAGAACCTAGCTGAATTTTGGAACGCATGCACGCGTCCGGCCGACCGCAATGGATATGGGTTGACCCCGCAAGAAACGGATCGCCGCGTCAGGCTTTTTGAAAGCAAGCTGCGCTTACTGCCGGGTGGTCTGCCCGTTCATCAAGAATGGCGGAAGCTGTTGCTGACGTACAACGTCTCTGGCGCTCAAGTCCACGATGCCAGGCTGGTTGCCTCAATGCTGGTTTATGGGGTAAAGCGGATTCTGACATTCAACGATAAGGATTTTACCCGTTACAAACCCATCGAAGCCATTCATCCTCGGATGGCCATCCTAGAAAGTCCCTAGCGGGCCTATCCTGCGGCCCTCCAGCGTAAATAAGTCGGAGGTCTACGGTCCAGCGGAAGAAAGAATGGTGGGCGGTTACCGGATGCCAGATTGTTTTCATCTGCTGTAGAATGCCTGCGCTTCAGCCTACGAGGTCTTGACGATGAAAAAAATGACTTTGCTTTGCGTTTGCGCATTCGCGCTGACGAGCATTCCAGTAGTTTGCAACGCGCAGGTGGATACGAAATGGGAAATCCACGATCGCAACCGGCCGGTGCCGACAGCGATTGATCCCGGCACGGCGAGCACGCAGGATGCTCCGGGACGTCCGCCTTCGGATGCCGTCGTGCTTTTTGACGGCAAAGATCTTTCACAATGGGTGCAGAAAAAAGACGGCAGCCCTGCGAAATGGAAAGTCGAGAATGGTTATTTCGAGGTGATGCCAAAAACGGGGGACATCCAAACGCGCGAATCCTTCGGCGATTGCCAGTTGCACGTGGAGTTTCGCGAACCCGATCCTCCAAAAGGCGAAGACCAGGACCGCGGCAACAGCGGGGTCTTCCTGCACGGGCTCTACGAAACGCAAGTCCTCGACTCTTACCAAAGCAAGACGTACGCCGACGGGCAGGCTTCAGCGATTTATGGACAGTATCCGCCGCTGGTGAACGCTTCGCGTCCGCCGGGCCAGTGGCAGACTTACGACATCATATTTCATGGCCCGCGCTTTGATGCGTCGGGAAAACTGACGCGCCCGGCGCGCGAAACCGTTTTTCACAACGGCGTGCTGGTGCAGGATAACGTCGAACTCACCGGCCCTACGGGGCACCATGTGCGCCCGCCGTACAAGCCCGGGCCGGAAAAACTTCCGCTGGCGCTGCAGGACCACAACCATCCGGTGCGCTACCGCAACATCTGGATCCGTGAACTGAAATCAGCCGAGTGATATAATTTGAATCATGGTTTTCGTTCAGGAGGTTTTATGGCAGCGTTGAAAGATGTGATAGCCGCTCGCCTTGCGATGCAGAAAACAGCCGATGAGCTACGTTCGTTTGTCGCACCGGGAAAATTCTATTTCACGAGAGATGGTTTTGATGAACTCGTGGCGAAGCAAGAACAGGCTATCGAGGAGTATAGGCGTGCTCGAAGTAGCTGGATAAGCTTTCACTAAATGGTCAGTTAATGGGCAACGAAATTTCTGTCGGTGAAGCTGACCTAATCCTGGAGAAACTGTATTCAGAAGCCGTCCCCGTAGTTGCCTATTATGTCCGCGACGGCGTGAAGGTCATGCGGCATGGCGTAGTCACCGGGGTTTCGCCAGAAGTCGGTTTGACCGTGGCGGACGAGGAAAGTGTTCCCCTGTACGATTATTTGGCCGTCTCTCTAGGCGCACCCCTCGGTGCTGGCTGCACGTTTTGGTATGGCGACAAGCGCGAATTGTCAGACGAAAATAGAGCTGAGATGGCCGAAAAGCTCGGCGACGCTGCTTTGCTAATTCAATGTCCGGACGGTGGTCATTTACGGCTATATTTTTCTCTATAGGTGCTGGATGCTTATGACCCCTAAGGGAGCCCACAGCAAATTCGTATCCAGCGAGGTATAATCAAAAGAGATTGGCCCTAGAGGCACTCTATGACCATCGAAGAACAAGTCCTCGAAAAGCTGCGCGATTTGCCTCCTGAAAAGCAGAAGGAAGTCCTGGACTTTGTGGACTTCCTGAAAGAAAAGAATGGCGCAAAGAAACCCCGCCGCAGTCTGCGCGGATTGTGGGGGGATCTGAACATCCATATCACAGAAGAAGATATTTCCGAGAACCGCCGCGAGATGTTCGGCAGCGCCAAGCCGCGCTAGGAAGGAAAAAATGGAAGTCACCATAAAAGTTCCTGACCGGCTGGCGGCAGAGGCCCGCGCGCACGGCGTGTCGGTCGAGGTCTATGTACAGGAAATCCTGGCGCGACAGGCGCTTGCAACAACGGGGGAAGGGCATCTTCTGTCAGTTCGCGCGGCAATAGACCGAATTTTTGAGTTGCGTAAAGGCAACAGACTCGCAGGTCTTCGAACGAAGGATCTCATCCACGAAGGCCACATGTACTGATGGCCATTTTCGTTGCGGATGCGTCAGTCACATTGGCTTGGTGCTTTGAGGATGAAGCCAGCACTTTTGCCGACGGGATTCTGGAGCGCTTACGCCAAGGCGACCGAATCGTAGTTCCGGCGCACTGGCCCACCGAGATCTCAAACGGCCTTCTGGTCGCTTCCCGTAGGAAACGGATCAAAGCAGATCAGCCGGCACTATTTTGGGACGAGCTTGCGCGCTTGCCTATCGATGTCGAAGCGGCCCTCAGTGCCGCTCAAGCAAAAGTTGTCCTGACTCTCAGCGCAAAACACGGCCTCACGGTGTATGACGCGGCGTACTTGGAGTTAGCCTATCGCCGCCAATTGCCGCTCGGAACTCTCGACACGGACTTGCGCAAAGCGGCCCAAGCAGAAGGCGTAGTGCTGCTTTAGGGGCCCTGGAATATCTGATTCGCGAGCTGAAGCCCGCCGAGTGATGTAGCCCCAGATCGGGGCTCTGCCGCGTAGCATCAGCTTTTCTAGTAAGGTCCCTATTGAGGGACTTCTATCTGCAATGGGTTGGGAGGCTGCGGGGAGTCACCAAGCAACCTCACGTCATCGAGCGGAAATGAGATGAGGCCCCCTATTTCGAGTTGGAGCCATTCGGCCGTGCAATCTACGACTTTTGCGTCACTGTAAGCCCACGGATTTCTTTGCTGGTTTGGAGCGGGGTGCAAAACGTACCGTCGCATCAGAATCCGCTTATCTTTCCATTTGAGGATTTCTCGAACCTTCCGTTCTCGCTTGTCTATAATCCTCGAAAACAGTTCTTCATTTGCGACGATAGTGCTTGACCCTTCCCTGACATATGCGGGGCCGGAAAAGTGTGGACCATTGCTGCTGCCGGGGACAATTACGGCGAGGAAGCGTCTCTCATCTTTTGTAATAATGCGCGTTCTAAATTCAATAGAGGGATAGACTTGAGACAATTTGTCTCTGATTTTTTGTGTCATTGACTCGAAATTCTGGGGCCCGTCTGCAATCGTGCCATCCTCTCTCACCCCAAAGCAAAGGATGCCCGCAGGGCCTTCTGCCGGACAGGTATTCGCAAAGGCCACACAGGTTTTGACGACATCCTTCATGTCGCCTAGCGATTTTTTCTCTAAATAGCTGTCCTCGGCGGATACCAGTCTTTTGATTATGTCAGTGTCCGAAATGCGGAAAGTTTCCATACGCATATTGTACGCGCCAGGTATCCCCGCAGTTTGATTAAAGGGAGAAAGACAAAAGGGGCGGCCATGAGCCGCCCCTTTCGTTTTTCTGCCACGCAGACAATGAGCCCGTGAATCCGGGCGAGCCCAAGCTCCCACAGCTTCGTAAGCATCAGCAAACCATCGCGATGACGCGCGGCCCAGCTGCTTCGCAATATCGACTAATGAATTTAGGATCTGCTTTTTGTCAGGCATGGGTTTGCGTACTTTTTCACAACGGCGTGCTGGTGCAGGATAACGTCGAACTCACCGGCCCTACGGGGCACCACGTGCGCCCGCCATACAAACCCGGGCCGGACAAGCTTCCGCTGGCGCTGCAGGACCACAACCATCCGGTGCGCTACCGCAACATCTGGATCCGCGAACTGAAAAACGAGTGACAAGAGACTAAACGGGCTTATAGGAAAGGTTGGTTCTGGTTCGAAAGAGCAACTTTTCGTTACTAGGGGCGGAACTCTTCTACGTCTCCCGGCTCTCCGAGCAATTCCAGCTCAGCACCACTGCCTGTGAAGGTGACAACTCCTTTTTCTTGCCACATCTCCTGCAATCGCAGTTCAAATGCACCCTTGTGGTGCAAGGGGACAGGGATTTCATTTTCCAAAATGTCCTGCCCGATTCGAGTCCGGCCGTTAGTCAAATCCGCTGGAAAACTCGTGAACACTCCGTCGACTCTCGCGTCTTGTATGCGAAGTATGGCCTGTTGAAACCAACCCCGCCCCGCATCTATTCCGGGCACGCCATCGCTCTCGTGAATGTACAAGGCAGAGAAGTGCAGTTGCGCTTCATTCTGGAAGAATGAAATATGAGAAAGAACTGAATCATGAATTTCGATGACGCGATTTGGCATAGACTAGAGTCAATGTGCCGCTGTTGCCCTGTCGTTGTCAACAAACAGTGCCGGTGAGTAGCGCCCAATTTCAAAGTTGCGCTCGCGCTACAGGACCACAACCATCGCGTGCGGTACCGCAACATCTGGATCCGCGAATTGAAAACGGCGGAGTGAAACAGAGCTGACAGTTCACAGCTAACGGCTCACAGCTAACGGCTCACAGCTAACGGCTCACAGCTAACGGCTCACAGCTAACGGCTCACAGCTAACGGCTCACAGCTAACAGCCCTGAGTCTCACTGGGCAGCAGCTTTTCTTATGCTAGCTCTCCATTTGAATAGAAGCTTTCCTTGCTTCTAAGCGTCTGAGTATTTACTCTATTTAAATAATAGGAGACAATTAGCTACCCAGAAATGCCTCGGCCGTCGGAAAAGCGGGAGCAAGCTCCCGCACTCCAAGAAAACCCGCACCAGGCGAATCACGTGCCTGTGGTTGTGGCTCAACCCATCGGGGTACGGTTAACTCCAACATCTTCGGAACCAATGAAACTGCGGAGTTGGCCGCACAGTCCCGCCCATTACCTTCGAGACGCTGGCACTTATATCGTTACAGCGGGGACTTATAACCATGTGAATGTCTTCCGGGGCTGCGAGCGCTTAAACCAAACTCACGAATCACATTTTGGAACTGGCTGAGCGCTACGCCTGGTCGCTGCAGGCATGGGCAGTCTTCCCCAATCACTACCACCTTGTCGGGAGATCGGAGGCTCCAGAATCCATGCGGAGTTTTCTCCAGCATTTGCATTCGATTACAGCGATAGAAGCGAACAAACTGGATCAAACTCCGGGCCGGCAAGTTTGGTTTGAATTCTGGGAGACGCGAATCACGTTTCTTCGTTCGTACTTATCTCGGTTGAACTACGTGCATCAGAATGCCGTCCGGCACGGATTGGTTCGGGTTGCCTCGCAATATGCGTGGTGTTCTGCCGGGTGGTTCGAGAGAAAGGCAGCGCGCTCTTTCTATCAGACAATTTGCAGCTTCCCGACCGACAAGCTCGAGGTTCCCGACAATTTTGAAGTGCGCAGTCTTGAGTAAGCTCTTTGAGCCGGAGGGTGAGTCACTGCCGCCGGAAAAGCGGGAGCAAGCTCCCGCACTCCAAAGGCGCTCTTCGGCAGCTCACGAAATTGTGGAGGGAAGAAAAGCGGCGGCGAATTGATTATCGTCCGAGGTGGAATCATAAAATTAACTTATGCCCGGCGAACTGGACGATGAAAATAAAGGGCTTAGGCAAAATAAGAGCTTGGCTTGACAGAGGCCTGTACTTTTCTTACACTTATTGACGTATAAAACTGCGTCAAAAAGCGGGAGATGTTTCTCCCGCTTTTTTCTTTTGGGGGGGGAAATCCGCCTTCCCTGCCCCCTAATAACAAACCACTGACGCGGCACTAACCTTCCTCCGGGAATTCCTCTGTTTCTTCAACGAGGCCGTCGTGAAACCCTTAGCAGACAAGAAACACATCTTGAACTCCATCGCCGTGATTGCGAAGAAGCTTGGCCGCGCGCCGTCGCAAGCCGAATTCGTTGCGCAGTCGGGAATCTCGAAATACTTCGTGTTGAAGTCGTTTAGCAGCTGGACTGAAGCGGTCCGAGCAGCGGGACTGCACCCCAGCGCGCTCAATGCAAGGATAGACGACCGCGCGCTGCTGGAAGATTGGGGCGGAGCTGTCCGGAGAAACGCGGGCACACTCCCGCGGCATATGTTCCGACGAGCGGCAAAGTACAATCCGTGCACGCTGGCAAAACGGTTCGGCGGCTGGTCGTCGGTGCCGCAGGCGTTTCGGAAATTTGCCAGAGGGAAGCAGCAGTGGGCCGATGTGGTGGCGTTGCTGCCTGCGCCGGTGGCAAAGAAAGAAGGCGCGTGGACAAAACAAAACGCCGCTCCGTCAAATAGAAGGCGCCAGGCGCGGCAAAAGCTGTCAAAAGACAGGGCGACTTACGGGGATCCCATCCCCTTGCAAGGGTTTCGGCACGAACCGGTGAACGAACACGGCGTCATGGTCCTTTTTGGAATTCTGGCAAAAGATCTTGGCTTCATAATCGAAGCAGTTCAGAAGGAATTTCCCGACTGCGAGGCCAAGCGCCAGATCGTCCCGGGCCGATGGCAGCGTGTGCTGATCGAGTTTGAATTTGAGAGCAAGAATTTCCGCGAGCACGGGCATCCCGCTAACGGTTGCGATCTCATTGTCTGCTGGCGCCACAACTGGCCGGACTGCCCCAAACACATCGAGGTTCTCGAGATCTCCCGCGTCATCTAAATCCCTGGCCAACTCCAAGGACTAACTAAGTCTTGTGTGTATCTTTCCTATTGTCAGTCTGTCCTTACCTCTTCGGGTCTCTGACTTCAGTGAACTCCGTGCCCTCTTTCCCTCAGTAATCTCTGCGGTAAATCCCCTTCTTCTCCGTGCACTCTGTGCTCTTGCCTCTGTGTACTCTGTGTTAAAGTTCTTTGTTTATGAAAGACAATGACGTCACGCATGAAATCATCGGAGCAGCGATTGAAGTGCATCGCCTGCTTGGACCCGGCTTGCTTGAGTCCGCCTATGAAGAATGTCTTTCGCGAGAACTGGAATTGCGGCACCTGAAGGTGGAGAGGCAAAAGCCCATTCCGCTGGTCTACAAAGACGTGAAGCTGGAGTGCGGATATCGAAACGACTTGCTGGTTGAATCAAGGATCGTAGTCGAACTCAAGTCCATCGGAGCTCTTGCTCCGGTACATGAGGCCATCATCCTGACTTACATACGCCTCTCTGGATGTCGCCTAGGACTTCTCATCAATTTCAATGTGACCGCCCTGAGAGATGGCATCAGACGGTATATCATTTAGCCGCTTGCAAACCCGAAGAGGAAGGCTTAACACAGAGATCACAGAGGATGAGGCACAGAGGGCACTGAGAAATACTGGCGAACTCTTGAGTAAACTCCTTTAAGGAAGGCTGGAAGTCATGACCGTTGCGCACTTTATTGCTATGGCTGCGGCTTTCGCGCTGATTTGCGTTGGCGGCGCGGCGGGCCAGACCAAAGATCCCGTGGGCTCGGAGACGGCTCCGCCGAAGTTGGCGGTGCTCGTTTATCAGAGATTTCCGCTCGATAAAATGGCAGCGAGCGGCAAAGCTCTTGCGGCCGCGGCGCGGGCTTGCGCGAACATCGATGTGCCAAATTCGTGGATCGTGATGGATTCGGTGACCGGAGAGCCGGAAGTGCTGTCGTTCGACCCGTTCGACTCGTTTGCGCACGTCAACAAAGCTTTTGCCGCGTGGGGACCGATTTATGCCGCTCATCCGGAGCTTGGCAAAGCGCAATCGCAGATTATGGGCGCGCTGCAGAGCCAGCGCACGATCGTCGCGGTGCGGCGGGACGATCTGAGCTACCGCGCGAACCGCATTGATTTGTCAAAGGCGCGGTTCCTGCGCGTGCTCGAAGTGCGGCTGCATCCCGGCCACGAGGCGGAATTTGCCGAGGCCTTTCAAAAACTCAGGGCAGCTTACGAAAAGATCGACTCGGATTTGCCGTGGGTTGTGTATCAGGTGAATGTGGGGATGCCTTCGCCCGCATTTTTTGCGTTTGTGCCCATGAAGACGCTGGCGCAAAACGATGATTTGCTGAACATCCGCGAGAAGCTGCGCGAAGCGGAAGGCGAAGCTGCGGAGCGCATGCAACAGATTGCGCGCGAAGCCTACGCGCAAACGGAGAGCAACCTCTACGCCATCAGCCCGGAAAAGTCGCACGTCTCGAAAGAATTTGCCGCGGGCGATGCGGAATTCTGGACGTCGAAACCTCAGCCGCCAGCAAAGCTAAACGCACCTAAGAGCGAAAAGAGCAAGCGGAAATAGTAGCCTGAACGAAATCGGTGGGTGTACTGCTTGACATGCACCGGAATACGGTATACTGAACGCATGTGATCCGCACATTCCGTTGCGCCGACACTGAACGTCTCTTCCGCCGAGAACAGGTGCGGCGGTTTCGTGCCATCGAACGCCAAGCGCTTCGCAAGCTGGACATGCTGGACGCAGCGCCGGATTTGCGAACACTTTCCACGCTGCCGGGAAACAGACTGGAGCGCTTGAAAGGCGATCGCGAGGGCCAATGCAGCATCCGCATCAACGATCAGTGGCGCATTTGCTTTGCATGGCGTGAGGGACACGCCTACGACGTCGAGATCGTCGATTACCACTAGGAGGACCGGCATGGCTAGAAAACTGAAGCCCGTGCATCCAGGAGAGATTCTTCGTAAGGAATTTATGGTCCCTCTGGGGCTAAGCATGAACAAGGTCGCCATGGCCCTGCGCGTGCCGGTGACGCGCATCGCCGATATCGCCAACGAGCGCCGCGGCATCACCGCGGATACGGCTCTACGGTTTGCGCGTTATTTCAGAAATAGCCCCGCGTTTTGGATGAATCTCCAGACGCGGTACGACCTGGAAGTCGCCGAGGACGAAATTGCCCGGAAAGTTGAGCGCGACGTGCAACCCCTAGAAGAAATTCGCGGTTAGGGTCCTGCGAATTCTCTTCCCTGTGAGCTCTGTGCCTCTTCCCTCTGTGTTAAGTCTTTTCTTTAGGTTTTGAAGAGGCCGGGGAATTTGCGGGGGTTGCTGTCGAAGCCGGGGAAGACGGGCTTCAAATCGGCCACGCCGATGTGTTTGGTGAGAATTTCTGCGAGTACACTTCGAAAATCCGTGGTGAGCGCGAGGTCGCGGCCTTCGTTGAGCTGATGATCGTTCAGGCCGGGCCATTTGCCGTAGACTTGCCCGCCGCGCACGTCGCCGCCCATCACGAACATGCAATTGGCGTGGCCGTGATCTGTGCCGCGGTTGCCGTTTTCGCGCGCGGTGCGGCCGAATTCGCTCATGGTCACGAAAACGATATTCTGCATGCGGTCGCCCAAGTCCTGATGAAACGCGGCGAGGCCCTGGCCGAGATCGCGCAGCAGGTTCGAGAGCTGGCCCTGCACGCCGCCTTCGTTGACGTGATTGTCCCAGCCGCCGCAATCCACAAACAAAACCTCCACGCCGATGTCGGCTTTCAGGAGCTGGCCGATTTGCTGCAGGCTCTGGCCGAGGCGGTTCGCCGGGTATTGCGCGCCGTTTTCCGGCTGATATTTCGCGGGATCCGCTTTGCGTAGTAAATCAATCGCTTCAAATGTTTCCGTGCCCGTGCCTTGCAGCGCTTTGTCCACCGTCTGCGCGTACATGGCCTCGAAGCCGCCTTCGACCATCGCACCCGTTCCCGGAGCTTGCGCCATCACTTTGAATTGCTTCAGGTCCGGCAACGCGATCGCGGGCGCGCTGCCGTGCAGCATGCGCGGAAGATTCGGCCCCATGGCCACCGCGCGGAACGGCGAAGCATTTTCTTCCGGAACGGTTTCGAGCGCGCGGTTCAGCCAGCCATCTTCGGTGGATTTCAACCCCGGCGTGCCCGATTCCATGAAATCCTGCGCGTCAAAATGCGAGCGCGTGGGATCGGGCGAGCCGGCGGCGTGCACGATCGCCAGCTGATTTTTGTGAAAGAGCGGCTCGAGTGGCGCGAGGCTGGGATGCAAACCAAAAAACCCGTCAAGGTCGATGGCGGAGTCGCTTCCGCCGCGCTTCGGCTGAGGAATCGCGATGGTCGGGCGCATGCGGTAATAATTCGATTCGCCAAACGGCACGACGATGTTCAGTCCATCGGCGGCGCCGCGTTGAAAAAGCACCACGAGCTGCTTTTTGTTCGGCATCGGCGTGGCCGCAACGGCGCGCTGGAGAAACGCGGGCATCGCGCTCAACCCAACCATGGCCACGCCACCCTGCTTCAAAAAATACCGCCGAGACAATTTCAAACCGCGCACGCCTTCACAACATTCGTAACTCATTTCAACCTCGCCATGATTTCAGAAACTCACTACCGCCGTTGAAATTCCGGCGCGCCCAGCACCAATCCTGCGACGACTCCCAGGTTCACTTGTCCGCGCGGATCGTCAAGTTTTGCCTGCAACACCTGCGGATTGTCGAGTTGCTTCTCCAGCGTCTCGGCTGTGGCCCGCGCAGCCTGCCCGCCCAGAAAAACCTGCACTGCGCGGTCGAGCGCCGCTTTCGGATTCGCGGAAGAATCCACGCCGAGCAGCGGGCCCACATCGCTGCGCGCTCCGCGCATGCGATTCCCCGCGAGCGCCAATGAAAAATTCAAGCGATTCAGCAGCGCGCCCGTATTGACCCACGTTTCAGACTTATCGGAGTAGCCGGTGGGAGGCTGGCATTGGTAGAGCGGCTCGCCGATGCGTCCCACCCATTGCACGAGCGGAAGTGGTGTGTCCACGTCGGTGCCGAGCGCGCGCGCCGCCGAAACGACCAACTCGAACGGTGTCTTGATTTTTGCGTGGTACGCTTCGCGCGACCAAAATTCCGGCGACCAAATCATCGTCTTCATCACCGCGCGAATGTCGCCGTCGCTCGACTGAAACGTTTCGGCCATGCGATTCACCAGCGTGGCGGGTGGGCTGTCCGAAACGAAGCGGCGCGCGAGCTTCGTGGAAATGAATTTCGCAGTGCTTGGATTGTGGACCAGCAGGTCAATCACCTGCTCGCCGTCTTTCATTCCGCCCGCGTGAATTTTCTTGCCCAGTACAATTTTCGGATCGGGATCGTGCAGGCGGTCGTCGAATTTGAAATCAGCATACTGGCGCGGCTTTTCGAGCGTCCAGCCAGTAAAAGCGCGAGCCACTTCCGTGACATCCTTCTGCGTGTAGCCCCCGTCCACGCCCAGCGTATGCAACTCCATGAGCTCGCGGCCGTAATTTTCGTTCAGGCCTCGCTCATTTTTTTTCGCTTGCGGATTCACCGGGGGACGGCGCGGCGGCCAGGGCCGGCCGAAGGGGCCGTAGCGCGCTTGCTGGCGCATTTCGCGCTGCATCGCCTGACGCTGGGCCGCGCGAGGATCGGCACTCAAAAAATTGTCGAGGTAAAAAAGCATGGCCGGACTCTTCGCGGTGGCAGTGACCAGGTCCTTGAATTTTCCCAGCGCGTGCGGCTGAATCACGTCGCGTTCGTAGGAAGTGAGGTAGTAGCGGTCTTCGCCTTTTCCGGCAAACACGTTGAAATGGTTGAACCAGAAATCGTCCATCACTTGTTGAAGCTGGCGGTCGCTGTAGATCGCGCGCGTCACTTTGGCCATTGCCAGTTCGGCGACGATGCGCGGAGGACGCTTGCTGTCGTCCGCAACGGCGCGTGGAATGTTGTTCGGGTCGCTCCCGAGTGCGTCGCGGCGGTGCGCGCTCTTTGCTACGTTTTCTGGGGGCATTTCCGGTTCTTTCATAGGTGCCGGCGCGCTGGGATTTTCTGCGGCGGATTGCGACGCGGATGGGGAATCGGTGGTTGCGCTTGGCGCTTCGGAACTCGCACCCGCTGCCCGCGAATCGGACTCGGTAGAAGCTGCCGCGCCTTGCGCGACCGAGTTGGGGCTCTGCGTCTGCGCGGCTTGCGCATCTTTTTGCATAACCGCTGCTGCGTCACCGCGGCTTTGACCCAACTGCACTTCCGACTGAACGAGCTGCGCGCGCGGTTTTTCCTGTTGCTTGGGCTGCGGATACTCGGCGATCAGCTTCGAGGTGGACATGCGCAGCGTTGGATAATCCTGCAGCCGCGCCTCCAACGCTTTGTCGTCAATGGAGTTGGGATTGAGCTGCTGCTCGATCCACTTCGCCAGGCCCATTTGCCGCACGCGCTCGATGTCGCCGGGCCGCGGGCCGTACGCCAGGCGATTCAGCGCGTGCAAAATTGCTTCGTCGGCGCTTAGTTCCGTAATCGGGAGTCCCTTGAGGGTGGCATCCTGCTTTGGCTTTTTATCTTTGGGTGCTGGAGAAGCGGAGACCAACTGGAAATCCCCAAGAGAAAGCGTGCAAGCAAAGGAAAGCATCAACGCGAGGAACGATTTGGGTGTTGCTGTAATCGAGGGAAGCCTGAAATGAACGGGAGGAAATCCACAATGAAAGGCAAGTGCGCGGAACTTCTGTAGGCTCATCGGCGTCTCCTGCCCCAGCCGCTCAGGGGCTATTAGGGTTCGGGGCAAACTTCCAGCTGGGCTGGTGTCTCTTTAGATTAACCCGCCGTACGCGAAAAAGTTCCGGAACCGGTCAAAAAGTGTCAAATGTCTACTGTCCCAAGGCCTCTGAAAAAGCAAACCTCAGCTTGGCGTGTAGGGGAATTGGTTTAGTACTTCGCCGGTTTTGCTAGGGAGTGCTACTCGGCTTTGCTGTGGAACCAGGGTTTGGGGCGGCCGCGTTCGTCGAGGACGAGGGATCGCGAGCCGGGCGGGAGGACTTGGAGGGACTTCAGAAATTCGATGACGGCGTCGCGCTGGTCCGGGGAAAGCGCGTCAAAGGCTTGCCGCTCTCCAACGGCTTCGCCGTTATGCGCTTCGACGGCTTCGCGGGCGGTGGTGAACTTCCCGTGGTGCATGAACGCGCCGCCCTGGTTATAGAAGCCCCATAACTTGCGAGTGAGGAATTTGCAGTTGCCGACAAAGAATCCCGCAGAGCCCGGCGGTTGGTTCTGGTCCAGCGGCTCGCATTCGGGATCGGACTTCGGATCACTTGTGGCGCTGATGTCGTGGAGCTTGAGGTCGGTGTAAGCGGGAACCATGACGACGCCTTGGGCGTTTGGCTTCAAATGAGGCGGCGGCAATTGTTCGCTTGTAAGATCGACCGTTAGCGCGGGAGCTGTGTGGGGATAGTCGGCTGGGCCAAGTCGCAAGTTGGGTGAGTTGGGGCCGGTGTGTGGATTGTAGGGATTCGGCTCGAAGTAAATCCAGCCGGGCTGGCCGGGCAGCCCCGGATTGTTGCTTGCAGTTAGCGGCAAAGCGTCCATGTGGCATCGGTTGCAGCCGATTTGGTCGAAGAGGCGCTCGCCCAGGAGAACGGTACGCTCGACGAGTGGATCATTGGGAATCACTCGGCCGGGGACGGGGAGTGTGGCTTGGAAGATAGAAATAGCGGTGAGGTCGGCGACGGTCAATTCGTTGGTGAAGCCATCGCCGTCGGGATCTGTGCCGAGGCCGAAGCGCTCCTCCGACTGCATCCCGTGATGATGATTCATGGCGTTGTTGGTGAACTGGCGAAGGGAAACCACGGCTCCCGCTTGATGATACGGAAGGATGAGCAGGCTGGGAGGAGTTGAGCCGGCGGTGTGAAGGCTCGGCGCAGGGAGGCCAACGACTTGGGAAGTGTTCCAGGTGCCATCGGGGTTGTGGGTGAGGATGCCGAACGACACGCCTTTCGTTGCGAGGCGGCTGCTCGATCCAGGCGACGTGGCCGTGGCGATGGCTTGCAGGTCGGCGGTCATCTGACGCGCGACCATTTCGAGGAAGCCGGAGCCGTTCATGCCGATGGTCTTGCGGTCGTTGGTGGCGTTTTCCATAGTGGCGAACTTGCCGGATTCGTCGACGGCCCCGCGCAGCGTGATGTCGTCGGAATGATCAAGGGTCAACCGATCGAAGCGTTGTGCGAGGACAAACACTTCCGTAACGCGGTCGCCACCCGCGCCGACGACGGGAGCGTTGTGACAGCCGGAGCAGGCGTTCGCCTCAGGCGAAGAGACACGGTCGAAATTTCTAGGAAAGACCAGCGGCGAACTGGGATCGGAAATCGGGGCGCCGTTGCCTTTGGTCATGGGCCGCCCCGCGCCATCTTGCACGGTGAACTTCGCGGTGAAAAGCTGCCTGCCATACTCAATCAACTGCGGAAGGGAAATATTGAATTCCTCGCCGTCTTGAAGGTGCGCTGGGATGGCCACTTCGCGCCCGACCTGGGAAACCGGACTCTGACCTGCATCAGCTCTCACTCCAAATAGAGCAGAGAAAAAAGCAAGCCATATGCCTATTCGACGGAGCGATACGCTGGTCATCGGCGGTTCTTATTTAGGGCTTTTTGAACGTGATTCGACGATTTTTTGGATCCAAGCCGGGGGCTGCTGCGGTGAGCAGCGAAGGTTGTTGAAGAACGCAAATCGACGGAAGTCCCTCGAACCTCCGAACGTCCATGAGGCACACGGGCCGCCATGCTCGGCAAGGCGATTAACGACCTCGCGGACCGTTAGATTGTGATATGTGGCTGTCCAGGGCTTAGGTGGGTATGGATCGTCTCCGCTGAATTGCATGTGCGCGACTTGTTCGGTCGGAGGAGGTAACTGATGACTAATAGCGAGTAGTCCATCATCCACGTCGGTGACATTTCTTAATTCGAAGGTATCGAATTTGCGATTCATTAAGTAAGATGAGTCACGGAGGATGTCTTTGGGGAAAACGTTAACCGTGGCTCCGTCCATCAACCACATATAGCGAGAGTCAGCACGGCAGAGGGCATCAAGTATTTCCCGTGCGCTTTGGTCTTTAAGGTCCAGACTGAACCGGAGGTCTTGGGCTCCAGGATCCGTGGAATTCCTTTTCAGTACTTCCTCGAACCCAAATCCGAAGGATACGGGGACACGGGCAAGTTGCCATAAACCATCCAGCAGAGTCTCGTTGTTTAGTTTGAATTCGTGAACCCTAGCTTCTAAAAGCCTATCCTTCTGTGTGGCCGCCGTGTCCGACTGTTGGGCGGAGGAGGGGGCACCGAATATGCTAAATAGCATTGCTCCCAAAAGAGCAAAGTATACGAGGTTGATTTGATGCTTTGTCATTGCGTTGGTCCTTGGTTAGTCAAGCTGACGCCGGAACTGGAATACGTCAACAAGTTCTGCCGCACTTGATAGCCTTCGATGAAAAGTTTCTGTGTAACGCTTGCGGACAAAGTAAGTGGGCTGGAACTGCAGTACTCGATTCTGTCAGTGAACTGGCTGTTCGCGTCGAGATTTCCGTTGCCCGTCCCGGCACCTGATGGAGGTTGTGGATTGAAACTCTCTGTAACTGCCGTGTTCGAGAGGCCAATTCCGGATTGCGCTGCTGCATGGTCTGGGTGGGTATAGGGAGTGTAGGTATAGAGGTACTTTGTCCCGTAGCCCAGAGTGCAAGTATCACTTGGCGAATTGTTCGTTGCATAAGCGAATTGGCGGGCGGTGACGTTTAAAGACTGCGTAGCTGTCTGGTTATTCACCGTGTAGGTCACCGTGATTCTTCGGTCTCCGGTATTGGTGCTTTGAGTGGTCGTGTTGACCACCCATTGCCCGGTCCCTTGCGTCGTGAACGTATCGTTTGCGTTGGAAGAGGCCTCGGTAAACGTGCCGCCGCTCGGAGAGACAGTAGCAAAGAGAGTGTTCGCGGCTGAAAGACCGGGATCAGTGCCGACAAAAATAGAGTTGTACGGGTTGCCCTGTAACTGGAGGCTTGGGGTGACGGTGCCCTGGGCGGGCGCTCCAGGGTTGTAGGTAGGGCAAGAGGGTGCCCCGCAGACCTGGCCCGTGGTGGCGACCATATTGCTCCAGCTGGCGGAAATTGTCACGCTTCCCGGGGCCTTACATGTGACGTTGCCAGAACCGTCCACGGTCGCTACTGAACTGTCAGAAGTTGTCCAGCCGTTAGTGGCCGGCGGATAGTAATATCCTTGGCAGTCCTCGGCAGAACCCGATAAGGTGATGCTATCTCCGACGGCACAACTGAAGGGGTTCGGAGTGACCTGCGGATTGGTGCCAGGCTGCTCGGTGACGCCGCAGCACTGGAAGCATTGTTCGCCGCAAGTGGCAGTGGCTACGTTGTAGAGCCCGCCCGCGAGCACGAGCGTGATCATTTCGCGGTGGTCTTTGGCGCTGGAAAAGTCAGCGCTACCTTCCTGGATGCTGGACGGGATGAGATTGCCATCGGCGTCGGGTTTTCTCTCCATGATGAGCATGGCCATGTCGATCATCGTAGAGGCTTGCGAGTCGAGATGCACGAGTAAAGTGTACTTGCCCGAGCCGTTGCCGTAGTAGAAGGTGGCGAGGATGTCTTCGGCCTGGTCGGTGGGGTTCCATAGGCTGTACATGGTGTCGTTGCCATTGGCAACGCCCCAGTAGTTGCTGTACTTGCTGCGGCTGCTGGCAACGCCCTGCGATTCGACCTCGAAGACGTAGGTTCCAGTTTGGTCTACGCTGCCGGAGGCGAACACTAGGTCGCCTCCCTTACCCATGAAGGAAACCGAGAGATTGATTGAGCCGTTGAAGTTCTTTAGCCCTGCTGCATCAAGAGGGCCTTGCAAGTCGAGGTACTTAGCCTCAAAGGGAGCGGTGTGCTGTGCCGGCAGGCTCTTCGTAACAGGCATACTTCCTTGCGCACCCATGCCGGTCATGTAATTCACCTGGAGCGCGACATCAAGAGGTTTTTCGGTGGTATTGCGAATAGCGAGATAAGGGCTGAACGTAGTGTCCTTGGGGAAGCCGGGCATCATCATGGGGTCGGGCTTACCAAGCATGAGGCCAGCGCTGGCGTAAGTGATCGAAGTGGGAGGAGCAGAGGTCATGTCGTGGAACCAAAACGGGATATTTGCCGAATAACCTTCGCTCTCGTTAGCCAATCCGCCGTTCACGAGAATGGCCCCTTGCTGCCCTTCATATTCGACGCGAATCCCACCAGCGCAGTTGTCAGGCGCAGGGGCGTCGGCGTCCAATGTTTCTAGGCTGAGCATTTGGGTGGAGTGTGGAGCCAGGGAAACTTGCTGGGCTCCCGCCGAATTGCCTGGATGTATCAATGTTAGCGTCGCGGTTTGCTGCTGGTCCGTCGTATTGCTCAGCGTGACCGAGCCGGTTACGCCCGAGTCGCGTTTCCACCACAGACCTTCGAGAACTTGCTTGGAATCGTGGCCTGCCATAACCATGGGCTCAATGAATGGATAGGTATAGCTCAAGCTGCGCGGGGCGTCGATGGCCGCTACTTGCGCGGAGACGTGGCCGGGCGAGGAATAACTCCAGAGCAAAGACACACTGCCAAACTGTGAGACATGACTCGCGACAGTCTGAGGCACCGCAGCAAGAGCGTCATTGACGCTGACAGTTGCCACGCCCGAAACGGGCACATGGACGGAAGGCAGCATGTAGGGCGTGCCATCCGCCATAAAGAGCACTGGAGTTACATCCAAAGGGGCAACGACAAGGACGTTCTTGATGCGAATGGTTGAGACGAAGCCGCCGTCGGTGCGCCACAGGCCGCTGTACATAGTGAAGGTCTTCATGACTTTCGTCATAGCGGTCTTGGCCGATGGGCTTGGCGAGGATGACTGAGCGAAACGTGAGTTGGCACCAACCGATGTGAGAGCAACCGCGAGCAATGAAAGAACGGCAACAGCGCTGAGAGTGACGGAGAACTTGCGAATCCTGCGCATGAGAACCTCCGGGGACCTGGGCGGGGGAATGGGCGGGAGCGCAGAATGCAGCCAGCAGAAGTTTGAGTCAACTTACGGTATTGCACAGGATTGGACACGTTAGGACAGAAAACTCCAAAAGAACGGGTCTAAAGACCCGCCACTACGAATTCCGCGAGGATTGAGGATTTTTAGGCGGCTGTCGAGGCGGGTTTGGTTTTAGGACGAGATCGGAAGGCGCATTTGCTGGGCGAGTGAGCGATTCTTCGCAGATGACGCGGCGGCCGCTAGGCAATTGGAGACAGTGCACCCAGCCGCGGTCCAGCCAGTAATAAATGGTGGAGCGGCTCACTCCAGCGATTTTTGTGACTAAATAGATTCGGCAGGAAATTGGATTCCTTCTGGCATCCCTCACAAAAGAATCTTGCCATGGCGCCCTCCTGCGATTTCCCTTCGCGCGAGACGAGCGCCTTTTCCTGCGAATACACTTCTCCATCGGCACTCCGAGGACAGAGCGGTTGATTTGCCTTGCTTCCCGGCGGGAGATCTGAGGGCCCTGAACTGGACCTCGCTTTTGTACGGTGAATTTACTTAGTATATCTATCGGGTGAATACCTGATCCATTATTGCGGAGGAAAATACTATGAACACACTGTCGCAATTAGGCCCTTTTTGGGCGGCTATTCGCTAATGTCGAAGTCGACGGTGCGGTTGGGGGCGTTGTTCTTGGCGGAGTCCACCGCTTGCATGACCAAGCGGTAGGAGCCGGGCTTCAGGTCGTCCACTTTTACCTTCAGGCCGAAGGGAATGACCGAATTCCCCTTCTGGATGAATTCCTCGCAGCGCACCGCTCCCGTGGAGAAAATCTTGTTGCTGGTGGTGCGATCGAGAATGGTGTAGCCCGCGGCTACCACGGGCGGATTCTCCGAAGTCAGCAGCGGCTCATAGATTTCGCTGTAGACCACGACGTTGTCCGTGTGCTTGAAGTGGTTCGTGGCGGAGGGAACGATTTGCATGCCCTTCACCACGAGCGGCGTGCGGTCTTCGAGCAACACCGAGTCGAGGCTCTCGGGAATATCACTCAGTTTGTGCGCGGAGTTTGTGAGTGCCACACCGCCCAGGCTGAAATGCTTGCCGTCGTAGGCGTCAATCGAAAGCGGCGATTCAAACTTGCCGAAAGCGTCGCCGCCCGCGCTCAAAACCACCGTAAGCTTGTAATCTCCCGCCGCGGCGTCGAATTGATTCTCGTACTCGTAGGGCGTTTTCGTGAACTCTTTCCACTCGTCTTTTTCCAGGTCCAGATTCACGGTGTCGCTGAATTTCGCGCCGATGCCGCCGTCGTTGCGATAGGCGATGCCCAGCACATTCAAGCTGGCGTGATACTTCCCTTTTTCCTTGTTGAACTGGAAGGAATCCGAAGGAATTTCCATCGCCAGATTCACGCGCGCGGTGTTCGGACCGGTGTAGAAATACGGCGCTTCAAGCACGCCGCGGATCGAGCCTACCTGCGAACCAGACGCATGAGCTTCGAGTTGCTTTTCGAGCGGCTTGCCTTCGAGCACGTTCGTCGTGTGAACGTTGCAGTAGCCGCTGCGCGAACGCACGTGCAGCCCGCCCTCGTTCATTTTTACTTTCAGAGTATGGCAGCTGCCTTCGGGAGTATCCGGCGGCGCGTATCCGAGAATGTAAAACTCATTTTGCTCGCGACCGATTTTTTCGAGGCCGCCGAGCAAATCGTTGGTGTTGAAAATGTAGAATCCGCCGGTTCCTTCCGCTAACGCGGCAAGAATCTGCTGATTGGTGGATGCAGAAGGCGGAAAAGTGGGCACGATGGTCCGAGGCTGGCCATAAGTAGAATTGTAGAGATTCGAATTGGTGGGCATTCCGCCGCCGCGCGTTCCACCACCACCCGTACCTCCGCCGCGCGTTCCCCCGCCAGTCCCTCCCGTACCACCTTTCCCTCCTCCTCCCGTTCCGCCGGTTCCTCCGGTTCCTCCCGTACCACCTTTACCCCCGCCGCCCGTTCCACCTGTTCCGCCGGTTCCTCCGGTCCCGCCAGATCCTCCTCGACCACCCCCACCGCCGGTCGGGCCTCCCCCTCCTGTTCCTCCCCCGCCCGGGCGCTGGGGATCAGGCAGGCCCATCGCGGGATAAGAGGCTAGGACGAGTCTGGGGCGAATCGAACTCTGGCGAGTTGGTTTGTGAGAGGAGGCGGCGACTGCTCTCGTTTTTCCAGGAGTCGTTCTGTTCCACGAGGTGCCGCCGGGGGCGGTGGCAAGCAAACCGCGAGCGTCCACCGCGTAGATGGCGACATTGGATTTGTTGCACGTATCGATTGTTGCAGTGAGTTCGGATTGGTTTTCCGTCGTCAACGGGAAACCACCGGAAAACAGAATCAACATCTTGCGCCCGGGAATAGTGCGCAGGTTTTTCGCGAGGCTGCGTATGGCGAGCAACATGGTGCGCGCGCCAAAATCCGCCTGGGCGTTGTAAAGGGACGACACTCCCAATGTAGACGGCATCGTTGACATGGCGTTGGAAGCCACGGTGACATCCGGAGGAGGCGCGTTGGGATCCACCGAGGAATTCTTGATGCCGGAGACGGCTGCGCGCAACAACAGCGAGCTTGCGGTGAAATTCTGCACGATGCGAAGCGAACCGCCAAAATCCACAACGGCCATCAGGCGATCAGGCCCCGCGTTCGCCTCAATGAATTTTTGCGCGGCGCCGCGCGCCTGGATTTGATCGGGGGCGGCCATGGTGGAGTTGTCGAAGAACAAAACCAAATAGTGCTGCTGGCCTTTGGTTTGTACCGCCGCATCGGCCCCGGAGGAAAAACTCGAGACCGGCTGCTCTTTGTTGTCCTCGAATACCTTGAAATCATTCTGCTTCAGATCGTGAACGTAGTTGCCCTTTTTGTCGGTCACGACAGCGTCGACCAACACCAGTTTTGTTTCTTTTTTGATGACCGCGATGGTTTGCTGGTCTGGCGCGGCTGCCTGGGGAGCGGGCGCAGGAGGTGCAGGCTGCTGTTGCGCGCGCGCCGACTGGACACTTCCGGATAAAAGGAGCGCCGCGATTGCCACGGCCCAACGAGATCCGTTTATGCTGCGATGTGTAACCATTTGAACCTCCCCCCACCAAAACCGCCCGAAATTCTCTTGCGCAAATCAATTCGGAATCACCACGGCGCCGTTGCGCGCGGCCATCTGCGCGCCCTCGGCATCGCGCACAACCAATCTCACCAAATAAGTGCCTGGCTTGACGTCGAAACTGGATTTCACGGTGAGCCCGGAATGGGTGAGGCGCTCATAGGTTGTGTTGCGCAACTTCATTTCGATGATTTTTTCGACCCCCGCGACGTACTGGCCGTTCTCATCAAAAATTCCCGTCACGATGGTCAATTGATCGTTGTTGCGGTCCAGCACCTTTCGGAAGCGCACGCTCTTGACATCCAGGCGAGTGAGCACCGAAAGGCGAGCACCAACCTGATCATTCTTGAAATACTGGGTCTGCAAATCCACGGGGATATCGAGAATTTCTTCCTGAGAGAACAACGCTTGCTGCATTTCTTCCTTGGCGATTTGCACAGGATCCGACGCGGAACGTGGAGCGAAATAGCCGTGGCGCGCCTGAACGTTGAATTTTTCTTTCGTGCTAAGACTGACCTTCAGCGTATGAAAGCGCCCGTCGAACTTGAGATTTTGCGGCGAGAATCCAAGCACATAAGAAACTTCCGGCGCGGCGCCGGCTTCGCGCATGGCGGCGTCGACGTCGTTGCGATTGTGATAGAACTTGCCGCCCGTGCCGTCTGCAAACTCCGCCAACACATCTTCCTGGGCGCTTTGGGCGGCGACACGATAGGTAGATTTGTAACCTGCGGTGCGAAGTGAATCCCTGGGTGGATTGGCGATGTCGCCCATCACGTCGGGGGCGTAGAGGCCCCGTGCATCAATGGTATTAATCACAACGTTGTCGCGGGTGGCGCGATCCACCAGGTCCGAGGCGTCGTATTGAAGCGTGCTCATGATGAATCCCGGTGAAACCAGAACCATGACGCGCTGTCCGGGCAAGCTGGTCATGCGCCTGAGGATAGCTTCCAGATGCCGATAGGCATACTCGGTTTCGTTGTCACCTTCAGAAACGACACGTTGCGCCATCATTTGCGCCTGGGCCTGGGCCGCCGCCTGCATCGTGGTGTCTCCGTTGAAGGCGCACTGTATTGTGTCTTCAGTCGCCACGGCGAGAGCCTGCGCTTCGTTCTTGTTCGCGATAAGGTCCGCCTGGTAATAGGAGATGTCCGGGCAGTCGGTCATATCGTGGTGCGAAAGGGGACGCGGAACGATTCCCAAAAGAGCTTTTTCGAGCAAGGAATGATCGTCCGTAAAATCCTGCGTGAGCTGGCCGGAGGTCGTGTTCATGGAAACGCGATCGCTAGGCGCCAGCGCGCTGAAGAATCGCGTCGCGGAGTCGCGCACGAAAACGGCGTCCTGCATGGACATGTGCAGGTCATCAAAAACCATGGAGACGAATCGCTGCGGGAGCGACGCTGCTTTGACGGCTGCGGGGTCGGCGTCGGAAGAGGGGGTGCCGGGCTCAGGAGAGGTAGTCACTGGCACAGTATGCGTTCGCGGGTTTTCGATGGCGAAGGAAGTTACGGATTGAAGCTTGCGGCCGTCGTAGAGCTGAAAATCTTCCTTCTTCAGATTGGCGACAACTTTGCCGTGAGAGTCGCGCACGACCACGCGCACCAGCACGTTGTTGACGTGAACCTTGAAGGTCGCCGGTGTGTCTCGGCTAGAAACTTCTTGAACTTCGCGGGCCGGAGTTTCCTGTGAAGGCTTGGCGGCGGAATCGGGATTTGCCGCGGGCGGACTAGCGGGGGGCGGAGGGTTCTGCGGAGGCGGTTCTTGTGCAAAAAGCGGGCCGGTCAGGGCTGCCAGGGAGAAGAAACAGAAGACCAGAAAGGCCGGACGGATATGCTTTGATCCCGGTGATAAGAGTGAGCGAAACATCCAGGCCCTTCTGAAAAGCACGCTCTCGCGTCTGGGCTTCGTCGCAGGGCAGACGGCGCTTGGGCTACCCAGGAAACAAGCGGTGGAACGACTATACTCTGGGCTTAATTTGGGGTCAATCGGGCGCTAAACCTGCCGTGGAAGGTAGCCGAGTTCAATATGGAATCACGACCCCACGATTCACGGCTGCCATTTGGGCGCCTTCGGAATCCCGCACGACCACACGAACCAGGAACGTGCCCGGCTGGACATCGAACGTGGATTTCACACTCACGCCGGAGCGGTTCAAGCGTTCCAGCGTCGCGTCTCTCAGCCGCATTTCTATGATCTTCTCCAGTCCGGTCACCAGATTCCCGTTTTCGTCGAAGATCGCCGTGGCTACTGTCAGGTTGTTTTTGCTGCGGTCCCCATCCCGCATAAATTTGAGCCCCTTGGTCGTGACATGCGCGACCACGGCCAGACGCACGCCGCTGGCATTCTTGAAGAATTGCGTCTGGCAATCCAGCGGAAGGTCTTGCAGCTCTTCCTGGGAATAAACCGCCTGCCGAATCTCTTCCTTGGCCAGTGTTTCTGGGTCCGTGTTCCCGCGAGGAGCAAAATAGCCGCGGCGAGCCTGCAGATTCCATTTTTGTTTGCCCGTCAGCGTCACTTTCAAATGGTGGTATTTGCCGTCGAGCTTGAGGTTCTGAGGAGTGAAACCCAAAACATAAGAAACTTCCGGCTCCTGGGCAGCCTGGAGAAGTCCTTGGTCAATATCGTTGCGATTGTGGAAGAAGGTTCCGCCAGTGCCGTCGGCGAGTTCTGCGAGGACATCAGACTGAACTGATTCTTCGGTGGTGACAAATTGCACGCGAAGCGGATTCATTGAGCCGTTGCTTACATCAAAAACCGACGAAACATAAAGGCCGCGCGCGTCAATGGAGTTGATCACGATGTTGGCCCTTGTGGCCCGGTCAATGATATCGCCGGACTCGTGCAGAGACGGCGTCACGAAAAACCCCGGCGACATCATGATAATGATGCGCTGCCCGGGAAGGGATCGCATCCGCGCGATTAGCCCATCCAAGTTGCGGAACGAGAATTGGGTTTCTGAATCTCCGGCGGAGTATTCGCGTTGCGCGGCCATTTGCGCCATCTGCGCCGCTCCCTGCGATGTTCCCATGCAAGCAGCGGCGTCCATGGTGGCCACTTGCAACGCAGTAGGGTCGTTGGCCTCCACGATTTGATACGCCTCATAATAGGTCATGGGCGGACAATCGGACGAGCTGCGGCCCGAAAGCGGGCGAGGCAGAATCCGTTGCAGAGTCTCCTCGAGTTTGTCGCGTTCGGAGGTGAAGTCCTGCTGCACCTGGCCGGAGCTGGTGTAAATCGAGAGGCGATCGCCCGTTTTCATAGCCGCCAAAAGCTTGGTCGCGGCTTGGCGGGAAAGCAGGGCATCCTGTGTGTTGAGGTGCAGGTCGTCAAAAAAGAGCGTGATGAAGCGCTGGGGAAGTTCCGTCGGCTTTACAGGAGTACCTTCCGTGGGAGCTGGCCCGGAGTCCTTGTCCATTTTGACGGTGGCGACATGCGAACCCGGCGTCTCGGCGGCAAAAGTCGAAATGATTTGTAGTTTGCGATTGTCCGCGAGCTGAAAGTCTTCCTTTTTCAGGTTCAAAATGACTTTGCCACTGCTGTCGCGCACTACGACGCGAACGAAAACCAGGTTGACGCGCACCTTGAACGTTGTGGGAGAGTCGTGGGAAGCGATTTCCTGGGTTTGAGTTTGAGAAACCGGCTTTGGGGCGTCCTGAGATGTTGCAGGCTGAGGGCTTTGGGGCGAGCTGGAAGTGGCTTGTGCCTTTGTTTCAACAGCAGACCAAGCAGACTGAATTCCCGCGAGGAAAATAAGCCACAAAGCCTTGCGCAGACGGCGCCGATGCCATTTCATGAGCATGGTTAATATGGAGCCCTTCCCGCTGTCTGCATCTTCTTAAGGTTGGAATGACACTCCTAATGCTTGAGACGCGTCCCCTGCTCAGCGGGTTTCCGCGCGGAATGCGCTAAGCGTCCAGATGTCCTGGGCTCCGGTGTGCCGCAGGACGTAGCGATCGCCGTCTTCGGTGAGCACGCGGAAGTAAGTCTCGCCGGGGGAGTACCAGCGGTCTTCGACGGCGGCGACTTCCAGAGTGCGGCCGCCCAGATGTAAGCGTAAAGGGCGTTCGTCGGCCTTGAAGCCGGAATAGGTTTCCACGCGCACAGAATTCTCCGGCAAAGCATCCCTCCACGGATTTCGCCAAGTATAAAGCACCGCCCGGCAGAAACGAAGGTCACCCCTCGGGGGTATTACAAGGAATTATTTGGCGGCCGTGGCGACGATAAACGCGAAAATCCGTGTCGGTGGTGAGGACAATGGGGTCAGCGAAGGTCTCGGTCATACGAACGAGGCAAGCATCGGCGAGGCTCATGGGAACGCTGGAATATTTTTCAATCAGCTTGGCGACGGGCTCCAAGTTTTCGGAAAGCTGGAAAGGGAGGGACAAGGCGGAGCGCCGAAGGAGGGCGCCGAGACTTGGGGCGCCGCGTTCGCCAAGAAGGTGGTAGGCCTCGGACAGAGCCGCTTCACAAGTTGACCAAGGTGGCGGCAGGCCAGTCGACTGTGTGACGGCCCATTGGTGGTGAGTGTCGCGCTTGTTGAGCAGCGCCACCAGAAAGCCGGCATCAACGAGAACGTTTCTTGCCATAGCCCGTCGCTCGCAAGTAGTTCTTCTTGTGCGCAGACAGGTCGGCGGGGAGTCCGTCCACCGAGCCAATGAGATCTGCTATTGCATTGAGAGAGGCAGCGCGCCGACCGCGCCTTCCAGGAGCAAGTTCGAGCCGCTCACGAACTACATCCGACTTTGAGATCTTTCTGCCGCGCGATTCCTCTTCGATGTCCGCGACCAGCGGCTCGGGCAATCGAACGGTAAGGGTCTTCATGAAGTTTATTGTATTACAGCACTGGCAGAGCTGCAAGACAAGCCGGACGGTTTGTTCAGGCATGGCGCTGCTCCAGTTTGCGGCTTGCGGCGGATTCCGCGTTCCAGGCGGCGCCCAGAAAAATGATCACGGCGGAAAGCTGCATCCAGATAATCAGGCCGATGACGGCGGCCAATCCGCCATAGACGACGCCGTAGGGCACACGCCGAACGTAGGCCCCAAATACAACGTCGGCAATCCACCAGAGCAGCGTCGCTACGGCAGCGCCCGGCAGCACGTTTCGCAGGCTGTCCTCTTTGGGGCGTGCGACACGATAAATTACCGTGAGCGCCATCATTGCCAGGAACATTGTGGCCAGCGGAAAAAAGATATTCCACCAACCCTGCAAAATCGAATGCTTGCCGACTTCGTGAGCAATCCAGCGGCGCAGGGGCTTGCCCAGAATTCCCAAAACCGCGGCGCCGAGCAACGGAGCCATGGTGATCAACAAAAGCAGCAAGCCGCGGAGTTGGCGGTGTAGGAAGCCCGGTTTTTCTTCGTCGCCATAGATGGTGTGGATTCCTTCCATCACCAGTTTCATGACCTGCGAACCCGCCAGCAGCGTGCCGGACCATCCTAGCAGAGCAATCTTCCAGGCCTCGGGGCCGCGGTTCACCAGGAATTCCGAAACCATGCCCTGGCTGCCAGGAGGAAGGAATTCGGTCAGGTCCTGAACCATCTCGAGCAAGCTGGTTTTGCCGCCAATTCGCGTAGTGGCCAGAGCTACGGCAATTAATAGCGTGGGAAAAAGGGCCAGAAAAAGATTAAACGCAATGGCCTGCGAGATCATGCTGCAGCGCGGGAAGACTCGCGTGAACATGCCGTAGCTGCGCTTCATGATTCTTGAGAATGAGATCATGTCCGGGGAATTATACTCGCCGCGCCTTGCCGCGTCCGACACCGCGCGATTTAGTCCTTGGGCTCAGGCTTCATCGGCACCGCTGGCCCGTGTCCAGGATAGATTCGAGTTGCGCCTCGCCCCCGTAAGAGCCGCCAGCTTGCGGTGGCCGCCGCCCCTGGCTCATCCTCTCCAATCAAGGGTGGAGGCGTGAGATCGCCGGTGAAAACGGAGCCGTCGTCTAGCAGCAGCGACACGCTATCGTCGGAGTGTCCTGGGGTATGCAGGATTTCTCCCCCGATGCCGATGCGGCTGAGTGCGGCACGGCTTTCGGAGAAGGAGATCGTCA
>Ga0209166_10000807_pt1 | contig 29867 bp, 25 predicted proteins | sample Coa_R1_3_FD_187151 | JGI IMG/M metagenome (GOLD analysis project Ga0209166, IMG submission 187151) | Surface soil microbial communities from Centralia Pennsylvania, which are recovering from an underground coalmine fire - Coalmine... | ecosystem: Environmental > Terrestrial > Soil >...
AGGCGCGCGCAGTTCTTTGTACTTCACCGCCGGCACCTCGATGTGAATGTCAATTCGGTCCAGCAAAGGCCCTGAAATCTTCGAAACGTAGCGTTGGATCATCGGCGGCGTGCAATGGCACTCGCGTGTCGGGTCGCCAAAATATCCGCACGGGCATGGATTCATCGCCGCCGCCAGCATAAACCGCGAAGGAAACGTTACCGAAATCGCCGCCCGCGAAATCGTCACCGCGCCGTCTTCGAGCGGCTGGCGCATCACCTCTAGCACGTTCCTCTGAAACTCCGGCAGCTCATCCAAAAAAAGCACACCGTTGTGACCCAAGGAAACTTCCCCCGGCCGCGGCACCGCGCCGCCGCCAATCAATCCCGCATCGCTAATGGTGTGATGCGGCGAGCGAAACGGCCGCGTCCCCACCAGCCCTCGGCTGTCTTCCAGCACACCCGCCACGCTGTGAATCCGCGTCGTCTCAATCGCTTCTTCCAGTGACATCGGCGGCAGAATCGTCGGAATCCGCTTCGCCAGCATCGTCTTTCCCGCGCCCGGCGGCCCGATGAACAAAATGTTGTGCCCGCCTGCGCAGGCCACTTCCAGCGCCCGCTTCGCCGCTTGCTGGCCGTGCACATCGCGCAAATCCACCGCATACTGCGCCGCCTCCGAAAGCATCAGCGCCGCGTCCACTTTCACCGGCGCAAACGATTCCGGCGAATTCACCAGGTCCACCGCCTGGGGCAGCGACTTCAGCGCGAACACGTTCACGCCCTCGACCACCGCCGCTTCCCTCGCGTTCGCCTCCGGCACCGCTACGGATTGCAGTCCAATTTCGCGCGCCGCCAGCGCCGCGGATAACGCTCCGCGCACCGGCCGCACCGTCCCGTCCAGGGACAGTTCACCAAGAAACATGCATCGGTCCAGTTGCTTCCCAAAAAACTGTCCCTGGCAGCCCACGAGCCCCAGCGCCATGGGCAAATCGAACCCCGAGCCTTCCTTCCGTACATCGGCCGGCGCTAAATTAATCGTCACGCCCTGCCCATAAGGAAATTCGTACCCGCAATTCCGCAGCGCGCTTTTGATACGCTCGCGGCTCTCTTTCACTGCATTGTCCGGCAGGCCCACTACGTTGAAGTCCTGCATCCGCGCGGACCCCACGTCCACCTCTACTTCCACGAGGTAGGCGTCGATCCCGTACACCGCCGCGCTCTGCGTTTTGAACAGCATGGCGAGGGAAACTCCTGGCAGCCTGCCGCAGGCAAGCTTCGCAAGCATAGTACATCCGCGGGCACTATACCAACCCCTAACCTCGCCCAATGATGCGCCCCAGCCAGGCTTCCGCCTCGCCCTTGCAAAACTCGCTTCGACGCTAGCGACTCCTCTAAGTGGTTATATCGGGAATAGAGCTTGTTACAGACGATTCTTGAGAATCTTCTCGAGATCGCGACGCCCGTGGAGAATGGAAACGATTTGCAGTGGTTCTGTCTCGGCCCGGTATACGATCAATTAGGAATAAACTGGAAAGAACTCTACATCCTCTTCTGTCAAATCCTTGCGACGGTGCCCCGCCCCGGGTGTTCTTGAAAGAAACGCCATCCTGTCACGGATCACTGACTCTATCCGGTCGGCCAAGGTGTCGCTGGCTTGCTCTTTAACGTAATTCCAGATTTCTACTAGGTCGGCCGCCGCCTGCGGTGCTAGCAGGTAGCGGGACTTCATTTAGGATTGCTTCTTAAGCTTCGTCAGGTAGGCGTCCAATTGCTCTTCGGGGATTCCTTCCCCACGGTCAAGCTGGTCCAGTCCGCGACGGATTTTCGCAGTAATTGTTGCCCGGTTTTCGAGAAGCCACCGATCTTGCTCTTCCTGAGTTTCTAAGAGATGCAATAATACTTCTTTGACAGTCGTGGAACCGGTCGCTTGAAGCTGCTTCTGAATTCGGGCTTCCACGGCGGCATCGTCAATTCTGATCTTCACAAGTCAGCCCTCTTATGCTTCCGGATTTCTCTCATCGTAACGGAGGGCTCGGAAATGTCAAGGATACTCGACTCCTGCCGTCCCGTCTGATATATCTGCCTTGATCTCATGCTTTTTGAGAAGTGCCCATGAATCCGCATAATCGCATAATCTCATTCTTGTTCCTGCTTGCTTCTGCGTTTCTCCTCCAGCTCCCTGCTCCGGCGCCCGAAAGCGAACAGCACCGCCTCTATGTCGCCGTTCCCGGCATTCGCAACGACCTGCAATACGGCGGCGTCGGCATCCTGGTTTACGACCTCGACGCCGGCTACAAATTCATCAAGCGCATTCCAACATGGACTTACGCGCCAAGCGAAGCCGCCGAAAACGTCAAGGGCATCGCCGCAAGCGCAAAGACGGGCAAGCTCTACGTCAGCACCATCCGGCGCGTAGCCTGTTTCGATCTCCTCACCGAAAAGAAAGTCTGGGAAAAAGTTTACGAAGGCGGCGCCGACCGGCTAGCCATCTCCCCCGACGGGAAAATTCTCTACATTCCTTCTCTCGAAGGCCCTCACTGGAACGTCGTGGATGCCGCAACGGGAGAAGTCCTCACAAAGATCACGCCGAATTCCGGCGCGCATAACACCATTTACGGCCCCGATGGCTCCCGCGTCTACCTCGCTGGCCTGCGCTCTCCCCTTCTCTCCGTCGCCGACACCAAAACTCACACCGTTGTGAAGCAGATCGGTCCTTTCAGCAATGCCATTCGCCCTTTCACCATCAATGGCAGCCAGACGCTTTGCTTCGTCAACGTCAACGAATTGCTCGGCTTTGAAGTGGGCGATTGCAAGACCGGCAAAATGTTGTATCGCGTCGAGGTCGCCGGCTACCAGAAAGGCCCCACCAAGCGCCATGGCTGCCCGAGCCACGGCATCGCACTTACGCCCGACGAAAAAGAGTTGTGGGTCGCCGATGCCTTCAACAGCAGCATTCACGTGTTCGATGCCACCGTGATGCCGCCAAAACAAAAAACCAGCATCAAGCTCCGCGACCAGCCCGGCTGGATCACCTTCAGCATCGACGGCACCCGCGCCTATCCCTCCACCGGCGACGTGATTGACGCCCGCACCAAGCGCATCATCGCCACGCTCGAAGACGAAACCGGAAAGCAGGTCCAAAGCGAAAAGCTCTTGGAAATTGACTTCGCTAGCGGCAAACCAATCCGCGCCGGCGATCAGTTCGCCATCGGCCACAAACCCTAACCCTTGGCCTCATTTCCTTTGTAGGGACGCAGCACCGCGCCCTTTCGTTGGTATCTGGTTCTCTTTGTAGGGGCACGATACATCGTGCCCTCTCCGGGACTTAAATATAGCGCCGTCCCTTTAGGGCGACATCTTGCCCTTATGTAGCGGCGACTTTACGTCGCCATCCGGTGTAGTCTCCGCGATCCGGCAAGTTCTCAGCCCCTCTTAAAGCGCCGGAGGCGCGTCACAATTTAGCCCAACCCGTGAGGGTTGGGTTAAGGTAGCGGCATACTCTGAAGCACCGTAGGTGCGACACAATCCGATCCGGATCCACAGCTTGCGGCACCCTCGAGCACGGCAAGCTCGTTTACCCTGAGCCTCGAAGGGTTTATCCTGCGCCTCGAAGGGCCGACCTCATCGCCGTTCTGGGCGATCCCCTCACAGACATCACCATCCTCCGCCAAGTCAAATTCGCAATGAAGGGCGGCGTCATCGTCCTGGACACCTTCCACACCCCGGCCAATTAGCGCGTCCACGAATTCCTTTTCTTCGGTGCGTTTGGTCCAGATTTGAATTGATGGACAATTCTACGTCTCTGCCGGCGTCTCGGTCTGCTCCGCTGCCTCCTCGCGATCCTGCGCTCCGCCCCCCGGCAGGAAAAAACGCAAATCCAGGACGCGTTCTCGCCGCTTCTCCTCCTCCAAATGACGCGCACGCGCTTTCAGCAAATCGTCGAGCGCCACCAAGCCAACAAATTTTCGACTATCCTGCTCCACCACCGGCACTCGCGTTACCTGTTTTTCCGCCATGCGATAGACGACCGACCGCAGCGGCTCATCCGGGGACACTTCAACCGTCTCCTTGCGGACCAGTTCGCAAAGCTGCCGCCGCAGCGCCCCCTCGCCTTCATTCATGCGCTTGTGCAGATCCCCGCGGGTCACTACGCCAACGAGAATTCCGCCCGCGTCCACCACGGGAAGAAGCCGCTGGCTTTGCCGGTGGTCCGTCAAGGCTTGTTGAAATTCGCGCAGCGTGCCCGCCGCAGGCAGCACGGCTACTTTCGTGCGCATTACGTCGCGCGCAAACAGAATTTCCAGTGGATCGACGGCATATTCGCGGCTCAGATGATAACCGCGGCGCGCCACTTTCTCCGTAAGGATGGAGCGTTTCAAGGTCAGAACAGTGAACGCATGCGCGATTACGCTTCCGACCAGCAAGGGAAGGAAAATGTTTGCATCATGCGTAAGCTCGAAGGCAAAAACGATGCTGGTAAACGGCGAGCGCATCGTGCCGCCAAGAATGGCCCCCATGCTGACGAGCGGCCAGAAGCCCGCCCCCTCGTTGGGCAGGAACATGGCTTCGAGCCCGCCAAGCGCGCCGCCCATCATCAGCAATGGCGCAAGCACGCCCCCGGAGGTGCCCGAACCGAGCGACACCGCCCAGATGAACCATTTCACGAGGAGCACTCCGAGAATCACTTTAGTCGTCACGGCGCCTTGCAGCAGCGCTCCTATCGTGTCGTATCCGACGCCCAGCGCCTGCGGAAAAATCATGCCGCCCAAGCCAATCGCGAGCCCGCCAATCATCGGCCACCACATCCAATGAATCGGCAATTTTTGAAATGCATCTTCCGCGGCATACACGGAAACTGTCAGCAACGCCGAGAGAACGCCTGCGAGCAAACCCACAAGCGCGCAGCCCAACAACGCAACGGGCCCTATATGCAGAGGATGCTCAGGCACGGGAAACAGCGGCCCAAAACCCAGAATGTAGCGGCGCACCACGGCGGCGACGGCACTCGCCAGCGCCACGGGGATCAAGCTGCGCGGCTTCCACTCGAACAACAGCAACTCGACAGCCAGCAACACCGCGGCCACCGGCGAAGCAAACGTTGCCGACATTCCGCCCGCGGCACCTGCTACGAGCAAGGTCTTGCGTTCCGCGCTGGTCAAATGAAAGAGTTGAGCAATCATCGAGCCAAACGCGCCGCCCGTCATGATAATTGGACCTTCGGCGCCAAACGGTCCGCCCGAACCGATAGAAATCGCGGAAGAAAGCGGCTTGAGAAGTGCGACCTTCGGCTCCACCCGGCTGCCATTAATCAAGATCGCCTCGATGGCTTCCGGAATGCCGTGGCCCCGAATCCGCTCGGAGCCATACCGCGCCATAATGCCGATTATGAAGGCGCCGCCCACAGGAACGAGAACGCTGTACCACCCGAGATGATTCCCGGCCGGGGAAACGAGCGCAGAACTCCAGTGGCCGTAGTAAAACAGATTCGTGAAGAGCCCAATCAAACGCAAAAGCGCCAGCGCCACAAACGCGCACATCGCGCCGATCCCGACCGCCAGCGCGGAGATCGGCAACACACGAAGTGTGGTGGAAAAATCTCCCAGCTCTTCATTGCGGCTCTTTGTTTTCTTCTTTTCCTGGTGGTGGGAAGAAATCCCCTGTTGAACGTTATCCTGTTGAACCTTATCCACGCCTTTTTTCCATTCCTTTCCGGGGGCGAACGATAGAACTCTTTCTGCCATGAAGCGCTTGACCGTTTTTCAAAAGGGCCGCGATAGCGTTGGCCAGTGCGGCGCCGGACGCGCGCAATTCGCCGACGCGGTGTTGGGCGACTTCCTCGAGCAGTTTTTCGCCGCGCGGCAGCAGCGACACCAACACGCTTCGCCGGTCTTCGCGGCTGCGGCTTCGCCGCACATAGCCGTGAGCTTCCATGCGGTCGATGAGCTCCACGACGCTGTGGTGCTTCAGCACCAGCCGCTCCGCCAGGTTGCTGACGGTGGCTTCCTGGCCGGCGGGAATTCCGCGAATCATCAGCAGAAGGAGATATTGCTGAGGTTCGAGGCCAGATTCGCTGGCTACAGTGTCGCCTTCGCGCAAGAACTTGCGGATGCGATAGCGCAGCTCCGCAAGGGCCTGGTACTCGGCGGTAGTCAGCTCTTTGGGCATGAGGTTAGTATATCGTAGTACGATATAAATATTGGTTAGAACTGAGAGATAGGTTCCAAAAAAGAATTACCCGGTGCGGCTCGCCCCGGTTCGCTGCTTCCTGGGCATCAGGAATTGAAACGAAACTCGAAATTCGGCTTCAGCTGGCAGTTTAACGAGTTTCGATCTTCGAGTTTCGTTTATTGGAAGACAACGGCCTGACACAATCATGGGCTGGTACCTGTCGTGCGAAATTAAAGCGGTTTGCGAAAGGATTTTTGGGTTTTGTAGTGTTCGTAGCCGTTGCGCTCATAGAATTGGTGAGCGCGCTCGCGGATCACGTTCGAGCGGACCGACATGCCTTTGCAGCCGTGTTTGCGGGCCCAATCCTCCGCGGCCACCAGGAGCTGTGCGCCAGCGCCGAGACTGCGGTGGTCTTCCGCCACAACGAGCCCGTTGACCTCCGCGCGGATTTCAACTTCCAGGAGAGGCTGCTTGCTCACGTGGACCCAGCCAATGACTCCGGCGCTCTTCGTTTCTGCAACAAAGAGCGCGTGCTGCCCTGCCTGGCGGATCCCCCGCATCCGCTGGCGAATCTCGGCCGCGGTTGCCGGATAGCCAAGCTGGCCAGAGAGGTCTGCGAGGCGCGTGGCATCTCCGGTTTTCGCGAGCCGAATTTTCAGGTCTTTCGTTTTTTCTTTTGACTTCATGGCTTCGCGTTTGCCTTTCGCCGTAGCCGGGCTTGCACGGCCGTACTTTTCAATTCGCGAAGGGCGTCCGCCGCAATCCAGCGAGCTGAACGCGAGCCTTGCCGCCGGATTCTCTCAGCGCAGCGGATCGCTTCGCGGTTCAGCCGGAGATTCCTCTTGCCGATGTTGCGCAACGCCCAGTTGACCGCCTTTCGCACAAAATTTCTTTCGTCGTAAGCTTCCCGCTCGATCGCCCGCAGAAAGCGCACGAAGCGGGCATCCGGTGCGCTCTTGTCCTTATAGCTCAAGTAGGCAATCAAAGAAAATGCCGCGCGTTTCACGAATTCTTCGGGCCGGCGGCTCCATGCGGCAGTTTTGCTCCACGCGGGTTTCGCCTGCGCGTAAAGATAACAGCAAGCGGCGTCGACCACATCCCAGGAATCGAAATCGCGAGCCCACCGTTCCATTTCTGGCGCGGTGACTTTTTCGGATTCGCCGATGAGCGTCGCCAGGATGCGCGCTTCGTGGATTCCGGTGACCCATAGTTCCAAGGCGAGCGGGTGATTTTCTCCAATTTGCTTCGCAAGGGCGTGCAACACAGGCGCGGAGATGCCGTGGGCGTCAGGGACGCGTACGCCGAAATACTCCATCTTCGCTCGCACGCGAGGATCGGCCAGGGATTGTAGCTCCAGCAATACGGCTGCTTTCGTCCAACGCGGCTTCCCTTGCGCCGCGACGAGGCGCCGCTTAGAACGTGTTGTCCGAATCGAGGAGGATGGTGACTGGGCCTTCATTAACCAGCTCCACGGACATCATGGTTTGAAAAATTCCGGTGGCCACGGTGACGCCAAGTTTGCGCAGCGCTTCGCAAAATTCGTCGTAAATCGTTTTCGCTAGATCGGGAGGCGCCGCGGTGATGAAGCTAGGCCGCCGCTGGCCGCGCGCATCGCCATACAGCGTGAATTGCGAAACCGCCAAAGCGCTGCCCTTCACGTCGAGCAGCGAGCGATTCATCTTGCCTGCGTCGTCCTCGAAGATGCGCAGGTTCGCGCATCTTTCCGCCATTCGCGTCACAACTGCCGAATTATCACTGCGGCCCACGCCGAGCAAAATCGTCAGCCCTGGTCCAATCTCGCCAGTGACGCGGCCGTCTACGGTCACTTTCGCGCGGCTGACTCTTTGCAGAACGGCGCGCATGCGGCCTTCAGCGACCGCTCGCTTTCATAAATTTGCGCAAACGCCTTCCATCCGCTTTTCTTTGACGCTGCTTTGTCCGGGCGCGAAAGGCAACAACTTCCCTCGGCAATGGCAGCACGGCGAATCCACGCGGCGCCGGCTGGCATTTTGGGCAAAAATAGCTGCTGCGTCCTGCCACAATTCCGCGCCGAATCGTGCTCTTGCACCGGTGACATGCTTTCCCTTCGCGGCCGTAAGCTCGATGGCGCCGCTGATATTCTCCCGGCTCGCCTTCAGCGTCGAGAAAATCAGAAATGGAGGAACCGCGCATCGCGATGGCTTTTCTCAAAATCTCCTGCAGCGCGCTCCACAAAGTTTCGGTCTGTCTTCTGCTCAACCTTGCTCCAAGGTGCGCCGGATGAATCTTGGCCCGCCACAAGCTTTCGTCGGCATAGATGTTGCCAACGCCGCGCAGCACGCCCTGGTCCAAAAGCAGCGCTTTGATGCGCGGGCGCCGCTCGTGAATTCTTTTCACGAACTCCTCTTTGCTAATCTCCAACGGATCCGCGCCAAACCGGGTCAATTCCGCCGCGAGCGGAGCGTCGGTCAAATAGGCGATGCGCCCAAAGCGCCGCGCATCCGTGTAGCGTAATTCGCGGCCGTCATCCAGCAACATACAAACATGCGTGTGCTTCTCAGGCGGTTTCTCGGCGGGGCTTGGCGCCATCTGCCCGGTCATCCCCAAGTGCACCAGCAGCGACGCCTGCTTCGCACCCTCGCCGGGTGCATCGCCGTTCGTTGCGGCTTCCGCCGACAAGCGCAACAACATGAATTTCCCGTAGCGCTCGACGGCTTCAATCCGGCACCCGGGCAAATGCCGCTCCAGTGCAACGGGATCGTCTATGAAATCCGTCTTACCCAATGTAACCGAAAGGATTCGCCGCCCAAGGATGGCCTGGCGCAACCCGCGCGCTACTGTTTCGACTTCAGGAAGCTCCGGCATAAGGAAGAACCTTCAAAATAGCACACCGCGAAGCGTATTGCTCCTCGCGCAAACGCGCTGCCGGCTCACGAAAAGAAGTGTCCTCTCAGACTTTGCGGGACTCGTGTTACAGTTTCTCGCTCGGAGGTGACTCGTGCGCGTGTCCCGCAGAAGCCTGATTTACTCTCTCATTTCGGCCGTTATTGCTGCTTTATTGTTGGCCGTTCCAGCAAGAGCCAAGAAAGCGGAAACCGGATTTGTCGACCGCACCGTCAACGTTGCAGGCACAGAGTACAAGTATCAAGTGTTCGTTCCGGAGAATTGGGTAAAGAACAAAAAGTGGCCGGTCATCCTATTCCTGCACGGCGCCGGGGAGCGCGGCGACGACGGCTTGATTCAAACGGAAGTAGGCATCGGCACGGCAGTTCGCCGGTATCGCGACCGCTTCCCTGCCGTCATTGTGATGCCGCAGTGCCGCAAAAATGTATGGTGGGCGGAGTCCAACATGGCGGACGTGGCCATGGCCACGCTGGCAGCAGCGCAAAAAGAATTTCACGGCGATCCGGCCCGAACTTATCTAACTGGGCTCTCCATGGGCGGCTATGGAACCTGGTATCTGGCCGGGAAGTACCCGGGAAAATTCGCGGCCATCGTTCCGATTTGCGGGGGCATCCTCGTGCCGGACATGGCCCGTCAGCAATCGGCCGACGACAACGCGCCCTACACCGAGGCCGCCAAGAAAATTGGCAGCAAGACTCCGGTGTGGATTTTCCACGGAGGAGACGATCCCGTCGTTCCGGTCACGGAGTCCCGCCGCATGAACGACGCGATGACGGCGCTGGGCGGCGAAGTCCACTACACCGAATACCCAGGCGTAGGCCACAATTCGTGGGAGAAAGCCTACGCGGAAGCGGAGCTTCTCACCTGGATGCTCTCGAAAACGACGAGCGAGAGTTCGGGCAGATAAAAGGAACGGCACGCCGCCTTGCAGCGTGCCGTTTGTCTACAGAGAAACTTCTTCCCTACTTCTTGTGATAGTTCGGATACGGCGGATGGTCGGGAATCGTCACCGGGTTCTTCTTCAGCGCCTCCATGGTGACTTCCACGGCTTTCTCTAATTGACGGTCGTGTCCTGCTGCGACCGACGCAGGATCATTCTCGACCTCGATATCCGGCGGAATTCCATGGTTCTCCACTTCCCACTCGCCGTGCAGGCCGTAAATGCCTACGCGCGGTGCGGTAACGAAGCCGCCATCAAGCAGCGGCGGATACCCATAAATGCCGACCAGCCCGCCCCACGTCTTCATGCCCACAAGCGGGCCAATTTTGTCCTGGCGGAACATCCAAGGCAACGCATCGCCGCCGGAACCGGACATTTCGTTAATGATCATGGTCTTCGGTCCGTAGATTTGCGCGAGCGGCGAGCAGAATTTCTCGCCTTCGCGCGAAATCGCGCAGTTGCGCAGCGGCCGTTTCAGCATGTCAATGATGTAGTCGGCCACTTCTCCGCCGTGGTTGTAGCGCTCGTCAATCACCGCGCCCTGCTTACCGACTTGCGCGAAATAGAAGCGGTTGAAGTTGATCCAGCCGCCCACCGCCGTGTCCGGAACGTGGACATAAGCAAGTTTTCCCCCGCTGAGCTCGTCCACTTTGCGGCGATTGCCCTCTTCCCACGCGCGATTGCGCAGGGCAAAATCGCTCGGCAGCGGCACAACAGTGACTTCTCGTGAGTCCTTGCCGTCCGCGCTGGGGCCTACTTTGATTTTGATTTGCTTGCCTGCTGTGTTTTCAAAGAAGCTAAAGACCTCAGCAGGCGGCCGCACCTCCCGCCCTTCGACTTCCAGCAAGTAATCGCCGACCTTGACATCCACGCCGGGCTGCGTCAGGGGCGCTTGCAGGTCGGGGTTCCAGTTCTCGCCGTTGTAAATGCGCGCGAAGCGGTAGCGCCCGCTTTCGATTTTGTAATCCGCGCCGAGCAGCCCGCCCCTCACCTGATTGGGCTTGGGAATGTCGCCGCCTCCGATAAACATGTGGCCGATGGTGACCTCGCCGAGCATTTCGTCGAAAAGGTAATTGAGATCGGCGCGCCCGCCGAGTCCCTTCAGATACACGGAGTATTTCTTTTCCGTGACGGGAATGTTGAGCCCGTGATGATTCGGGTCGTAGAGGAAGTCCCGCTCGATGCGCCACACTTCGTGGTACATCTGGTTCCACTCTGCGCGCGGATCTGCGTAGGTTTCCATGCCATCGAGTTTCAGGGCGCCGTCTCCCGGCTTTGGAGCGGCAGCCGTGGCCGCGATGAACCATCCGGGTCCTTGCCGGTACAACACCTTCTCGCCGTTCGCCGAGACGCCGAATCCGTTGATGCCGCTCAGGAACGGCTCGGTCTTGCGCGTCGAGAAATCGAACTTGGATACCGTCACAGGAGTGGGCCCTTCGAATCGCGGCACGTCCACAATTTCGGAAAGGAACAGCGTGCCTGCTTTGCCCGTGTCCAAGCCTTCGTAACGAGCGGCCTTGATGGGCAGCGAAACGATACGCTGGCCGATTCCTTCCAGGTCAATCACTACTTTGACGGCCTCGTCTTTCTTCTTGTCGCCTTCCTTCCCTTTCTCCCCTTCCTTGCCCTTGTCCGCTTCTTTGCCCTTGTCTCCGCCCGCATCCTTCTTTTCATCAGCCACTTTTTCTTCGTCGCTCTGCGGCTCGACGGGCGAAGGATCGCCCTTCTTCAAGACCGCTGCGTAGATGTGCCGCAAGACCGGATGCTGGAAGCTCGACAAATCGAGCCAGCCCGAGGAAAGCCCCACATCCGTGCTGACGGCGAAGATTAGGGATTTTCCGCCTTTGTCGAAAACCGGACAACGCGCGTCACTGACGCCATCGGTGATTTGCGATTCCTTGCCGGTCTCCAGCGAATACACGAACACGGTGCGAAGGTGATTCTCCAGAGCTTTCGCATAAGTGAGCCATTTGCTGTCCGGCGACCAGGACTCATTCATGGTGGAGGTAGGATCATCGTAGCGGTCGGTGGTCACTTTCACCGGAGCGCCTTTCTCCACGTCCACGTACCAAAGATTCAGGCGCTTGTCGGTATACGCAATTTTCTTGCTGTCCGGGGACCACAGCGGGCCGTAGAAAAACGACGGCGGACTCCCAAGATTGATCTTCTTCGTGGAACCCGAACCAGACTGATCGACGATATGCAGCGCGTATTCGCCCGATTCGTCCGAGAAGAACGCAATGGATTTGCCGTCAGTCGACCAGGACGGATCGCGCTCGGCTACCGCGGGCGTGTGCGTCAGGTTGCGAACGTCACCCTTCTCCGCAGGCACGGTGAAAATTTCTCCGCGCGCTTCAAACACGGCGCGCATCCCGGAAGGTGAAATCGCGGCGTTTTGGATCCGGTCACCCACTTTTTCGTAATGTGGCCGCGTGGAAGGCAGGTCGCCGGCGATCCGAATGTCCACTTTGGCGGATTTGGCGCCGGAGGGATTGAAAACGTAGATTCCGCCAAACTGCTCATAGATGAGAGCGTCGGGCCCCGCGGAAAGCGATTTGAAATCGAAGCCCTGGTTCGTAATGACCTGCTTTACAGTTTTGGCCTTCGTGTCGTAAGCGAAGAGCGTCACCGGCCCGTTGCGGTCGGAAAGAAAATAGACCGTGTCGCCAAACCAAACAGGATTCTTATCATTCGAATTCTCGCGGGGCACTTTTTCGAGGGCAAGGTCGCTCAGCCGCACGACATAGATCGGCGTGGTCTGCCCGCCGCGATAGCGTTTCCACGAAGTTTGCCAAACCTCGTTGGGAACGTAAGCGATGCGCGTGCCATCCGGCGAAAACCACGCAGCCTCGCCGCGCCACATCGGCAACACTTCCGCCGGGCCGCCCTCCACGGGAACCGTGTACAGGCGGTCGAAGTCCGCATAGGAATCCCGGTTCGAATGGAAGAGCACCTTCTTCCCGTCGGGAGTCCATCCCGTAGCGATATCCACGCCCGGATGCCACGTGAGCCGCTTGGGCTCGCCGCCGTCCGCGGGCATTACAAAGACATCCACGTTTCCGTCGTATTGTCCAGTAAAGGCGATCCACTTGCCGTCTGGAGAAAACACCGGCGCACCCTCATGACCGCCCGTGGTGATTTGCCGCGCGTCTCCACCTTCTCGCGGAACACTCCACAAGTAGCCGCCATAAGTGAAGACCACCTGCGTTTTGCTGAGCGTCGGGGAGTGCGCCAGCAGGGGTGTTTCCTCCGCCGCCTGAGATATTCCCGCGCAACTCAACGCCAGCAAGGCGCCGCTAAGGACTGCCATTCGAACGCGCATCTTTCCTCCAAGAAACATTGCGAATTACCGGTGGCTTAGAATCAGGACACGAATGCCGTTTAAGAAACCGTTGGAAAACCAAATTGCCTGTTGAACCCACCACACCCGCAAGAATATGAGACGTAGAGTTTCCAAAAATGTTGCAGAAAACTCCGTTTTCCTCATGACAGCAATGCAAACACCCGCACCGGCCCGCCAGACCCACCTTCCAGCTTGATAGGCGCCACAACCAGAAATGCTCCGGCCTCCGGCAACCCACCCAAGTCCGAAAGATTCTCCAGATGATACAGCCCCGAACCCAGCGCCAGTCGATGCACCGCAAAATCCGCTGAAGCTCCGCAATCGACGCTCATGGTATCGCATCCCAGGCCGCTGACTTTGCGTTCGATGAGCAACTTCGCAGCCTCAACGGAGAAACCCGGAAAATGCATTCTCCCTTGCGCATCTTGATTCCGGTACTTCTGCGCATCCGGCCACCGCGAAGCCCAGCCAGTCCGCAAAAGCACAATTGCCCCCGCTGGAATCCGTCCGTGCTGCCCTTCCCACTCTTTTACGCGCGCTGCGGGAAGCTGGTAATCCACGTCTTTCGCGCCCTCCGCTGGCACATCAATTACTACGGCCGGCCCAAAAAGCTGCTTCGCAGGAATTTGGTCGACCGTCGCCTTCCCCGGAGGAAAATGCGCCGGGGCATCCAGATGTGTCCCGTAATGCTCCAGCATCCAGAAGCTCCGCGTGAAGTAGCCGTTCTTCTCGATCGAAGCGTTGACTTTCGCTTCAAACCACTTTTCGTCTCCTGGCCACGGCACCAGTTTCTCGTTGATCGAATAACTCAAATCGAGAACGCGAATTTTGTCGGCGGAGATTTCGTCAAGCACAAGCAGACTCCGTGCCTCAGGGCAACGGAATTCCCGGCGTGGCCACGAACCCCGCCATGCGCAGAAGTTCCTGATATTCCGCGTCGCTGATGTGTGAAATGAGCAGCCTCACGTTCTTGAGCAGTTTCATTTTTCTCAACGCCCGATTGTCGCGCATTTCCGCCAGCGTCACCTGCCGGGGCAGTTTTTCAAACGCGCGCAGGTCTGCCACCAGGTTTTTGCCTTTATGGTCGTGCGGGTCGGGATAAGGGTCGCGCGTCACTTCCGCGATGGAGTAAAGCGCCCGCTCCGGCGCCGAGTGATAGCACAGCACGCGGTCGCCTTTGCGCACCTGCTTCAGTGCGCGGATAGCGTCCGGCTTCGCGGCCGCCCCATGCCACATCTCTTTCCCTTTTACGAAAAGCGTGTCCCAGTGATAGTGGTGAGGGTCCGCGCTGAAGATCCAGTACTGTCGTTCAACAGTTGTTATTGCCATCGAGGCCTTGGAATCCGCAGAACTATACACGGTGGCATCCAAAAAGCGAAACAAAATGTGAGGTTTAGACCGGAGGAAAATACAGGAAATGGTTACTGCGGAAGGAGGTTGGCCAATGTGCTTTGAGGCGTCGGATATCCCATTATCACCATTGTTTTCAACAAGATAGATCGTGCAACTTGGATCTTATTCAGCGTCAACAAAAATGTCTTCGCCCCGCACCTCGATTTTGTAGCAATCCACGCCCACAGCCGGGTTCTGCTTGACCTTCCCTGTCGTGACGTCATATTGCCAGCCGTGCCACGGACACGTCACAACCGTCCCGCTCAGCACCCCTTGCCCTAGCGGCCCGCCTCGATGCAGGCAGGTGTTGTTAATCGCGTAGTATTTGCCCCCGACGTTGGCCAGTGCCACGGCCTTTCCTTCCACCTGAAACTCGCGAATCGTCCCCGGAGTGATTTCGTTCGTCTTCGCAGTCCGCACGAACGCCATTGTGTTAGCTCTCCTCTTTTCTCACCTAATCCCCAACCCCAGTCCTTGTTCCCCGCTCTCTGATCTCCGTTCTCTGATCTCCAACTTCTATCTTCCCTTTTCCATTTCCGCTTATCTTGGCTCCGGCGTCTGCGCCACCATCACGCCCTTTTTGAAATCCTCCACCATTTCCGGCTTCAGCCGTATTTCCGTGGGGCGCTTCGCCAGCGTCATCTGATCAATCTTGTCTTGCAGCTTCATCAAGCCGTAGAAAAGCCCCTCCGGCCGCGGCGGGCAGCCCACAATGTACACGTCCACGGGAACGATGCGGTCCACGCCCTGCAACACCGAATAGGTATTGAACGGCCCGCCCACGCTCGAGCAAGCCCCCATCGAAATGCACCACTTTGGGTCCGGCATCTGCGCCCACACGCGCTGAATCACCGGACACATTTTCAGCGTTACCGTCCCCGAAACGATCATCAGGTCCGCCTGCCGCGGGGACGGCCGGAATACCTCCGCGCCGAACCGCGCCATATCAAACCGCGAAGTTGTGGACGCTATCATCTCGATGGCACAGCACGCCAGCCCGAACGTCAGCGGCCACAGCGCGCTCTTCCGCGCCCAGTTGAACACGTAGTCCACCGATGTAATCATGAAGTTCTTTTCAAACCGCTGGTCCAGAACACCCATGTGGCGCAGCTCCAGCTATTCGAGTTTCGTCCAGAATTCGCTTCGCGTAACACGTGGCAGGGGCGGGGCTTGCCCCGCCCGCAGCGCGCTCACGTATCCGCGGGACGCCTCACTAGCTACGGGGAGTATATATGCAGCCAGGAACTCGCGTCAAAACCTACGGCTTCCGCGCCGCCGTCCACCGCCCATCGGCTCGCCCCTCCACCTTCGCGCGACCTCCAGCGGAGTCGCCATCAAACCAGCCTGCAAGCGTAGCCACGGCGGGCGCTACCGCGCCTTTATCGTCCAAGGGCCAATCCACGTTGAAGCTCAGCTCCACGTAGCCGTTTCGCCAGGTCCCGGTAACAGCGCGATCCTTCCCTAGCTCTCCCGACCAGCTTCCCGTCACTTTGTTTCCATCGCGCTTGAGCTGCAGAACGCCACCAATCGGCCCAGCATCGGTCCCACACTTCACTTCCCAGTTCCCGGTGGCGTCCGAGCCATTCTTCACCGGCAACGGCGTGGCATCCGTGATCCGCACATTCGAGAAATATGCTTCCTCCCCTTGATAGCCCCACAACGCAACACCACCACGCAAGTCCTCGCCCTTCAGTCCGTCAACGATGAGGCTTGGCTGCTCTGATCCATTGATGTAAAGCCTCGCCAACCGGCCCTTCACTTCAATCTTGACCTTCGTCCAGGTCTCGGTTTGCAATTCCTCATGGCTCTCATACACAAAAGGCCACGCGCGCCGCAGTTTCTCCCAGCCGAAGTTTGGCTCGGAAGTGTATTGCACCGAATGATTCCGCATGGCCTGGTCCTCCGCATGCGAGTTTCCCGGCCGCAGATAGAAGAGTTCATACCGCGAGCCGTCCGGCCGCGCCCGGAAGGCGATGCCCACAAATCCCGGCATTCGAACGCCCGGTGGCGTGGTGATCTTCAAAGCGATGTCCGCCTCGATGGTGCCGTCCTGAAAGTCCGCACCCTTTAAGAGCGCGAAACCATCGAAGTCGCCTTTTGCCGTGTCCTTGTCCTTGGTGATGCGGACTGCTTTGCGCCCTTTGTATTCCACGGCTTCGGCCTTCACGTTGAGAACGACCAGATCCTTCGTGTCGCTCAGAGTAAAGGTTCGCGCATCCGGCGAAGCCGCCTGAGCGACTCCTGCCCACATCATTACAAACGCAAGAGCTCCCGCAGTCTTGCCTCCCAGCTCAGTAATTCGAAACATGTTCTCCACCCCCAGCCTGAATTCAGCAGCAAACCTTCTATTTCCGGTCAAACACAAAAATGTTCGGCTTGCTTCTTCCCTCCGCGAGCACGGTCATTGTCAATGTTTTGTGATCAGGAGAGAGTTCGATCCGCTCGGTGGCCGTCGTTTTGCCGTTGGTCTTGTCAGTGAGTTCCAGGGTTAGCTCATTCAGCCGCCGTCCCGACGACACAGACCCTTTCGCCACGTTCGGCCCCTGCTTCGGATAGTCCTTCCCATCAAATTTCACACTCTTCGTTACTCCTTCAGCCGAATTGATAAAGGAAAGGCCGTCTCCCTCATAAGGCTGGACCTGAAGCACAAAGACCGAGTTCACTTCCTCGCTCGTGCTATCCCAGGTGCCCGCGAAGCCTGACGTTCCTGCCATTCGCTGGTACACATATTTCACGTTGGAGCTGGACCCGTTCGGCCCGAACTCTGTGTAGTCATCTTTGAGCGTATTGCCATCCTTGGAAAGCTCCCAGTTCGCGGTCAGGAGAATCCGGCCGTCTTTCTTGCGCACAACCTTCCAGCGGTCGGGCCCCAGGACCGTTACGGCCAAGGTAGTGCCGAAGATACCGGGTTGGTCGGTCCCATCGGGCACGATGGTCTCGGCGCTGCCCGCGCCGAAGTCAAAGGCGTACTTGTTCGCGCCGGCGCTCTCCACCTTCATTTCATCAGGAAACCTGCTCTTGGACGGGTTGAGCTTCCATTCCCCGACGAGGGGGTCGTCCGCCGCCCATAAAGCGCCGGCAAAGAAACACGCAGCCAACAATAACCAAAGGGTTCGCTTTGGCATGGAGTCCCCCTTAATTTGTGCGTAGCGCGTACACTCGGTAGTGAAGCGTATTACGCCAATGTTTTTCATCGAGCATGAGTTCCCCGCCCGGCGCTCTCGAAAGATCCCTTACCAACAACTCTATAGACGGGGAATCCTGTCTTCCGTTTTGGCGCTACTACCGCCATTCCTCATTCGTATCGAAGCGCGACCATCGGATCGACACGTGCTGCCCTTCGCGCAGGCACCCAGCACGCAATGGCCGCCGTGATTGTCAGCAACAGCGTCGTAGCTGCTAACGTTGGCGGGTCGTACGCGGTCACACCGACGAGCTGAGGTCCGATCAATCTCCCAAGCGCAAGACTGACGCCTACTCCGATTGCCATCCCCGCCACAACGAGTCGCAGCCCCGCTTTGACGATCATTCCGAGAACATCGGCGCCTGCTGCGCCCAGCGCCACGCGGATTCCAATCTCGTGCGTCCTCCGCGTCGTCGAGTAGGCCAATACGCTATAAATGCCCACGGTCACCAGAATCAGACCGATGCACGCGAAAACAGTCATCAGCAGAAAGCCGAATTTCGGCCCGGCGTACAGCCGCTCGCTGATCCGATCCTCCAACGTGCCCGAGTAAGCCAGGGGTACTCCCGAATCCGTGGCCCAAACTGCCTGCCGCGCGGCGTTCATCATCGTCCCCGGCTCTTGCGACGTCCGCACTAGAAGAACCTGCGCTCCCGATCCTGGAATCGTGTACGGTATCCATGCCTCTGGCTCGACTGGGACATTCAGCCCGCGATTTGTCACATCGGCCACCACTCCGACAATTTCAAACCAGGCGTCGTGCGCCGCCTCCGCAGACGTTTCCAGCCTCCCGAGTTTCATGCGCTGCCCGATGGGATTCTCGTTGAGCAGATACTTGCGCGTGAACGCCTCGTTCACAACCGCCACTCTGCGGGCATCGTTGACTTCCGCCTCGGTAAAAGCCCGTCCCTCTTTCAACTCAATTCGCAGCACTCGGAAATACCCTTCGCTGACGGATTGGAACAGGGCTTGCCATTCCTCTTCGCGCGTCTTCCCTGCGACTTCCACCCTGCTTTCAGCGTAACCATAGGAAGGAAATTCGCTCGACACCGCCGCATCCACAACTCCGGGCAACGCTTTCAGCCGCGCGAGCATAGGCCGGAAGAATTTCGTAGCCTGATCTGTTGTTTTGTACCGGCCTTCGGGCAAAAGCACCATTGTTTGGAACACGTGGTCCGCCCGCAATCCCAGGCGTGCTTCGCGCAAAGCGACAAAGCTCCTCATCAGCAACCCAGCGCCGATCAAGAGCGTTAAAGACAGCGCGACTTCGATTACCACCACCGCGTCACGCAACCACCTTCCCCGGAATCCGCCGCTCACTCCCTTGCCGCTGTCGCGTACCGGATCGTTCAGGTCGCGCCGAAACGCTTGCAGTGCCGGCGCCAGCCCGAAAATCAGCGCCGTCAGTGCGGCCACGCCGAGCGTAAAGGCCAGCACGGGTCCATTCAGCTCGATCACCGACTCAGCGGGGATCGTATCCTGCGGCATGACTGCAACGAGGACTTTCAATCCCCCCCACGCAAGAAAGATCCCCAGCGCGGCCCCCGCCATCGCAAGCACCAGGCTCTCGACCAGCAGCAGCCGGACGATTCTCGCGCGTCCAGCTCCCAGCACGCTGCGCAACGCAAATTCCTTCTCCCGCGCCGTTGCTCGCGCCAGCATCAGGTTCGCTACGTTGGCGCATGCGATTAGCAGCAATAATCCCACTGCCGCTAGGACCGTATACAACGTCGCCTCCATGCGGCCCACCACCGTGTCTCCCAGTTTTCTTGCCTGAATGGTGAAGTGCGGCGGGTAATCCTGCGGATAGATTTTCGCCAGGCGATTGGCAATCACCGTCAGGTCCGCCTCGGCTTGCTGCATCGACACGCCCGGCTTGAGGCGGCCCAGCATGAACCACCGCACATCTGCCGTTCCCGCTCCCGCTCCGCGTACCGGCTTTTCCGGAAGGAACACGTCTGCGCCGTACCATCCAAAGCGCGGCGGCATGATGCCGATCAGCGTGCGGGAAGTTTCATTCAGCCGGAATGTTTTGTTGAGAATTGATGGATCGCCGTTGAACCGTTCGATCCAAGTCTTATATCGCAGCACAAAAACCGGTGGCGCCCCCGGTTCGTAGTCGCTCGGCTGCATGACGCGCCCGTATAGCGCCGGCATGCCGAAGAATTCGAAAGTGCCCGGAGTAACATGCGCTCCGTCGAACTGCTCGGTCCCCTCTCCCTGCTTATACAGCACCAGGTCTTCGGCTGCGGCGGTGATCCCGTCAAAAACATGGTTGCCTTCGGCGAATTCCAAAAGTTCCGTCGCCGTGTAGCCCTGACGCCCCCCTTCTGGGCCCTGCTGCGTGTTGTGGATCCGCGGAAAAACCATGCGCCCCGCACCCTTGTAGGGGAACGGCGACATCACCACGTTGTCGACCACACTGAAAATCGCCGTAGCTGCGCCGATTCCCAATCCCAGCGTTGCAACCGACACCGCCGCGAATCCTCTGCTCCTCCACAGGGTGCGCAGCGCATACCGCAAATCACGCCACACCGCTTCGATCGATGAGAAAGTTTGCAATTCTCTGTGGTCTTCTCGCAGTAACGTCGCGTTACCGAACTGCCGTCGCGCCGCGGCTGCCGCCTCTTCCCCCGTCATGCCCTGCGTCGCAAATCTTTCGGCAAGCAACTGCAAATGCTCCTCGACTTCTTCGCTAAACTCGGCGTCAGGCAGTCGTCCACGCAAAAAACCGCGCAGCTTTGCCGTGAAAGCACGTAACTTAGAGTTTCGCCGTAAGCTCATGGATTTTTGCCGCTCCTCAAATCGGTCATGTTTACTCCCTTAAGCTGCCCCTCCCGTCGCCGCGCTAGTAGTTGAAGGATTCTCGCTCCCCTTAGACGCCAAAGGCAGCATGAGTCATTCGTAGCGCAGCGCCACCAGTGGATCAACGCGCATCGCACGCCGCGCAGGAATCAAACAAGCTGCAGCAGCCACCGTAACAAGCAGCAAGACTACGCCCGCAAATGTGAGCGGGTCGGTAGGCTGCACATCGAAAAGCAAGCTGGCCAAAAATCGCGTGAACGCAACCGACGCTAGGACGCCGGCAACAACCCCGTACAGCACCTGCAACATTCCTTGGCGGAGCAGCAAGCCGAACAGTTCGGGGCGCTGGGCACCGAGGGCGGCGCGAATGCCGATTTCACGAGTGCGCTGGGCAACACTATAAGCCGTGACGCCATAAATCCCCACTAGGGAAAGAGCCAGGGCAATCACGGCAAAGGCGCCGATCAGAATCAAAGCAAACCTTCGGTCTTGTACGGAAAGGCCCACATAGTTTGCAAGGGCCGCAATTCGCGAAATTGGCTGCGTGGGATCGATGGAATGAATGGCTTGTTGCGCGGCGGAAGAAATCGCTGCAGGTTTGCCCGCGGTACGAATTACAAAAATCATCAGCCCATCGGGAAATGCCCACTGCTGATGCGGGACGTACATCTGCATGTCTGGTTGGGCATCGAGTCCAACATGGTGCACGTCTCCTGTGATGCCCACGACGGTCCACCACGGTTTATCCATGTCGCCCACCTTCACGCGTTTGCCGATGGGATCTTCGCCGGGCCACATGCGCCGCGCTGTAGTTTCACTGATTAACAGGACTTGGGGAGCGGTAGCTGTGTCAGCAGGAGAAATGTCACGTCCGCGAAGTAAGGGGATGCGCATGGTTTCAAGGAATCCCGGCGTAATGCAGTATCGTTCGGCGCTTGGGTCTTCTTCCGGGTTGGCGTGTATCTTGCCTTCGGCGTGAAAACCGTAGCGATCTATATTTCCGGCAAGGGGGATCTGACTTGCGGCAGCGGCTGCTTGCACACCGGGCAGGGCGCGAAGGCGCTCGACGGCGGACGAAAAATACTGACGCACGGCTTGGTTGTCATTGAAACGCTGGCCGAGAACGGAGGTTTGCATGGATAGAACGTTGGCGGGATCGAATCCCGGTGAAACCTGGAGCAAGCGATTCAGGCTGCGCAGCAAGAGGCCCGCACTGATCAGAAGCGTCAGGGAAAGGGCAACTTCTGAGACGATGAGCAGTCCGCGCAATCGCCCGCCGACAACATTACCGCTGCTACGCGCGCCTTCCTGCAAACAATCGTGCAATTCCGTTTTCGACAGACGGTAGGACGGTGCCAGAGTCGCAACGATGACGGTCAGCAGCGCAATGCCAATCGTAAAGAACAAGACTCGCCAATCGAGCCGGACTTGATCGAGACGCGGGAGATCGCTTGCGCCGATGACGGCCAAAACTTTGGGCAACCACTGAGCGGGGATGAGTCCGGCTGCGGCGCCCAGCAGGCTAAGAAGGCAGTTTTCCACGAGCAGTTGCCGAATGACCCTTGCGCGCGTTGCGCCTAGCGCGGTACGCACGGCAACCTCGCGTTCGCGATTCGTGGCTCGCGCGAGGAGCAGGTTGGCAAGATTCGCGCAAGCCACCAGCAAAACGAAAGAGACCGCCCCAAGAAGAAGGTAGAGCGGTGTGCTGGCGGGTCCAAGGAGTTGCTCGCGGATCGGAGTGAGAATTACGCCCGCGTCGTCGTATTCCTTCGGATATGCCTTGGTTAGCGCGGCAGAGATTGTATCCATTTCGGTGTTGGCCTGAGCAATAGAAACGCCGTTGCGGAGCCGTCCAATGGCCACGAGGTGATGGCATGTGCGGCACGCCCAGGGCTGCGAAACGTCATAGCCGAGCACCCGCCAGATTTCCACAGCCCCTCCACGCGGATCCTGGGTCATCAAAGATTGGTAGCTCGCAGGCAGAACGCCGGCCACAATGTATTGAGTTGCGTTCATGTCAATGGTCTTGCCGACAATATGTGGGTCGGAGCTGAATTTGCGCTGCCATAGCGAGTGGCTAAGCATCACGACTTTGTTGGTATTGGGGGAATCCTCTTCGGGCAGGAAATCGCGGCCGATTTCGGGATGGATGCCCAGCGTGCGGAAGTAATTGCTGGTGACCCGGAGACCGTTAAGTTGTTCGGGCTCCCCGACTTGCAGCACGGGCTGCCACGAACTGTAGATAGCAAGTTGCTCGAAGCTTTTGTTCTGAGCTTTCCAATCGAGGTAGGTGGCATAGCCCACGTTATCGCGGGAGCCGTCGCGGCTTTTTTCCCACACGATAGCGAGGCGGTCGGGATTGCGATACGGAAGCGGCCGCAGCAGGACTCCATTCACCAGGCTGAATATGGCGGTGTTCGCGCCGATGCCGAGGGCGAGTGTCAGGACGGCGACCGTCGTGAATCCCGGCGACTTGCGCAGCACGCGCACGGCAAATCGCAAGTCCTGCCACAACGACTCAATTGCCGGGAGCGTCTGCAACTCTCGACGGTCTTCTTGCAATAAGGTCGTATTGCCGAACTGCCGTCGCGCCGCGGCTGCCGCCTCTTCCCTCGACATGCCCTGCGCAACGAATTTCTCGCCGAGCGACTGCAAATGCTCCTGAATCTCATTCTCGAACTCATTGTCACGCTTGTGCCCGCTCAGAAACCCGCGCAGCTTCGCGGCGAAAGCTCGTACCCTTGATCCGCGCCGTGCGCCCATGGCTATTTCTCCTCTTCCAGGCGCAGCACGCGGCCAATCACGCCGGAAATTCGTTCCCAGTTTTCCGTCTCTAATTCAAGCTGTTTCAGCCCTCGCTTTGTAATGGAATAAAACTTCGCCTTGCGATTGTTCTCCGACGTGCCCCATTCCGCCGCAATCCATCCCTGCTGTTGCAATCGCAGCAGCGAGGTGTACACCGTGCCCTCATTGAGCTGCAGGACGTCGCGGCTCACTTGCTCGATGCGTCGCGCAATGCCAAACCCGTGCAGCGGCCCCAGCGTTTGCAGGGTTTTCAAAATCATCAGGTCCAGCGTCCCCTGCAGCACTTCCGATTTCTTCGCGTCCATGGCGCCTCCGTCTCTCCTTGCGGCTTGACCCGCTGCCCGTTCCTTTGGATTGCCCAAAGGAAGGTAGCACGCCTCCTTTGGAATGTCCATAGGAACGTGAATAGCTGCAGTCTTGGGATCTCTCAGGGCTTGTTCAAAAACGAAGCAAAGCGTGTCCTTCCCGGGAGCGAAGCGACAAGGGTTTTCTGCGCCATCGAGCGGTACTTGCTCGATGAATCTCCTTTTTCCCTGAGTTTTGCAAGCCAGATGCGCTTCGCTTCGGCTTAGCTGGTAGGTTGTTTGACAGCGGTTGTCTTGCTCGCGACGCCGGGATCCTTAAGCTTGCGCGCAAGGGATTTCCAGTAGGTCGCAGGCCGCAAGCGTTGCAGAACGTCAATCTGGTAAGCATCCATGCCAATAAGGATGCGCGGCTCGCGGCGTTCCACGCCGCGGAGAATAACCGCCGCGGCCGTTTCGGGAGGCGTGCGCGCCAGCTTTTTGAACCGCGCGATGCTTTCTTCTTTCCTGCCGGAAGGAGTTGCGGCCCCCAAACGCGCGCTCTGAGCAATCGGCGTCCGGATTCCTCCGGGATGCACGCAGCTTACGCAAACGTTTGTGGGTGCGAGTTCATGCCGCAACGCTTCCGTAAATCCGCGCACGGCAAACTTGCTGGCAGAATATGCTGCCTGTCCCGCCGGCGCGATGAGGCCAAAAACGCTCGACAAATTCACAATGTGCGCCCGCGGCTCGCGCTTTAGCATCGGCAAAAAATATTTCACTCCGTACACAGCGCCCCAGAAGTTGATGTCCATCAGCCAGCGCAAATCGTCGAGCGAAATCTCTTCGAAATCTCCGTGCAGTGCGACTCCGGCGTTGTTGATAAGCAGCGTAAGCCGCCCGTGCCTTGCGTTCACATCGGCGGCAAAGGACTTCACGCTTTCTTCTTTGGCGACATCCACGACGTGCGTGGTAACGAGCGCGCTGTTCTTCGCAAGGGACTGCTCCGTCTGTTGCAAGCCCGCTTCGTCAATGTCCGCGATGGCCAGCGCCGAACCTGCAACCGCCAAACTTTGCGCGAGCGCGCGGCCAATGCCCGAGCCCGCCCCGGTTACGACCGCCACTCCGCTGCTTAGAAAAGACATGAAGGCTTGCTCTTAGGAAGGGTTCATATCACGCCCCAGGAGAATTTGCCACGCGTTTTGGTCACTTCCAGTGGAACAAGTGGGGCGGCGGAATCAAGCTCACTAACAAACGGATTTCATCCCTTCTTGCCATGAACCAACAGCGCGCCTTCTGCCTTGAACGCGCGCAGTTGCGCCGCATCGCGAAACCACCGGCCGGTGTAAACCTCCGGCGACGGCGAGGGATCCGCAATGCGTTCGTGCTGCACGTTTCCGAAACCCGCGGCACGAAAAAACTCGCCCCATTCCTCCGCAGAACGCAAATGGGTTTTCACCGCGAGCAAATCGCCCCACTGATGACAGTGGGGATTGTCGCGGTAATAGTTGATGAGAATCCACGCCGAGCCGCCAGGGTTCAGCACGCGAAGAATATCGCGGATGCCGGCGGCGGGATCGGGCCAGTAATATGACGACTCCACAGAAATCGCGTGCGAGAAGAAATTCGGCTCCCAGGGAATTTCCTGCACTTCACCGGTGACGAACATCAAATTCTCAAAATCCAGGCTGGCGCGGCGCGCGTGGCGAATCATCTCGTCCGAAACGTCCATGCCAACCACGCGCCCCTGCGGCACGAGTTTTGCCAGCCGCCGCGAAAGCCAGCCGGCTCCGCACCCAACATCCAGAACGTTGTCCGCTGAAGCGAACCGCATTTTCTCCAGAACCGGCAGCGTGATGGGCAGGTGCTCCTGCTCCATGCCTTCGCCGCGGCCCGCTTCCGCCCAGCGGTTAAATTCTTCGCGCAGCCCCTGGCCGGATTGCGCTTTCGTCACTCGCGCTTCCTGGGAATCCGCCAATTACACCGCCCTGCCGCAGGCCGAGCAGAAATGTGCGCCGTAGTGAGATAACGTGCCGCACTGAGAACAAAATCGGCCGGAACTTATGGGCACGCGCCGGACCTCGTGGGAAGAACCGTTGGAAGCAAGCGCCCAGATTAGCGCGACCCACCAGCCGATGATGGTCCAGCCCAAAAGGAAGTTCACCAGAAAAATGCCAACTGCATCCGACTCGTGGCGGAAAACGACAGCGATGACGGTGGGCAGAAAATAAAGAAGCGTCATGAAAATCAGAAACTCCATGTTCTCACCTCCTCGCCGCAAGGCACACAGGCGTCTGCTCCTATATCGTGATACGCGGCGAGTGGCTCGTTTGTTCCAAATCGTTGCCGCCTGAAATTGCAGTCACGTTGAGCTGACGCAAGTCCCGAGGAATCAACTTTTGCCCTACAGGATCATCCATAAATCCCAGCCCCTCAAGAGAGGTGGCCCCGAGAACCGGTTCCTCGCCCGGCTCTCCAAATGCAACTTGCACAGCTCCTTTTCTCCCATCGACGATCATGAGTACAGCCGTTGTATCGCGTTCAAGGCGATGGCCGTCTGCGAGTGTAAAAGGCAACCGTGAGAACGCTTGCACGCCAAGCTTCTCCAGGACTGATCTTGGGATCCAAGATAAGGTTGCACCAGTATCTACAAGCAAAGAGACTTCTTCCGTGCGGCCGGGTGAAGCCAGATTTGCTACTTTTACATTCACTTCAAACATGCCCATAGCAAGTGCCGCCCATCTTCATTCAGGCATTAGGCTCCGGCGCCTTGGACCTTGACCAGCAATTCCGCGAATTTTTGTTTTCGTTCCGCCTGATCCTTACCCGATTCGGCTTCCGCCATTTGCGTGATGTTCATCGAGCAGAATTTCGGCCCGCACATCGAGCAAAACTTCGCCTCTTTGTAGAAATCGTCCGGCAGATTCTCATCGTGCATCGCGCGCGCAGTTTCCGGGTCGAGCGACAACTCGAACTGCTTGTTCCAATCGAACAAGAATCGCGCATAGCTCAACGCATCGTCGCGATCCCGCGCGCCGGGACGATGCCGCGCCACGTCGGCGGCGTGCGCCGCAATCTTATAAGCGATGACTCCCTGCTTGACGTCGTCAGGATTCGGCAACCCAAGATGCTCCTTCGGCGTGACATAGCAAAGCATCGAAGCGCCGTGCCAGCCGATCATCGCCGCTCCAATCGCGCTCGTGATATGGTCGTAGCCCGGTGCAATGTCAATCACCAGCGGACCGAGCGTGTAGAACGGCGCCTCGTGGCACCATTCCATTTCCAGGTCCACCTGCTCCTTGATCTTGTCCATGGGGATGTGCCCGGGACCTTCAATCATCACCTGCACATCGTGTTCCCAGGCTTTTTTTGTCAGCTCGCCGAGCACCTTCAGTTCCGCGAATTGCGCCTCGTCGCTGGCATCCGCGATGCAGCCCGGCCGCAAGCCGTCGCCAAGCGAAAAGCTCACGTCATGCTTCTTGAACACTTTGCAGATTTCGTCGAAATTCTCGTACAAAAAATTCTGCTTCTTGTGATGCTCCATCCAGTGCGCCATCAGCGAGCCCCCGCGGCTCACGATGCCGGTGATGCGCTTGCGCACGAACGGCACATGCTCGCGCATCACTCCCGCATGAATCGTCATGTAATCCACGCCCTGCTCGGCTTGCTCTTCAATCACTTCGAGCATCAATTCAAACGTCAGGTCTTCCGGCCGCCGCACTCGCGCAATCGCTTCGTACACGGGAACCGTGCCCACGGGAACCGGCGACGCATCAATAATCGCTTTGCGAATTTCCGGGATGTTCCCGCCGGTCGAGAGGTCCATCACCGTATCCGCGCCGTAGTGCACGGCGTGGTGCAGTTTCTTCAGCTCTTCATCAATGTTCGAGCTGGTGGCGGAATTCCCGATGTTCGCGTTGATCTTGCATTTGCTGGCGATGCCAATAGCCATCGGCTCAAGCCCGCGGTGATTCACATTCGCGGGAATAATCATCCGCCCGCGCGCCACTTCGCTGCGAACCAGCTCCGGTTCGAGTTTTTCGCGTTTGGCGACGTACTCCACTTCCTCGGTGATGGCGCCGTGGCGTGCAAAATGCATCTGCGACATATTGCGTCCATTCGACGCCTGCGTCCCATTGTTGTGTGCTGAGGGTGTGGTCTTAGCTTGCTCGCCACTCGCCACTCGCCACTCGCCACTAAGTCTTTTCTCAATCCAGCTATCCCTCAGTGCCATAAAGCCCTCTCAGACTGTGAACACGTCACTCGTGCTGCTGAGGTTCCGTGCCTCACGCAAAGTGAAATTATGGCACCGCGGGTGAGACGCGGCAACTGAGCCAAACAAAGCAAGGGGAATTAAGGAGTAGAAGAAGCTGAAGAAGTAGAAGAAGTTAAGGAAGCTGCCGCCCTCGTTCTGGCACCCACTTTTCCACGATCCTGTTATTCAAGCCCAGCGAATCGAAACCTAGGGGAGCCAGGGGTTCTCGTCGGAATCGGGATTTGGAAACAACTTCAAAGCATCTTTGCTTTCGGATGAAGGTCGAAAGCCACCATCCTCAAAGGTGAATTCCAATCGGTAGGTTTTCAGAGTGAGAGGAATCGGCTTTTGTTCCTGCTGACACACTCTCCTCTCTTCGTCGCTAGGATTCTTCTCTCCAACCCTGGCGGTAATCACAAGAGCTGGACGCTTCCCGCCGGAGTCCCCCAAGGACAATGAATTGATTTCCGCTTTTTGGACCGTAGTATCACTATCATCATAAAAATCTATCCCGCACGGCTGCCGTGACACATCGAGAACCTCGAAAATGTGCTGCACCTCACTTTCGCCGTCTTGCCGGAATTTCACCAAATAGACGTACGACCACAGTCTGACCTGAGCACCCCACTCGCGCGTGCAGACCAACATGTCAGGAGAACCAGGAGCCCGGAACTTGTGGCACGTCTCAGTGATGAGACCGCTCCTATAGTCCAACAACTTTAATGCGGAACCCCTCACCGTGAAAATGAAAGTGCCGCCAAAGTTTGCGTTATGGTCTTCACAACCTAGACCGCTCAGAACAAAGTTGTTTTCGCCGACTGACGTAAAATGGCCTGTAAAGGCCCGTGACAGGGTCCAATTCAGGTCTTTGGCATCGTGCTCAGTGGTTTGTCGAGGACATTCGCTACAGCCGGTTGCATTCCCTCCGGCATCCCGGGACAACCGTCGCTCGGGGCAGATTTGCTCCAAAGCATTTGTTACCAAAGCCCGATGGGTGCTGGTTTCATCCACGTCAAAGAAAGAATGCGTTTTGCTCTGACTGTTGCTTTCGGGCGAACCAACAAAAGCGAGCATGAATATCGCAAGAATACATTTCGGTTTACCGATGTTATTCATGGAACGCCAACGAAAGGATCGCCGATGAAGTTTCGTCGCCCTTGGAGCATTGTACTCTGGGGATTGTAGAAGTGAAGCGTGAGCATCCAGACTGCAATTGACTCACTAGGTCCTCGTAAGCCAGATACCGGAAAAGTGGTGGCTATGCGGTCTGCGCGTTAAAATTCAAGCCAGCAACGGGCTCCAACTCTTCCAGTGATGCTCCCCGCCCGCCTGCTGCCGACCTGTACAACAGTCTTCTAGTTCGCTGTCCTGACTTCTCGTAAGTCTCGTCCCACTGCGCACTCTACCCCTTTGTTTTCTTGCTCTTACGCAAAACCAGTTCGAATGACGCCCCGTAGATAAATTTTCAAATATTATTGTATTTGGACTTGACAGAACGTAAAATATAGTGTAGGATTCTTCCTGCAATCGCACCCGGCTTGTCCCAAGCTTCGAGGGAAGCATCGAAGGGCCCGGCTCCATTCCTACCGTGAGCCTCGAACGGCTGCTGACAGCCTCAAAAGGCGCCGTCGGCCAGCCTCTTTGCCCTTCAGGATTACGCCTTTGTCTCTACGGTCTAACCTCTCACGCCTGACGTTGAACCTCTGCACTCCGCCATGCACGCATTGCCCCTCCCTGTGTTTTCAACAACTTCCAACAGTCAAATTTTGTAACCCCTTTGTTTTGATAACCATACGAATTGGCCGGGATGTACCCACTCCCCCGCCAGAAAGA
>Ga0209166_10000808_pt1 | contig 29793 bp, 28 predicted proteins | sample Coa_R1_3_FD_187151 | JGI IMG/M metagenome (GOLD analysis project Ga0209166, IMG submission 187151) | Surface soil microbial communities from Centralia Pennsylvania, which are recovering from an underground coalmine fire - Coalmine... | ecosystem: Environmental > Terrestrial > Soil >...
AGGCATCGCGCGCCAAAAGCAGGCCCATGTAGTTGGATTGAGAGCCGCCGGTGGTGAAAGTTCCCCCTGCACTGGCGGGCAGCTTGGCTTCACTGCAAAGCCAGTGAATGAATTTCTGCTCGACAACTGTGGCGACCGGCGCCTGATCGAACGAATCCATCGACTGGTTCAGCGCGCTGATCACGGCTTCCGCGGCTAAAGCCGCGAGTAGCGGTGGACAGTGCAAGTGCGCCGCAGTATGAGGATGGCTTACCGCCACGGAATTCGCGACAACTGCGCGCAACGTCTCGGCAATCTGGTCCGGCGAACATTCGCTCGCCGGGAGAAAGTTCGTATCGATCAGTTCTGCGAGGGCCGCGGGACTCTTTCCGGAATAGGCTTGGTTTGGGAGTGCGTCGCAGATTAATTGGACAGCTTGCGTGAGGAGACGGCGATAGGCTTCTTTACTGTCTTGGGTGGATGTAAGGAAGTCAGATTCGAACACGGAGGCCTCGATCACGACCGCAGGGGCTGAAGCCCGTCTGATGGGGACGCCTAACGCGGCCCTAAAGGGCCGCTCTTCCACGGCCGAAGATGGCTAAGCTTTCCGTAGGCCGAGGACCAGCGCGAACACGCCGCCGGCCACAAGCACAACTCCAACCGCGGGTGGAAGGCGGTCACTGTTTTCGGTCTGGATGCTGATCTTGGCGTCGCCGATGGAAACGCCGTGTTTCTCGCGGTGGGGAACCGGGACGATGAACGAGAGAATCCCAAGGATCAGCAACAAAACTCCGGCGATCGAAAGGGCCTTCATCAAAACTCTCCTTTGCAATTCGGGTGACTACGCCAGGGCGGGCTCCGTGCCTGCAAGAAGGCGGCTATCAAACCGTGCGCTACCCAAATCGCGTCCTGCGAATCCTATCATTACTGCTTAGCCTCTATGGGATAACTTGTTGCAGTACTGATATCGTGTGGTGCAGGAAACGTTTAGGAGCGGACGAATGAAGACAGGCAAGATTGCAAATACCTTTCGGGTGGACAGAGGCAAACATTTTAAGTTGAAGGATTTCGATCCCGCGGACACGGGGCACTGGCACTCCAAAGAGCATGCCGCCGAGGCGTTGCAGGAAGGCATCCTGCGGACGGCGGACTTGCAGAACAAACTTTATGCGCAGGATCGCTGGGCGCTGCTGCTGATTTTTCAGGCCATGGACGCCGCCGGAAAGGATGGTGCGATCGAGCATGTCATGTCGGGGGTGAATCCGCAGGGGTGCCAGGTGTATTCGTTCAAAACGCCCTCGGAACGGGAACTGCAGCACGATTTCCTCTGGCGCACGACGCTCGATTTGCCCGAGCGCGGCCACATCGGGATCTTTAACCGGTCCTATTACGAAGAGGTTCTGGTGGTGCGCGTGCATCCGGAAATTCTTGCAGGAGAAAAGGTACCGCCATCTCTGGTAGGCAAGAAAATCTGGGAGGAACGGTTTGAAGATATTCGCAGTTTCGAGCGGCACATGGCACGCAGCGGCACCGTCATCCGCAAGTTCTTTCTGCATCTTTCCAAGAAGGAGCAGAAGAAGCGCTTCCTGAAGCGGCTGGAGGAGCCGGAAAAGAACTGGAAATTCTCGGCAGGCGACATTCACGAGCGCGAGTGTTGGGATGATTATCAGGACGCCTATGAAGATATGATCCGCAACACGGCGACCAAGCATGCGCCGTGGTATGTGGTTCCGGCGGACAACAAGTGGTTCTCGCGGCTGGTGATTTCCACGGTCGTCGTGGACACCCTCGAGTCGCTCGGCTTGGAGTATCCGAAAGTGGACGCTGCCACGCGGAAAGAACTGGCGGCGGCGAAGAAGATCCTTGAGTCAGAAAAGGGATGAAATACTCGGCGGATCGTGGCCAGTGATTGCATCGGGAACGTGAACAGCCCTTTGCAGCGCGCCCTTCGAGTATTACCATAGGTCAATCGTTTCCATATTCCCCGGAGATCACTTCAAACATGGGCTCAAAGAATGCCTTGTTCTGTGTCCACCTGGTTCTCGCCATTTCATTCCTAACCTGGTTCACGACAGCCGCCCCCGCGCAAGCCAAGCCGGAGCGGCAATCCAAAGCGGTCAAAGCTTCGCAACCGGCGGCACAGGCTACCCAGCCAGCGGCGGCCGCGACTCCAAGCGAAGCAGAGACCGCGGAATCTACCAAACCTGAAGAGAAGGTTTTCAAAGGAATGAAATACCGCCTGGTCGGGCCGTTCCGCGGCGGAAGGTCTTTGACCGCGGCCGGCATCCCGGGAGATCCCACGACTTATTATTTCGGCGCGACCGGCGGCGGCGTGTGGAAGTCCACCGACGGCGCGATGACGTGGTCATCGGTGTTTGACAAGGAAGGGACATCGGCCATCGGCAGCATTGCAGTCGCCGGCTCCAACCATAACGTGCTGTATGTGGGAACGGGGGAAGCGTGCATTCGCGGAAACATCTCGCATGGCGACGGCGTGTACAAGACGCTCGATGGCGGCAAGACGTGGAAGAACGTTGGACTGCACGATTCGCGGGCGATCGGCAAGGTGATTATTAATCCCACGAATCCCGACATCGTTTTTGTGGCGGCGCTGGGGCACCCCTACGGTCCGAACCCGGAACGCGGAATCTTCCGCACCACCGATGGTGGCAAGACCTGGGACAAAGTTCTCTACAAAGATGAAAACACGGGCGGCATCGACGTTGCCTTCGATCCGCACAATCCGAATATTTTGTTTGCGGCGTTGTGGCAGGCGCGACGCACTTCATGGAGCATGGAGAGCGGCGGGCCGGGCAGCGGCTTGTACCGCTCGGCCGATGGAGGCACGACTTGGAAGCGGCTCGAAGAGCACGGGCTCCCGAAAGGTCCGTACGGGAAGATTGGCGTAGCCGTGGCCGCGAATTCTGATCGCGTATATGCGCTGATCGAGGCCCACAATCCGGACGGTGGACTCTACCGTTCCGACGATGGCGGCGAAAGCTGGCAACTGGTCAATCCCAGCCACAGCTTGTGGCAGCGGCCGTGGTACTACATGCACGTGATCGCCGACCCGCGCGATGAGAACACGCTCTACATCATGGACGTAGATGCCTACAGATCGACCGACGGCGGACATTTGTTCAATAAGGTACATGTGCCGCACGGCGACAATCACGGATTGTGGATCGATCCACAGAACACGCGGCGCATGATCGCATCGAACGACGGCGGCGTGACGGTGACCTTGGACGGTGGCAAGAACTGGACGCCCCAGGATAACCAGCCAACGGCGCAGTTTTATCACGTGATCACCGACAGCGCGACGCCGTATCGCGTGTATGGTCCGCAGCAGGATAGCGGGACCGTGGCCATTGCCAGCCGCAGCGACGACGGTTCCATCGGCTCCAGCGACTGGTATGACGTGGGCGGCGGGGAGGCGGGCTACATCGCGCCGTATCCGCAGGACCCGGACATCGTTTACGCGGCGGACTATCAGGGAAACATCACGCGCTATGACCGGCACACCGGGCAGGTGAAAGCCATCACTGAGCAACCAGAACTTTCCGATGCACACGGCGCTGCGAATCTGGAGCACCGCTTCCAGTGGACGGCTCCGGTCATGATTTCTCCCCACGATCCCAACACGCTGTATCACGGCGGAGAAATGTTGTTTAAGACGACCGACGGCGGCGTGCACTGGCAGGCAATCAGCCCCGACCTCACGCGCAACGATAAGAGCAAGCAGAAAGTGTCGGGCGGCTCCATCACGCTTGATGATTCCGGCACCGAGTATTACGACACGATCTTTGCGCTGGCCGAATCCCCGATCACCAAGGGATTGCTCTGGGTGGGCACGGACGATGGATTGATCCAGCTCACCAAAGATGAAGGCAAGACGTGGGCCAACGTCACTCCGAAAGATATGCCGGAGTGGAGCCGGATCAGCCAGATCGATCCTTCGCCGTTCGACGCGGGGACAGCTTATGTGGCGGTGGACCGGCACCAGTTCGATGACATGCATCCTTACATTTACAAGACGGGGGACTACGGCAAGACTTGGACGAAGCTGGGGCAGGGAATTCCGGACACAGCATTTGTGCGCGTGGTGCGCGAGGACCCCAAGAAACGCGGACTGCTCTATGCTGGGACCGAAACTGGAATCTACGTTTCTTTCAACGATGGGGCGAACTGGCGTCCGCTGAAACTGAACCTACCCACCACCCCGGTGCACGATCTCGCCGTCAAGAACAACGATCTGGTCGTGGCCACCCACGGCCGGGCGTTCTGGATTCTCGATGACCTCGCGCCGCTGCGGCAGTACAGCGACGAGATCGCCCAGAAAGATCTGTTCCTGTACACGCCGGGAACGGCGTACCGGATTCAGGCCGGGGCCAGCGGGCCGCGGCATCCATCGAAGCGTGTCGGCCAGAATCCTCCGGCGGGAGCGATCATCTACTACTACCTGAAAGAGGCTCCCAAGGCGGATACCGAGGCCAAGCTCGAGATTCTCGACGCGTCTGGCAAGGTGATCCGCAAGTATTCGAGCACGGAGACCAACACGTTGGAAGAGCCGCCGGATCCAGATGACAAGAAACCGGAAAAGGAGCTCAAGCCCGAGGCAGGACTGAATCGCTTCGTGTGGGATTTGCGCTACGAAGAGGCGCGGCACGTGCCCGGTTATTACTTGTACGAATACGGAGGCGGCGCGCGCGGGCCGGTAGCAGTGCCGGGGAAGTATCAGGTGCGTCTGACAATGGGCGGTCAAACCCAGAGCGCGCCATTCGAGCTGAAGCTCGATCCGAGAGTCAAAGTCAGCCAGGAAGATCTGGAGGCGCAACTGAGGCTGTTGCTCGGCACACGAGACGAATTAAGCCGCGTGTACGACACCGTCAATCAGATTCAGGATGTGCGGGCTCAGTTGGCAGGCCTGAAGCGGCGTCTGCCGGAAAATGCAAGCGCAAAAAACATCGTCACGGCAGCGGATGATCTGGAAAAGAAGCTGGTAGCGATCCGCGAGGACCTGATCAACCTGGACATTACCGCGAACGAAGACTCGCTGGCCTATCCTCCCCAACTCGATGCCAAGCTCGCATATCTGGCCATGGACGCGGGCACAGCCGATTCGGCCCCGACCGAGGCCGAGTACCGGGAATTCGAGAAGCTGAAACGGCAAAGCGGCGAGTTCATTGCCCGCTGGGAGGATCTTCAGCGGCGGGATCTGGCAGCCTTCCAAAAACTGGCTATAGAGGGCAGTCTTTCGACCGTCGTGGTGCCTCCACCAGGCAGGGTGCCGGACGAACCGGTCGCGGCTCATTGAGATAAACCAGCAATTGTATGTTTTGGCGGTTAGTCTTAGGCTTGACGCCGTAGGCTAACCGTTGATTTCTGTGTTGGAGGTAGATTCGCAGGGCATGTTTACGATATTTGACTCCGAAAGCCCCCTCAGCGAACAGGAAATCTTGGAGGTTAGGCAGTATGCATCTGAGCGCATTGCCGGCTGGCGGAGACGCTCCCTTTACTCCACTGTAGCACTCGTTTTGACCTGTGCATCGATATACCCCTTCCTGGCGGGTCACTCGCTTCACGCATACTGGGAGCCGTTTGGTAAGTATCTCGTCTTTGTCGCGATGGCCTTGCTGGTCGTGTTCGTCTTATGCACCGGATTTTTCTATAGCTCATGGCAAGCTCTCCGTGACTTTAAGAAGGGTCAAGGGTAGATAGCGGAGAGTAAGCGGTGATGAATCGCGTTTTCGCTCAGAAAGCAGAGTCCATGAACTCCCATGAGACACGACCAAAAGGTATGTCCGCTCTGCGGTAAGCGCATTGAGAAGACGGCGAGAGGCGGCAGGCGCAAATACTCATGTCAGCACTGCGGAGCGACGTTAAACAAGTTGCTTACCTGTGACAGCTGCGGCACAAAGCGGGTGTGGCAAGGTAAGAAGGGAGCGGCTTGTAGCGGTTGCGGTGCACCTCTCGACCGATAGCTGTTGATATGTCGGGATCTCACTCATTGCCACTTTCCCCCCGGTGGGGCCGACACCAGACGCTGGCCACGGTTCCGTTCGGTCACTCTGGTATGCCACTCGAAGTGCCCCACTTTGTCTTCTGGACGTTAAAACACGGGATACCGACTGAGGAAGTGCGATGCCCATCGGCGACAGCGTTCAAATTGTGGCCAAGCACTGCCAGTGCGGGTTACTCCTATTACTTCCGTGCCATTTCCATGGCACTGTTGTGCCCTATCCCCGGCTCAAGCGCGTTGCTATTCTTCCGATAGAAATGACGTAGTTCCTCCCCTGAAGGTGAACGTTGGGCCGGATTGGGAGGATGCTTTATGAAGATCATGCATCTGTGCTATGCGGCGATAGGCTTCGCGGTGGCCCGCTGGATATTCCGACGGCAGGCATTGCCGGTAGTCGACCCAGTCACACGTTTCCGATCGCAGGGGCTGTTGTAAGAGACACTTCACAAGCTCGGGCGCGCGCCCGTTGCGCCTCCATTTCGTCAACGCGCGCCCTTGTTCTCCACCCCAGAAGTACCATTACCAACGTTTGCCCTGACCATCCTCGGTCTGCCTCGCTCTCCATACAATGAGCTCAGAGACTTCTCCTGGTGACCCAATGTGCCGGGGAGCGGTCCGCGGTGAATCCGAGCGTTCATGTTACGGCTTTCGGAAATCCGAATCTTGCTTGCGCTGCCCGTGATGCTGGCATTGCTGGCGCCAGCGCGCGCGGCGGCGCAGGATGATCCCAACGACGCGCCATTGGGAGACGTTGCCCGCACTCTGCGCAAGAAGACTCCGTCCACTCAGCAGGTGATTGATGACGACAATCTCCCCCAGGTCATGGAACAGGTGCAGCAGGCCGACAGCCGCCGCGGGGCCGCGTCGGCGCTGCGGTTTTTAATGGCGGGAGAAGGCAAGGGATTCCGGCTTTCGATGCCCGATGCGACCTGCAGCCTGTCTTTCACGCCGAATGTGAAGTCATTGCTCTCCAGCCAGTATTCGGAAATGGATTTGCCACAGCAGCAGGTAACCAAACTGCAGGGGCAAGCCACCATCGAAGGCGACGCGTTGACGCTTCCCATATTCAACGGGACCGACTGGCATGTGAGCGAACTCGATGTCGCCCTGACCGTCGTCCATAAACACGGAACCAGGGGTCCGTTCGCGCTGGAAGAACCGCTGGCAGGGAACGCCGAAGACTCTGGAGCGGCAAGCGATCCCCTGCAGCAAGTCCGCCCGGAGAAGAAGCCCGACGTCACAGCGATCTACCGCATGCGCGCAGCCGCGCCGCCCTGGGAACGATCGGTGTTCAATGCGCCTCTAGATGTCGATCTCGCTGTCGGGGATGAATGGCATTGGGCCATTGTGCAGGCAAAAGGGTATCCGCCGGAAAGCTACAGCAGTGGCACGCAGCAGACCGCCGCGAAGACGAATGCGCCCAACATTCCCGTGCTTCCGCCGGCCCCAGTTGTTCAGGAAAACCCCACGGCAGCTTCGCTGGCGCAAAGCCCGCAATAGAAGCATTTCGCAAATCGTGAGCTTCTTACCACGCTCGCGAGCAAGGGATCTCTCGTTGAAACGCCTGTACGAGCCTGATTCATGAGGCACTCGAGCGGGCATTCCGATCGAACCAGCGTGCTAGACTAAAGTTGATCCCTGCAAAGCTGAGGCACCCATGAAATTCGGCGTGATTATCTTTCCCGGTTCCAACTGCGATCACGATGCGTTCTGGACGATTCAGCATGTAGCGCAGCAACCGGTCACCTTCCTCTGGCATGAGTCGCACGACCTGGAAAATTGCGACGCCATCATCGTTCCGGGCGGATTTGCTTACGGTGATTATCTCCGCACCGGTGCGATTGCGAAGTTCTCGCCGGTAATGGAATCGGTGCGCAAATTTGCCTCGAGCGGCGGATTGGTGCTCGGCATCTGCAATGGATTCCAGATTCTTTGCGAATCGGGTTTGCTTCCGGGCGCTCTAATGCGCAACGTTGGTCTCAAGTACGTTTGCAAGCCGGTGCAAGTCCGGGTCGAGAATGCCGAGACACCATTCACCAATACCTGCTCCAAAGGCGAAGTCCTGACGATTCCGATCGGGCACATGGAAGGGAATTACTTTTGCGATCCGGCGACGCTCGATGAGTTACAGCGCGAGAATCGCATCGTATTCCGTTATTGCTCGCCTTCGGGTGAGATCACGCCAGCGGCGAATCCTAACGGTTCGTTGGACAGCATCGCCGGTATCTGCAGTCCGGGCGGAAATGTTGTGGGCATGATGCCGCATCCCGAACGCTCGGCGGAACCGGAACTGGGTGGGATTGACGGCGTAAAAATATTTCAATCCATGATCGCGGCTCCGGTTGCCCACTAAACATTTTTCTGCCGGCCGAAAATTTTATTTGCGATCAACCGGCTCTCGTTGTATCGTCTTCCTGCTTCCCCTGAAGTAAGGGTTCCCCAACCCTAATTGTTGGACAGGCACACGCAGGGAGGCGTGTCTTCAATGACACCGAAGCAGATTCTGGATTCCTTTTCCGAAACATTGATACAAGACGAGCGGATTCTGAGTGCGCAAGAGCGCGCGCTGGTTTCCACTTTACTGCAACATGCGAAAACGGCAACGGCCGCCAATCCGCAGACCGAGGAAGCAGTGAGGACGGTGATTGCCTCAGCCGTCGGCGAAATTGTCGCGCAACGTGCGTTTGGCGTGCTGGGCGGAAGCATTGTCGAGCGCATTCTGGAGAGTTCCTCTTCTACCGATGTCGAGCGCGTGGAGGTGATGGGACCGAAGGATCCGCAAACGCCGAGTGCTCCGGGACCGCCGGGAGTGAAGGCACCGCGGAAGGAGCCCCAGCCCCCATCGCATGCGACCCCCCGCGAGCCGCAGCCTCCGAGCCATGCGACGCCGCGCGACCCGCAGCCCCCAACCCACCGCAGCCCGACCGCGCCCGGCCAGCCACAGCCGCCTAGAGTTCCGATGGGTATACCCGGAGTGCCTCCATCACCCTCGCCCGATCCACAAACGCCCAGCCATGGCGTGACTACAACTGTGGTCTCCCGGGCGAGTACCGCAGTGGCGGAGCGGCCTGCGAATCTGCCCGCGCGTTGCGTTGTGCTCGACGAGTTTCTGGCCCCGCAGGAGCTCGAGCAACTGACCCGCTTCTCCCTCGAGCATGAAGCTGATTTTCAGACCAGCGAAGTGCTCTCACCTAAGGCCGAAGACGGGATGGTCAACTATGACCACCGGCGTTCCCGCGTGCTGATGGATTTGGGACATCATCAGGACCTGATGCTGGAGCGGATCCAGACCGTGTTGCCCGAGGTGCTGAAGAAACTCGACATGGAGGAATTTTCGATTGCCGCAATGGAAGCGCAGATCACCGCCAGCAACGACGGTGATTTCTTTCACTTCCACAGCGACAACGCCAGTGATCGCGTTGCTTCACGCTACCTGACCTTTGTCTATTTCTTCCATCGCGAACCTCAGCCATTCGAAGGCGGCGAGCTGCGGATTCACGATGCGCATCTGGATGGGAACGAATACGTGAGCGAGGGGAGCTATCAATCGATTGTTCCCCGGCAAAACCAGATCGTATTCTTCCCCTGCCAGTTGATGCACGAAATCACCGAGGTGAAGTGCCCGTCGCAGCGCTTCGCTGACAGCCGCTTTACGGTGAACGGATGGCTTCGTCGGTAAACAACTCGGCGTGGCTCGATTGGATGTCGGCCTTGATGGGAGGAGTGTCGCGGCAGACGGCTACCGCGGCATTTCCTCCCGACCGTTTTTACTGCCTGCTCGATGAATTACCCCTGCACCTGCTTCCCCAGAGTGCTCGCGGCCTGCTGCGGCTCGAGCAAGACGGTAGAGATCTGTACCTGAATCCCGAGTGCATTGTGTGTCCGGCTGAGCAAATACCGGAACCGCAGGTGGCGAATAACGAGCTTCTGTCGGGATTCGCTTTACAAGGAACGATCGCCTGGGTTCCCGGCTGTGCAGGTGGGTCCCTGTTGCCGTTTTGGCTAGGGCCCGAGTACGAAGCCGTGCTGCGCAGCTTCGGGCCAGAAGAGCCGGTTCCGGCATCTGTTCCCCCTGACGTGAGAGCAATCCTGGCTGCCGCGAACATTTTGATATGCCGCGGGGGCATCGCGAGTCCACGCGATCATCAGTACGAGCAGATGATCGGAAACGCGGCGGCTCTGTTCCGTCGAAGAGGATATGCGCCGCTCCGCAATTTGCTGCACCCCTTTCACGTCGCGGCCCTGCGGCGCTACTATCGCCATCACATCCGCACTGGCGCGATCGAGTTAGGAGACCGGCAGAGTGTGCGGCGCTACGCCGTGCATAACGAGCCGGTGGCGCGCTTCTTTCATCATCAGATCGCCTCGCAAATGAGCGCGGTTGCCGGAGAGTCCCTGAAGCCCTCGTATGTGTATTTCGCCTCTTATCTCAGCGGGGCGGAACTGAAAAAGCATACGGACCGCGAGCAATGCGAGTTCAGCCTTACCTTCTGCCTCGATTTCTCTCCGGAACCGGCGCTGGCAACTCCGTGGCCCATTTCACTCGATACTTCCGACGGAACGGTCACCGTGTACCAAGCGCTAGGAGACGGGCTGGCCTACCGCGGAACTCGTTTGCCCCACTATCGCGCCGCGCTTCCCGAGGGGCAGACTTCGACCTCCATTTTCTTCCACTACGTGCGGCAGGATTTTACGGGATCGTTGCTCTGAACCAGTGGAACTAATGCAATCCGGAAATCAGTTCGAGGGCCGACATCGTCTGGTTGTAGCTGTACGCGAATCGTTTTCCATCTCGGCTCACGACGACCGGAGCCACTATTACGACCCCGGCGGGAGCCCCGGGCCGTAACTCTTGCACGAAAACTTCTTTCCCGGTGGTGATCTCTACTTTGTAGACTTTGCTGGGAAACTCTCCGGGATGATACCCGTAAATGAAACGGCCATCCTCGGACCATTGCACGGGAACGAAGTTTGCATTCAGCTGGGGAACAGGTTTGGGCGAGCTCCCATTCAGCGGGTATATCGCTACACTGCCATTGGGCGCTCTCCCCAGAATTGCCTGACTGTCGGGAGCAGTGGGCCCGCACAGAACACCTTCGGGCGTAGCGGCGGCGGCTTTCCCGCTGGAGACCTCGACTTGATAGCAGCGTGGCGCCTGGCCTGACTGGTCGCCATTCACGATGATCTTCTGGCCGTTCGGCAGAAAACGACCCCACCCATTGTGGATATGCTCGAGTCCGGCGACGGCAATGATACGGGGCTGACCCGGGCCCGTAGGCAGCAATGTGAGCTGTTTCAAGTGGCTAGTCGCGAACGAAATCGCCCAATTGCCGTCGGGCGAAAGCCCGCCAGAACTCCCTTCGCCCAGCCGAACCGGGAGGGTACCATCTACTTTGCGAATGACGACCGAGTAGTTAGAACCTGCCGCTTCACTGGCATCTTCAAATAGAACGGATTGCCCGTCAGGCGAGATGCCCCGCGCGGATTCCCAATCATGCCAGGAAAGGTCCACGTCCTGACCGCGGCCCGATGTCGTAAACGCGACCGCAAGTCGCCGGGTATCCAGCGACACGAGAACTCGTCCATCCGCGGCGATGTCTTGCAGAGTGATCCCTACCGGCAGGTCCAGCAACATGCGGATTTTGCCGGACAGATTCACGGCCATAAGATTGCGGTTGTTGCCCTTCTCCACCGCCGTGAACCAGATCTCTTTCCCATCCGGGCGCCAGCCCAGGCCGGCTTCGGACCCCCATTCCGGCGACAGTGTCCTGGCGTGGCCCGAGAGGTCGACCACCGCGACTACGCCGCGATTGTCCCAAAGTTGGGGATGATCCATGAATGCGATCTGATCACCTTTCGGGGAGAAGCGGATATTGCTGATCCATCCACCAGTTTGGTAAAGCACGTTGCCAATGGGAAACTCCAGCCGGCTCTGGCCGTCCACATAGTGCACGACGGCTAATTGCCCATGTAAGTCCCAGTCCGCCCAGCGGACATCGGAGAGCACCTCGCGGGGAGAGCCCCCCGCGAGAGGAGCGCGGGCCAGCACGCCGTCGATGGTTTCGAGTTGGCCGTCGTGGGTTCCGTTGATCACGATTGCCAGCTCGTTGCTGGGCGAAACCGCCAGCAGGTTGGCATTGGTTAAGTTAAGCGGCTGAGCCAGCAGCGAACTTCCGACGGTGGAAAACAGTTGAACCGGTTTTCCGTTCCACGCGGCGCCGTAAATGATCGACTGGCCATCCGCAGCGAAACGTGCCCCGTAGATCGTGCCCGCTTCAAACGTAATCCGGTGATAGGTAGGAGGGCCACTCAGACCATGGAAAAGTAAAGTGGCTGCCAGAGCGACGGCCGCTAGCGCCATTGTTGCAGCCAAGACCCAGGGCAGGACAGTGGTTCGGGAAGTTTTCGGCGGCGACGGCAGCAGTTTCACCGGCGAGGAGCCGGAAATCGTCTGCAACGCGAATGTCAGATCTTTGACAGACTGGAAGCGGTTCTCTGGGTCCTTCTCTAGGCAATGACGGATCACATCCTGGTAGCCGGCGGGAATCGCCGCCTGATCGAGATTGGCGTTAGGAGGCTCTTCGCGCAACACGGCGGTCATCGTGTCCACTTCGGTTTCGCCCCGAAATGCCCGGGTGCCAGTCAGCATTTCGTAGAGAATGGCACCGAAGCTGAAAATGTCGCTGCGGTGATCCACCGCCTTGCCCCGCAGTTGCTCCGGCGACATATAAGCGACGGTGCCAATCACAGCACCATGCTTCGTCACTGTGGTCAGGTTTTCGATCGAGCGCCCCTCATCCGCCGGGGGCTGCAGTTTGGCCACACCGAAGTCGAGAATCTTGATGCGGCCCTCGGCCGTGAGGAACAGATTCTCTGGTTTCAGGTCGCGATGGACAATATGGCGTTCGTGCGCGGCAGTGAGCGCCTGTGCCATTTGAATGGCATAGTTTGCCGCTTCCCGCGTCGAGATTGGTCCTTCCGCCAGGCACTGGCGCAGGGTCTTTCCCACCAGTAGCTCGGAAACGATGTAGGGAGTGCTGCCCTGCAGACCAACGTCATAGATGGCGAGGATGTTGGGATGATTCAGGGCGGCGGCGGCGCGGGCCTCCTGCTCAAAACGGCGCAGGTGGTCGGGATTGTCGCTGGAGGCGGGCCGGATCAGCTTCAGTGCAACATCGCGCCCGAGCCTTTCATCGCGGGCGCGGAAAACTTCTCCCATCCCTCCGGCGCCAATCTTTTCGAGGACCCGATAGTGCCCGACCAGTTGACCGACCATACTCGAAACGCGGTTTTTCTATGCATGGGCATGTTAGGGTTGCGGGAGGCTTGAGTCAAGGCCGAGGCCAGCGGCATTCGCGGGGCCCATCCCCACGCGATTTCGGCTTCATGCCGCGATGAGCATGTTATACTTCTAGTTCGCCTGCGCAGTTATCGAGGCAATCCTGTGATCTCCTCTAAAGGCGAATCCTGCGCCATTCAACGGTCTTTGAAGATCGATTTATAGATACGAGGTCGAACCATGTCCGGCCATTCCAAATGGGCCACAATTAAACACAAAAAGGGCGCGCTTGATGCCAAGCGTGGCAAGATTTTTACCCGCCTCATTAAAGAAATCAGCATTGCCGCCAAAAACGGCGGCGGCGATCCTGACACCAACCCGCGCCTGCGCGGCGCCATTGTGGCAGCCAAGGCCGAGAACATGCCCGCCGATAACATCAAGCGGGCCATTCAGCGCGGCACGGGAGAGTTGCCTGGAGCTACTTACGAGGAATTTTCGCTCGAGGGCTACGGGCCGGGCGGCGTAGCGATCCTGCTCGACATCAATACCGACAACCGCAACCGCACAGTGAGCGAAATCCGCCACGTCTTTGGCAAGAACGGCGGCAATATGGCCGAAGCGGGCGCCGTCTCGTGGATGTTCCACAAGAAGGGCGACATCATCGTTCCGAAATCCTCAGCCAAGGAAGACGATCTGATGAACATCGTTCTCGAATCCGGCGGCGAGGATTTGAACGATGACGGCGACAACTGGGAAATCATCACCGAGCCCTCCGCCTTCGAATCGGTGCTCGAGGCCGTGAAGAAGGCCGGCATTACGCCGGCATCTTCCAGTGTGGCTTTCATCCCGCAGAACTACATCAAGCTGGAGGGACAGGCGGCCAACACCATGATCCGGCTGATGGAAGCGCTCGAAGAGCATGACGACGTGCAGAACGTGCACGCCAACTTCGACATCGATCAGAAATTGTTGGAAGAAGTCGCGGGATAGCGTTGTCTCGCTGAGAATCAGAAAGCCGCCCACAGGCTGGGCGGCTTTTCTTCTGGAGTGAGCATTTCGCGCGCCGAAGTTTTCAACATGTTCGTGGAAAATACTGTGGAAAAATAGCAAACTACCTTTGTAACTGATTCACCGGGTGATGCTTCAGCATTTTGCACTACAGCGGGTGCTGGCACTTTAGTGGTATGTCTCGCCGGCAAAAAATTTCTTCGTCCTTACGTTCAACTGAAAAGTTATTCGCAGGAATTACCGAGAACTGAGCACTGGCAACTGGCAACCGCCTTGAAATCCCGACTCGACAAACTTCTGGTGGATCGTGGCCTGGCGGCATCCCGCGAGCGAGCGCAAGCCCTGATTCTTGCCGGAAAGGTCCTGGTAAACGATCAGAAGCTGGAAAAAGCTGGCGCGCAAGTTGCCGACGAATGCGTGATCCGGCTGCTCGGTGAGGATCTGAAGTATGTCAGCCGCGGCGGCTTGAAACTGGAGCGGGCACTAGAGCACTGGAACATCTCAGTCGAAGGAAAAGTCTGTGTAGATATCGGCGCGTCCACCGGAGGATTCACTGATTGCTTGCTGCAGCACGGCGCTGCGCGTGTGATTGCCATAGATACTGGCTATGGCCAGATGGACTTCAAGCTGCGCCGGAACGAGCGCGTGCGCCTGCTCGAAAAGACCAACGCGCGCTACCTGACGCGCGAGGCCCTGGGAGAGACTGCGGACTTCATCGCGATGGACGTGTCATTCATCTCCGCAACGCTGGTCCTTCCCGCGGTTCTCGGCGCCGCTCTTCCCGCATCGCCGGAAGAACGGAACGGACGGCAGATCGTCGTCCTCGTGAAACCTCAGTTCGAAGCAGGCAAAGAATTCGTGGGAAAAGGCGGCATCGTCCGCGACGAAAGTGCTCAGAAGGCCGCCGTAGAAAAGGTGAAGACGTTGCTGCTGCATCTCGGGGCCAAGCAGACCGACACCATTGAGTCGCCAATCCTGGGAGCGGAAGGCAATCGCGAATTCCTGCTCTACGCTATGCTCTAGCTCCTCTGTGAACCCCTGTGCCCTCTGTGGTGAACCCGCTAGTTTCTGTACAATCACTCTTTCATGGCAAAAGCGAACCCTCGATCATCTATCCAGAGGAGCATTTCCCGGAAGCCTGCTGTAGCGAAGCGCTCGGCCCAGAAGGCTGCGAGAACGAAGACGGCAGCCATCATCTCGCGGCCCGATCGTCCGCAAGTCGCGCAGATCTTTCCCGCGCTGCTCGAATGGTTTGCGGAGCACGGCTACATCGTCATTATTGATGAGCAAAGTGCGAAGTACACTACCGGCCTGGAAATCGTGCCGCGATCAGACATGGCCTCAAGACCACTCGATCTGGTCGTAGTGCTGGGCGGTGACGGGACTCTGCTGTCGGCGGCCAGGGCTACGGCGGCCGTAGACGTCCCGCTGCTGGGAGTGAATCTGGGCTCGCTGGGATTCTTGACGGAAGTTCCTCTGCACTCGCTCTATGCCATGCTTGAGGCCATCGCGCAAGGGAGTGCGGCCGTCGAGCGCCGGGCGCTAATGCAGGTCGAATTGCTGCGGGGCGATGCGGTGCGCGGCAGCTATCTCGTTTTCAACGACGCAGTGGTCAACAAGACCGCTCTGGCCCGGCTCAATACCTACGACCTTTATATCGACAAGGCATTCGTCTCCAGTTACCGCGCCGATGGCATGATCGTGGCTACTCCGACAGGCTCGACCGCGTATTCATTATCCGCGGGGGGACCTGTGCTGATGCCTACTGTGAATGCGCTGGTGGTTACGCCGGTCGCGCCACACTCGCTCACGCATCGCCCGCTGGTCGTGCCCGATTTGGTCGTGATCGAGATTCTCCTGCGTAGCGAAGAGGAAGTTGCCTATCTCAGCCTCGACGGGCAGCCCGGCCTCGATCTGCGTGACGGCGACCGAGTGCGCTGTCGCCGGTCGGAGCACCACGTGAGCCTGTTCCGCACCGGGGGAGACTTCTTTCAGGTGCTGCGTTCCAAAATGAAGTGGGGAGAGCGGCAGGCCTGAATGCCTCAGGCCCGACAGTGCCATGCAGGAAACCGCACATGGATTTCGCGCAGAGATCCCTGCTAAGCGCAGAAAAACGGCAGTTATATTCGCGGGAATATTCACAGCCTTCTCTGGAGGGTTTGGGGTCTTCTATGCTCAACGCTCAGCGGACGAATATAAGTTACTTTTCGTTCTGATTCCGCTGTTCATGATGCTATTCGGCATTTTTGTTCTAGTGAATGAGATTTTCGGCACAGAAATCATCGAACTAAATGGCTCCTCACTCCAGGTCTGCGACACTGTCTTCGGCTTCCGCCGGCGGCGAAATTTCGATATTACCCTGATACAGAATCTGCGCATGGGTGCTTCGACCTATTGGCAGGGAAATACGTACGTGATGTCGGAAGGTAGAATCCAGTTCGACTACGAAGGCTCTATGGTCTCCATCGGAGGCAACGTAAGTGAAGAGGAAGCCTTTCAAATCGTAGACGGCATTCGACGTCAGAGGACGCCGCAGAATATAGGGGCGTGAACTTGGATTAGAGTTCGAGGCGCAACAGGTCAGATACTTTCTCTCTCCGTCGGATAACTTTGGCTGACTTTCCCGCGACCAGAACCTCCGCCGGCCGCGGCCGCGTGTTGTAGTTCGAACTGAGCACCATGCCGTAGGCGCCCGCGTCCAGAATTGCCAGCAGGTCGCCTTCTTCCACGGGAGGTAATTCGCGGTCGCGAGCGAAGAAATCTCCCGTCTCGCAGACCGGGCCGACAACATCCGCAGTCTCTGCTTTTTCGCCGGCACTCGCGCGCTGCACCACCGGCACAATCTCGTGATAAGCCCCGTAGAGCGCCGGACGGATCAGATCGTTCATGGCGGCATCCACCACTATGAATCGCTTTCCGTCATTTGATTTTTTGTAGACGACCGACGTCAGCAGAACGCCCGCCGGGCCGATGATCGAGCGTCCCGGCTCCAGAAGAAGGTGTACGTCCAAGTCTCTGAGAGGAGCGCCCAGCGCCTGCGCGTACGCCGCAACTTGCGCCGGAAAGTCGGGCGCGGCCGGTTTGTCGTAGGAAATCCCCAGCCCGCCTCCCGCATCGACATAATCGATGCGGTGGCCGTCCCTCCGCAATTCGCGCACCAGATCCGCCACGCGCACCATCGCCTCGCCGAACGGGGCGGCGTCGGTAATCTGAGAGCCAATGTGAACGCTGACCCCGCTCACAGCCAGATATCGCGCACCGGACGCCTTGGCATAGAGCGTCCGCGCTTCGCCGATGGGCACTCCGAACTTGTGTTTGCGTAATCCCGTTGAAATATAGGGATGCGTCTCCGCGGCTACGTCTGGATTCACCCGCAATGCCAGCGGCGCCGTAGTGCGCAAGCGCCCCGCGCATTCCGCCAGCGTCCACAGTTCCGATTCGCTTTCGACATTGAACAGCAGGATGCCGGCCTTCAATGCATCAGTAAGCTCCTCCCGGGTCTTACCGACACCAGAGAAGACAACTCTCTTTGCGGCCCTGCGATCGGCAGTGAGGACGCGCTCCAATTCTCCGCCGGAGACTACATCGAATCCGCACCCTCTTTTCGCCAGCAGTCGCAGGATGGTTAGATTCGAATTCGCCTTCACCGAGTAGCAAATGGTATGCGGCATTTGCCGGAAGGCCCGATCAAAGGCACTGTAGCGCTCGTGGATGCTCGCCGCAGAGTAGACGTAAAGCGGCGTGCCATATTTCTTCACCAGCTTGGGCAGTGGAATTCCCTCGCTATGCAGGACCAACTCTTTGGCCCGGCGCAAGATTCCCCCGGCGCTTTTTCGGTAAATAAATCCCGGCGGACGCCCGGTTGGACTCTGACGGCTGGATGTCATTTTTTCTTGTGAGACCCGCGCACGCGGATGGCAACGACGGTCTGATCGTCGAACGTTTCCACTCCGGCGGAGTGCTCGGCGACCGCCTTGAAAAGCGAGTCGACCACGCAGGCCGCCGACTTGTCCGCACATTCGCCCACGATGCTCTCGACCCGTCCTCGCCCGAAAAGTTCTCCCTTGCGGTTGCGGGCATCCAGAATGCCGTCGGAGAAGAACACGAACATCTCCCCAGGCTTCATGTGGAATTCCAGTTCGTCGTATTCCGCCTCATCGAACAGGCCGAGGGGCAGCCCTGTAGCCTCGATGACTTCATTCTTGCCGCTGTGCACGTAAATAGGGCGCGGCAGTCCGGAATTCGAGACCGTTAAAGTACGATGGGCATCATCCCATAACGCATAAATAATCGACACAAACTGCGCCTCGATCCGCCGTTCCGCCAGCGACAGGTTGACGGCGGAAAGCATCTCGGACGGCGCCGGCTCGATGGGAGCGTGCGAGCGGATGATGCCGCTGACCAGCGCCGCATAGATGGCCGCGGGCGCGCCCTTGCCGCTGACGTCGCCGACGACAATGCCAAGGCGCGACATCGAGTAAGGAATGAAGTCGTAAAGATCTCCGCCAATCGCGCGCGCGGGAACGAACTTGGCGGCGACGTCGAGATGGGCGAGTTTAGGATTCGTCTGCGGCAGCAGGCGTCCTTGCAGTTCGCGCGCCAGGGAAAGATCGCGTTCCAGCCGCCGCTCTTGCCGCTCGATTTCCTCGTACAGCCGGGCATTCTCGATCGCAATCGCGATCTGGGCCGCCAGCGTCGTCATCGTACGCTTGTGCTCTTCCGTAAAGAATCCCCGGCGCGTGTGCTCCAGGTCGAGCACGCCCACCACTTTATTTTTGTAAATCAAGGGCACTGCCAGTTCCGATCGCGTCTCCGGATTGGCCTCGACGTAGCGCGGATCTTTGGTGACATCGGGTACGAGTACGGCTTGGCGGCTCTCCGCGGCAGAGCCCACCAATCCGCGCCCGATGGGAATCTCGTGCTTAAGGTGAATATTTTCGTTGAAGCGCAGGGAGAAGCGGTGCTGCAGTCTTTCGCCGCTGGGATCGAGCAGCAGGATGCTGAACATCTGGTAATCGATCAAACGCCGCACCAGTTCGGCAATCCGGCCCAGTAACTCGTCGAGATTCAAAATGGACGTCAGCTCGCGCGCGATTTCGTTAAGCAGCAAAAGAATGCGCGCCTGCTTGGTAGTGCGCGTATAGAGCTGAGCGTTCTCAATCCCGGCCGCCATGCGTGACGCCACCAGCGTGAGCAGGCGCCGGTGCTCTTCGGTGAAAGCGCCCGGTTCACGCGCTTCTATGTCAATCACTCCGATTACGCGATTCTTGGTGATCAGCGGGATCGCCAGCTCAGAACACACGTTGGGAATGGCTTCGATATAGCGCGGATCATTCCGCACGTCGTCAATCAATACCGCTTGCCGCGTCTGTGCGGCCAGGCCGGTAACTCCCTCGCCGACCTTGACCCGGGTGCGCTCCGCGAATTCGGGCGGGTAGCCGATCTGGAACCGGAAGCGCATCTCCTGGGTTTTCTCGTTGAGCAGGAGAATGGCAAAAATCTCGTAATCGATCACTTTACTGACGACTTCGGCAACCCGGCTTAGCGTCGTGTCCAGGTCGAGCGACGTAGCCAACACGTCGGCGACATCGAGCAGCAGCGACTCGACCGGAAGGCGATCCGGCTTGGTAACGGCAGAACCCATGGCTTGGTTATGATAGCAGCCGCGTTCCTCGATTCATCGCAACAGGTGGTGCGGTCTGGGACGGCATATCACGGGCGCCTCCCGTCGGGAAGTTCGATCCTATTGTTTGGGTACGATGCAAATGTCGGCAAGATTGCGATACTTTTCGGCGTAATCGAGCCCGTAGCCCACCACAAATTCGTCGGGAATCTTAAACCCGATGTAATCGCCTTCCAGCGGCAGCTTTCGCCGTGACGGCTTGTCGAGCAGAGCGGCGATCTTCAAACACTTCGGCCGGCGGGCCAGCAGCATCCTTTTTAAATAAGTCATCGTCAGCCCGGTGTCCAGAATGTCTTCTACAAGAATGATGTTGCGATCTTGGATGGATTGGTCGACATCTTTTGTAAATCGCACCTCGCCGGTTGACTCCCATCCGCTCTGCAGTTCCTGGCTCGGGGTAGGGCGGTTGCCATAGCTGGAGACTCCGATGAAGTCGAATGTCGCGTCCAGCTGGATCTGCCGCGCGAGATCGGACAGAAAAATTGCTGCCCCTTTCAGAACACCGACAAGGTTCACGGCTTGTCCCGAGAAATCCCGCGTGATTTCCGCGCCCAATTCGCTGACCCGTTTCGCGATCTCTTGCCGCGAAATCAGCACCTTAAGTTCTGGCATGGCGATTCATATTAAACTAAAAAAGCTGCCAGCCGTCAGCGGCTTAGTCACAAAACAGGAGCTAGAAGCGGTTATGAATCTGCAAGGCGTCAAACTGACTTGGTTAGGACACGCGACGTTTCGCATTGAGACTCCGGGAGGCAAGACCGTCATTATCGATCCCTGGATTATGGGAAATCCCATGTGCCCCGATGCCGAAAAGAACGTGAAGAAGGTCGACATCCTGCTCTGCACCCACGGTCACGGCGACCACATCGGGGATGCCGTTGAAATTTGCAAGAAGCACAACCCGCAAGTGGTCGGAATCCCGGAGTTGGCGCGCTGGCTTGGCAAGAAGGGCGCCAAGCAGATTGCCGAAATGAACAAGGGCGGCACGCAAACCGTCGGCGACATAAAAGTCACCATGGTGCATGCCGATCATTCCTGCGGCATTCAGGATGGCGATGAGATGATCTACGGCGGCGAAGCCTGCGGATACGTCGTGGAATTTTCCAATGGCACAAAGATTTATCATGCAGGCGACACTAATGTCTTCGGAGACATGGCGATCATTCGCGAACTCTACGCGCCTCAAATTGTGATGCTTCCCATTGGCGATCACTACACCATGGGCCCGCGCGAGGCCGCCTATGCCTGCAACCTGCTCAAGCCGAAGACGGTGATTCCCATGCATTTCGGAACATTCCCTGTGCTCACGGGACGCCCAAGCGCATTGCAGAAACTGGTGCCCGGCGTGGAAGTTCTGGAAATGAAGCCGGGGCAGACTATCGGCTAATCGATCCACCTTCATCAAAGATGTTTCGAGAAAGGAAAGCCTGTGCCTCAAAGTAAGAAGAAACCCGCCCGCTCCAGTTGGCGCCACTATAACTTCACGACCGCGGGACCGGTCGACGATTATCTCTACTCCATGCTGCCCAGGCGCGACCCAGTGCTGGCCGAGATGGAGGACTATGCCACTCAGCACAACATACCGATTGTCGGCCCGGCAGTCGCTCGAGTGCTGCAGCAGTTGGCCATGGCCATCAACGCGCGCACGGTCTTCGAACTCGGGTCCGCGATCGGCTATTCCACGATCTGGTGGGCGCAGGCAGTGGGCGAGAACGGCCGCGTGATTTATACCGACGGCGATGCCAAGAATGCCGAACGTGCCCGCGGGTATTTCTCCCGCGCCGGAGTCACCAGGCAGATCACTCTGCACACCGGCGATGCTTTGGAATATCTCTCCGAGCAGAAGCAGGAATTCGACATCATTTTCAACGACGTTGATAAAGATGATTATCCGCGGGTGTTGCGCCTGATCGCGCCGCGCCTCCGCAAAGGCGGCCTGTTTATCACCGATAACGTGCTCTGGAGCGGGCGAGTCGCCGATAAGAATCCGGACGCAACCACCAAGGCGATCCTCGACTTCAATCGCAAGCTCTACGACTCGAAAGAGTTTTACACCACGATCCTGCCCATCCGCGATGGATTGGCAGTCGCGCTAAAGAAGTAAGCGGTCGTCTCACTGCGGCAACAGGCCGTAGACGTCCACCTCGGTCCGCGTGCTCAGATAGACCTTGCCGTTCGCCACCGTCGGCGGAACGAACTTCACCGCATAGCCTGCCCGGTCTCGATGGTTCGCAGCCATCGTGCTGTTCCAGTACTCGGTCGCCAGATTACTCGCACTGTACGCATGTAACACCGCAGGCCCGGTGCAAGACGGAGGCACGGGTACGACGTAACAATTGGTGCCGCCGTTCGGACTCGCGTAGCCGTATAAGCTGGCATCAATTGCCCACACGATGCCATGCAAAGCTCCTTGCGAAGAGATGGAGAGCGCCGCCCCAGGGAATTGGAACACGTGCGCAGACTGCGATGTCGTCGAGGTGTTAAACAGTTCCGTAGTCGGACTGAACGAGAATTCCTTCAGAGAATCGCCTGCTCCACCGATATACAGATTGTTCTGCCACAATCCCGGCGTGCCCCACAGGCCGTTCGACGGGCCCTGGAAGCTCTGCCTGATCTGATCGTTGTTACTGGAATTGAACTGCCCCATATTGTCGCGGTCGATGAGATAGACGACTCCTTCTTTGCCCGTCTGTACCAGCAAGTGCGCTGGGCCCGCTCCCGAGGTCTGATTCGGCATCAGGACGCTTGCCCCGGATCCCAAGTCGGTGTCGTATTGCTGAAGACTCTGTTCGTCATAGGGCGTAAACCAGCCGGCTACGCTCAAATTCACGCCATTCAGCGTGTTCCCTTGGAACGGGTGCAGCCTGAGAATGCTGTCTCCATAGTCATTGTCGGGCGTTGGATTACTCTCATCGAAGTCGCCATTTCCCGTGCTGACGTAAATGTCTCCACCGCTGTCCACCGCCGGCGCTCCGCCTCCAGCCCAGATGCCGCCATCGGAGCCGTTCAACCCGTTAGGCGTGGTATTGAAGACGGCAGTCTGCTGCTGCACGTTCGAGGCTTTATACCTGATCACCCATCCGTGATAAGGAGTTGCATCCTCGTGCGCGGCAAATGCTACGGTCACATTTCCGCCGCTTAACACCAGCCCAGAACGCTGGTGCGCGAGTTGCGAGTTGAAACTTACAATGCCGCCCACCGAACCATCGCCAGTCCCAGGCACCGACGCGGCGATGGTCACGGGCGCATTGAACTTTTCGCTTCCCGTGGCAAGATCCAGGGCGTGCAGGCGGTGGTAGAACGTTCCCAGCGAACTGGAACAATTCCCTGAATTACTAGGATTTTTTTCTGAGGCGCTGACCAGGTAAATCGTATTCGTGGTGTGGTCGATGACCGGTGTTCCCGTCACTCCGACTTCCGGATAGATGTCTCCGAAGCAATGGCCCACATCGTTCCAGTTCACCGGCGTCTCGTTTGTGGTTCCTCCATGCAACGTGTCCAGCAGGTTGACCTGCCAGTAGGTCACGCAGGGGCTGGCGTCCGCATCGAAGGCATAAGCGCTGTCATGCTGCGTGGCCACAAAGATCACATTGTGAGTTCCGCCAGCGATGCTGAGGTTTGGCATCCAGAGCGGCTGCGTGTAGACAGCGCCGTCGACGAGACAGGCAAACAACTTGCCGAAACTCGCCGTGTTCACCGTTGCAGATTTTAAGGCGTACTCCTGCTTGTTGGCTCCATCGCGGGCCAGATCATTGTGATACGTGAGCACTCCGGAAAGTGCCGTAACCGCGATGCTGGCCGAGGCGGAAGCGCTGGGATCAGCTACGCTGGTCGCCGTTACGGAGAAGACTCCTCCGGTCGCGGGAGGCGTATAGAGTCCGCCCGTGCTGATCGTACCGACGCTTGAGTTCCCGCCAACTACGCCCGCCACACTCCACGTGACGATAGTGTTCGTAGAACCGGTGACCGTTGCGGTGAACTGCTGTGTCTGACTAACGGCCACGACCGCAGCCGACTTAGGAGATACAGTAACGGTGACGCCAGAGGGCGTCGCCCAGGCAAGTGTAGTCAATATTCCAGCCAACGCGAACCACAGCCACGCCCCCACTCTGCTCTTCATACCTGCCCCCAAGACGGTATTCGGAACCAGAAGTCCGCGATTCAGGCCTTGTACTTTACACTATTTTGGCTGTGTCTCGAATAATTCCGCGTCGATCGTAATCGTGATGTCGTCCCCCACCATGGAGGGGGCGCCGTTCACGCCGAAGTCCTTGCGATTGATCTTTGTTGTAGCCGACGCGCCGATACGCTGTTTTCCCATGTGCATGGGATCTGGAATGGGAGCGCCCGGTCCATCCACGTCCAGTACAACTTCTTTGGTGACGCCGTGAATGGTCAGGTCGCCGGTCATCTGCAGCTTGCCGGCGCCCGCTGGTTTTACCTGCTTCGACTTAAAAGTGATTGCCGGATACTTCTCGACGTCTAGAAAGTTCGCGCTGCGCAAATCCTTGTCGCGCATTTCAACACGCGTATCGACTGATTTCGCATCGATGGTGGCGTCGAGCGTGGTTTTCGAGGGATCGGCCGGGTCGTACTTCGCGGTGCCGCTCACCTTGGTGAACGCGCCGCGCACGGTCGAGACGCCCAGATGCCGCACCGAAAATTGTGCCGCCGAATGGTTAGGATCGATCTGCCAGGTTCCAGCTTGGGCTGCCGCGGTCGCGGCCATCGCCAGAGCGGTGAGGACAATAAAGACAAAACGAGACATATTGAGTAGTTCTCCTCTGAACATAGTTAAGTTTCGTAATGTTAAATGGATTTGACGGGAATGGCCAACAGATCGTCAACCAATCCAACCTCTTTTTGTAGAAATGGTTCGGCGTGCGTGACGCCGCCGAGCATGCCGTAAAAACGCCCCATGGCCTCAACGCGCGCGCGGATTTCCTCATGGGCAGGGAAGAGATCTTTGCCGGCGTCCTGATCGCTGAACTGCGATTTGTAAGCCAGAATCGAGGCGAATTTGCCCTCGAACTGATCGCTGATATCGACCACAAATGTCGGCCGGATATCGTAATAAAGTGTTGCGTAGATAATCTTGAACGGACGGTGAGGTGTAACCGTAGCGCCGGCATCCTGCCGGCTGTCGCGGGGGCGTCCCGCCCCCAAGCCAGTTACCGGGTCTAGCTTCGCCAGCCCCGCCAGAAAGCACGCCTCATAACCCAAGGTCGACGCCATATAGTGATCCGGATGCCGTCCCTTCCAATACGGCAGAATCACCACGCGTGGCCTCGTCTCTCGAATCACGCTGGCAACTTTCAGCCGGTTCTCCCACGTGTTTTCGACTCGCCCATCCGGAATATCCAGCGCCCGACGCCAGTGCACTCCTAGAATTTTCGCCGCATCGTCCGCCTCGCGCGCGCGATCCTCGGCCGTTCCGCGCGTCCCCATTTCGCCCTGCGTGAGGTCGAGAATGCCGGTCCGCTGCCCGCGCTTCGAGGCCTTCAGCAGCGTCCCGCCGCAGGTCTGCTCTACATCGTCACGGTGCGCAGCGATTGCGAGGATCTCGAGGGACTGACTTGCGGGAAGGGAAGTCATGTCAGTCCAGATTCCCCTGCTCGAGCACCACGTTTTCGCGCACGATCAGTCGGTGCGCTGCCATTTCCTTCAGGGTAGGGAGCACGCGGTTCACGTGCTCATCGGTGTCGACGAAGATGATGATCACCGGCAGCTTGCCTCCGGCTTCGACGAGGTGTGCGGTCTCCACGCGGTGGCGCCCCAGGAATCCCGCGACGCAATGAATTGCTGTAGCCGCGTACACATTCTCCTTGCGCAGGTAGTTGAGGATCTCCATGTGCAGTGGCCGGTGCTGCCACTTGTCGGCTTCGTTCAGATAGATGGTGACCTGCACGGCCATGGCATCTGGCATTCTACTCGCGAAGCTCCCCGGAAATCTGCCATTCCTGCCGCAAGATCCCGTATAACTCGGAATCCACGAACTGATCCCACTTCCGCAGATGTTCCCTCAGGCAGCCTTCGTAACGCATGCCCAGCTTCTTCAATATCCGTCCGGACGCGGGATTGTGTTTGAAATGCGAAGCAAAAATCCGGTGCAGGCCCAGCTCTTCGAATCCATAGCGCAGCATTTCACGCGCCGCCTCGGTCGCGTAGCCTTGCCCCCAGTACGGAACGCCCAGCCAGTAGCCCAGTTCGCCGTGCTGATGTTGCGGCTCAAGGCGCAGGCCAATGCCTCCGATCTGGCGTCCGTCAGCGCGAAGCGTGATCGCCAACCATAGCTTGTCAGGCTCCTGGGCGAGCGCGAAAAAAGCCCGCGCATCCTGCTCGGTGTAGGGATGAGCGATGCGCAAAGTCGTGGCCGCTACCTCGCGCGTACCAATGAGCGGCAATAATTCAGCGACGTCATTTTCGCTATAGGATCGCAACTTCAGACGCGCCGTTTCGAGTGTAGGTCTCGCCGTCATCTTCAAAGCGCCCGCGCTACCGACATCCCTGCCAATGCAGCTCCCAAACACAGCAGGTTATTGCTGAGACAGTTGACCAGCATCAGCCCCCACTGCCCCTGCTCGAAAAACGACATAGTCTCAAAAGCGTAGCTGGAAAACGTCGTGAACGAACCGCAAAAGCCGACCACCACCAGCAGCCTCCATCGTGGATCGACCAGCACGCGTTCCGTCGTCCAGATGACAAACAATCCCACGATGAAGCTTCCCACAATGTTAATGATGAGCGTTCCGTAGGGGAAGACGGGACCGAATTCTCTTGCCGCGAGGCGGCTCAGCACGTAGCGAAGGTTGGCGCCCAGAATGGCGGCGACAGATATAGCGAGGAAATCTTTCACGCGAACTCTCCTACAAAAGTAGTCTTGATTCTGTAGGAGTTATCAGCCGTGCAGCAGGCGGTTATGGCGAACTCCATCGCCGTCTTCAATTTTTTACCACAGAGGATGCACAGGAGCACAGAGGATACTGTGCCAAGAAGTTACTTCTTTCTTTCCACCAGGAATCTCGCCAGCTCCTTCAGCGTCTCTGCACGCTCTCCAAAGCCCTCCAATTGCGCGAAAGCGTCGTTCACCAGCGCATCCGCCTTCTGAACCGAAGCGTCGATCCCAAACAATGCCGGGTACGTTGCCTTCTCCGACGCGGTGTCTTTTCCCGCCGTTTTCCCCAATTGCTCGGACGTCTGAGTCACGTCAAGCACGTCGTCCACAATCTGAAACGCCAGGCCGATCGCCAATCCGAAGGCGCGCAACTTGCCCACCTCGCCATCTTTCGCTCCCGCGTAAAGCCCGCCGCTGACCAGGCTCGCCGTAATCAACGCCGCCGTCTTCGAGCGGTGAATGTATTCCAGCATTTCTGCAGTGGGCCGAGTATGTTCAGCTTCGAGATCGACCACCTGCCCGCCGATCATGCCATCGACAGTGCCGGTCCCGCGCGCGATCTCTGCGATGATCTTCACCCGCGCATCCGCCGGACATTTGAGCCGCGCCATAACTTCGTACGCCTGCGTCTGCAATGCGTCTCCAGCCAAAATCGCGAGCGCCTCACCAAAAACTTTGTGGCAAGTCGGACGGCCCCGGCGCAGGTCATCATTGTCGAGCGCCGGCAGATCGTCATGAATCAGCGAGTAGGTGTGCAACATCTCCAGTGCAGCCCCAAGCTCTTCGACGCCCGTGGGCAACGATCCCTCCACCATCCGCGCCGCCTCCATCGCCAGCACCGGGCGCAGGCGTTTACCTCCGGCAAACACGCTGTGGCGCATCGCCTTGTGAATCGACACGGGATGCTCGGTTTCGAGCGGAATCAAGCGATCGAGGGCGGCGTCAGTCAGGCGCTGTCCTTGTTCCAGAGTCTCGGTGAGCATGAAGGGGAAAGTATAGCAAGAGGACGTAACGGATCCGGTGGGGCTCGTGCTTGGGTTCAAACCGTAAAAGCCGGCCACGGATCTCACGGATATACACGGATGAATAAATCATTCTTGGTTTATCCGTGGAAATCCGTGAGATCCGTGGCCGATTTTCCTGGTTTCGAACCCTCGATTTATTTATGCTGCGGCGCTTCGCGACAAAGCCGCGCTGCGCAGCAGGGAAGTCAGTACATTCCCCACATCGTCTGCAGGGCATACGTCGCACGCACCAGCCGCAAGCGCGGCCATCCACATTTCTTCGTCCGGAATGCGATGCGTGCAGACAATGGGTAAATGAGGAAAATCCCGGTGCAGGTCTTCAACGTCGGCAAGTTGCCAGTGCTCGATATTGAGCACCACGGCCTCAGGGCGGTTGCGGGCAACCTTAGCTCGCAACTCCGCATTGGAATTGGTTACGTGCACTGAGAAGTGATCGCGCAGTCCGCCAGCCAGCGACCGGGCCACTCCCGGGTCTTTTTCGAGTAGAACTACACTTTGGGTCATATATCCCCCGATTTCCAACCGTCGTCAACGGCGCACGTCAACGCTGGACTAAGGCTGCGGGGTCGGCTGGGAAAACCATAACTCCACAGACATCTGACAAAGCTTCGAGTCGCGGATGCTCACCGGCGCACTGGCGATTTTTCTGTCAGCGGCTCGAAGGGTTCGGCCTGGAGCTTGCCGTTCTTCTTCAGCAGGATCTCGACTTTTCCTTCCGCCTGTTCCAGTTCTTTCCGGCAAGAGGAAGAAAGCTGCATGCCCTCTTCAAAGAGCGTCAGAGACTTTTCTAAAGGGACTTCTCCCTTTTCCAGTTCCTGAACAATTTTCTCCAGTCGCTGAAGACACTCTTCAAATTTGGCCAACGGGGTTTCGCTCCGTCTACCTATTGTAATGCACCCACGCGAGCGAGGTGTCCAGTCTTTTTTGAAAGAATTCTCGCTAAAAGGGACAGGAACCTCCCAGTTTGGGAAGCTATCGAGCCGACGCCGCCGGTTCGCCCCCGAGGGCCTCCAGTACGTCCACCGCGGCGCTGTAGCGGCCCAGCGGCGCGCTGATCTGCGCGCCCTGTCCCATCTGACGAGCCGCAATCAACATCTCCCGGGCAATCGCGATGCCTTCTTCCCGCGCCGCTTCCGGCGTTTGCGCCCGCGCCATGCGCTCCAGGATCGAGTCGGGCACCGAGACCCGCAGCTCGTTCTTCATGAATTCTGCGTTGCGCACGCTGACCAGCGGCCAGATTCCGGCCACCACCGGGATACGGCAGTGCTCAATACGCCGCAGGAAGTTCTCCAGCAGCCGCAGGTCGAACACCGGCTGGGTGACCACATATTCCGCCCCGGCTTCCACCTTGAACTCGAAGCGCCGAATCTCCTCGTCCATGTCAGTAAGGCCGGGATTCGCTCCTACGCCGATCACGAACCCGGTCCCCACTCCGATGGGATTCGCGCCCAGATCGAGCCCGCGATTCAGGTTGTGTACGATGTTCACCAGGCCGATCGCGTCCACATCGAACACGGCCGTGGCGTCGGGATAGTTGCCCATCTTCGGCGGATCGCCTGTGATGCAGATCAGATTTCTGATGCCCACTGCCGCCGCGCCCAGAAGATCGCTTTGAATGCACAACACGTTCCGGTCGCGGCAGGTGTAGTGCAGGATCGCGTCAATCCCGACCTCGCGCTGAATCAGCAGCGAGAGAGCCTGATTGCTCATGCGGGCTGAGGCGCGCGGGCTATCGGGAATATTGACCGCGTCCACGCCAACCGACTTCAGGAATCGTGCCCCTTCGATCTCCTTGCGAACGTCGATTCCCTTTGGCGGCACGATCTCCACCATGGTGACAAACTCGCCGCGAGCCAGCTTCGCGCCCAAAGGCGAACGGTCCTGCAGCGGCACGGCCGGAAC
>Ga0209166_10000809_pt1 | contig 29789 bp, 27 predicted proteins | sample Coa_R1_3_FD_187151 | JGI IMG/M metagenome (GOLD analysis project Ga0209166, IMG submission 187151) | Surface soil microbial communities from Centralia Pennsylvania, which are recovering from an underground coalmine fire - Coalmine... | ecosystem: Environmental > Terrestrial > Soil >...
TTTGAGGCGGTAAAAAGATCCGCCAATCAAGGTCGCGAATAAAATCCCAATTGATAGACCCCCACCGGCTGACGCTCAAACCCATGCTTCCATAGGGCGAAATAGGCGTTTTTCCGATGCACCCTAAAAAATCTGGATACGTATGAGCATAATCCCGCAAGGTCTGGTCAACCACGTTTCTAATCAAAGGCACGAGAGGGACATCTTCTGTTCCTCCAAACCGGTCTTTCGGCAGGAAAAACGATTCCTCATGGACCGTATTGCGATGCGCCGCAAGAAAGGGCGGAATCCGCAAATTCTGCAGAGTTATTTCTTCACGAGAATGGAAAAAGAACCGAAGCGCTTTTTCTTCGCCAGTTTCCGGCGCGGCGGGCAGATGGATGGTAAAAGTCGTGCCTACTCCAACCGTACTGAGTGTCTTGCTGCTTGTAGAGCTAACTTTATCACGGTCTGATCCCATAGGCATCGTTTCCCGGAAGCTGCTGCGGTGCCGTTGTTTCCAGGCCGGCGCCTACCAGCAAAACTTACCCATGAGTATCGTTGCAAGCCGGGTGGCCCACCCGGCAGCCGCGCACGCGCTCCATTGAGGATGTCATTCTGAGTGAAGCGAAGAATCTGGCGGTGCTCTGTCCCGCACGAAACCAGTGGCGTCGGCGTTGTAGCAGGGAAGTTTGTTCTGCTTAGGGTGGACCACTCTGATCGCGCGCTTGCTGAAATCGCCGCAGTCCCCAAGGCATGGAGGAGACTTTATTACGATGACGCCGAATTTTCCAATGCGCAGACAAAAAAGCTCCACCTGCGCAAAAAGCGCGAAAGGGTGCCACCCGGCAACCGCGAGTGGGAACAACTCATGTCATCGCCTATACAATATTCGTAAACGTGACAGTAAAGATCACTGAATCGTACATAAACTACGTACCTCCGGTCGACTGCTGTGCTGCCGTTAAGCGGTTGCTTGCCACCGTGCCTGAGAAATACCTTGTTGGTCTCGACTCCGTAGTTCTCTGCAATCTGTCAGGTCAATCCAGGAAAATCCGAACCGGTACGTTACCTCGACGAGGCCGGCGCATAAGACGGGAAGAAGTTGCGGGACTTTACCACCAGGAATGGCAGGGGGAAAAGGCCTGGATTCAAGTTTTCGTTGATCAAATTGAAATGCCGCCCCGATCTCTTCGATGGATTCGGTCTCTTCCAGACCTGATGCTCGGGCAAGTGCTATACCATGAACTTGGTCATCACATACATACACTTCGTCCCGAATACCTCGAGAGAGAAGACGTAGCTGACAGGTGGGCCGCTCGCTTTTCGCGCAACCACTTACGCCGAAGGTATTGGTATCTTTACCCCATACTATGGATCGCGGCAAGGTTGGGCAAGGTATTCTGGCCACGAAGGAAGAGTAATTAAGTGCACCACGTCGTACAGAATGGCTTGTTCAGCCTGGGTGCCCCATTCGCGCGCCAAGCGCGAGTGGGAACAATTCATGGCTCTTGAGGACATGACTGGGTGTCCCACCCTTCCGCGCCTTTGCGGAGGGTAGGGATTTTTAGAACGTGCTGCCGGGCCGTGATCTGCTTCAACATCTGGGTGGCGACCGCCAGACTGCCGCGTTCCGGTTCACTCATCAGCAGGTGTACATGCTCAGGCATGACCACGTACACAACAATGAAAAGCCGTACCAGCGCCGCACGCGCTCCATTGAGGATGTCATTCTGAGCGAAGCGAAGAATCTGGCGGTGCTCTGTCCCTCACGAAACCAGTGGCGTCGGCGTTGCAGCAGGGAACTTTGTTCTGCTTAGGGTCGACCACTCTGATCGCGCGCTTGATGGAAACGCTGCAGTCCCCAAGGCATGGTCAGAACGTTATATCAATACGCCGGGGATTTTCCCGCGCCAAAACGAAAACCCCACCCTCTGCGAAAAGCACGCGGAAGGGTGGGCCACGCATTATAAAAGGGCGCCCTTTTGGGGTAGTCTGCAGTGTTCTTCAAGCACTCAGCTACTCACGAAAGGAGCACCCTTATGAATGACACCAAGTTTATTGGTCTGGACGTACACAAGACAAGCATTTCAGCGGCTGTTCTGGATCAGGATGGCAGGCTGGTGATGCAGTCGGTTTTCGCCACCCCTGCGGCTGGGATCCTGAGTTTCATTCACGGACTGCGCGGCACGTTGCGCGTCACTTTCGAAGAAGGCACGCACTCAACCTGGCGCTACGATCTGCTCCAGCCCCATGTAGCCGAGGTGCTGGTGTGCAATCCGCGCAAGAATGCACTGCTGAAGAGCGGCAACAAGAGCGATCAGATCGACGCTCGCAAACTGGCGGAACTGTTACGCGGCAGAATGCTGTCGGCGGTGTATCACGGACAGACCAGCACGCTGACGGTCAAAGAGTTAGGACGCACCTACACCACGCTCACTCAAGACACAACGCGGGTGATGGGCCGGCTGAAAGCGTTGTACCGCAGCCAGGCGATTGCCACGGAAGGAAAGAAGCTGTATACGCGCCGGCGGCGGGAATCGTGGTTGGCGCAACTGACGCAAGTTGGCCAGCGTTATCGCGCCGAGCGCATGTTGCAGCAGCGCGATGCTCTCCAGGGGCTGCGCCGGCAAGCCCGACGCGATCTGATGGTCGAGTGCCGTAAACACACGGCCACCGCTTGGCTGGCCAGTGTCCCCTTTCTGGGAGCGATTCGCGCTGCCTGGTTGCTGGCGCGGGTGCAAACCCCTTTTCGCTTCCGGGGCAAACGCCAGTTCTGGGCCTACTGCGGATTAGCGCTGGAGACCCGCAGCAGTGCCGACTATCATTTTGTCGCTGGCGAACTGCGCAGGAGCAAGAAGCCCGTCTTGATTCGCGGGCTGAATCCGAATCACAACCACGATCTGAAAAACATTTTTAAAGCCGCGGCCACCACCGCCAGCACCTTTCCCGGACCGTTTCGTACGTTCTACGAAAACCTGCTGGGGAAGGGGATGAAGCCGGACATGGCCCGGCTCACCCTGGCGCGCAAAATCGCCGCCATCCCTTTGACTTTGTGGAAGAAAGGAGAACGTTTCGATCCGGAACAACTGAAATCACAAGCAGCTTGAGCGCTTGGGGCACTGCGAATCTTTTCGCAACTGCATCGGTTCGCCGGTTTCTGAGGGCTCGGGTTCGAGGGTGAGTATCCTTGGCCGGGTTAGGCTGTGTGCGTTCCGCACTAAGTCTCACGGGCCACCATATGCCCCCTCGGACAACCCAACAAAGCTATAGGCCTTGAGTCTCAGATAGAACCATGGTTGACAACCAACCCACAGCGGCTTGTGTGGCCTCAAAATCCGGACAGATACGAACCGATGCGACACCACAAACGGGAATCTTCGCAGTCCCCAGCACGCCCGCACCCGCGGTATGCAGATCCCACAGAGGGCTCGATGCTGAGTAACCCTCTCCGATCTGATCGGAAGAGGTTTTTCTCTTGACATCGCCTTTTATAGAACCCGGCCTCTGAAAGCCGTGCTCTTCCACCGGTGGTTTTCACACATCCTCTAACTAAACATTGTCTAGATTCAGTCGTGAAGAGGAAGGCATCCAAGATGGTCCAATTCAAGCCGTGGGCGGTTCCAGCTCCATCCGAGGTCCCTCGCCTGGGGGCTCGGGATGACAGTTTCTAAAATTGGTTCTAAAAGCAACATTTTCGAGGATGTCAACAGAGCCAGGCCGACACTAAGAATGCTCTAAGGTGCATTCGTTTTCGCCCGGCTTTTTCCTACCCGGTTGGCGGATTCCCCAGCTGGCGGGCCAGGGGGATCATCGCTTACGGTATACAGTTCGCCGTTGCGCAGGTAGAGACGCTGCATCTCTTCGAGGTTGAAGGGACGCGATCCTCGCCTTCCGAAAACGGAAAGTTGGTTTCCACTCTCATCCACCGCGCGGTCGCGGTCGACTCCGCGTGAGACTGCCAGCGCCGGTCCGCGGGTGCGGAAGATGGCAATCAGCTTGGGCGCGGGGCGGGGGCTGAAGCCGTAAAAGCCGGGCGCGGTGTTTGGCGAAAATAGCTGGAGAACCTTAAAGCCAGCGCGGCCGTCGGCAACCAGGGCAAACTGGCTGGAGCTTACCATGCCAATCTTGACGTCGTTTGTATCCTGCAACTCGCCATTGGCATTGAAGATCTGGTCCAAAACGGGATGCTCCGGATGCTCAACGTCTACGATGGCGACGCCTTGTTTGCCTGCGGACACGTAGGCGTAAGTCCGCGACACGGAGATGTTTCTCGCATCCGCCAGCGTCACGGCTGCGCCAGAAACAATCTTCGGCTGATCAAGATGGGTCAGGTCCAGGACCTTCAGCCCGTCGCGATCTACCAGAAAAGCGTAGCGGAACTGGACGGCGATGCCGCGCGCATCGTTGATTTCCGGCGCACCAATGCGGGCCACGATTTTTGGCTGTAAGGGATTCTCCAGGCTTACGACCGCCAGGCCGGCATCGCAAAGCACGTAGGCGTAAACTCCGGCGATGGTGATGCGGCGCGCTCCGTTGAGCTGGCCGTCGGGGTTGAAGGCCAGGGCGCGCTTCAAGAAATTGTTGCGTGGCTCGCCATCGAGCAAGGTTGAGACTCCTGGCGTCTTGCTCTTAGGCGAGGCATCGCCAACAATGACCAATCCTTCATACTTGTCGGCCACGTAGAGGAACCCATAGATGGCATGAACGCGCTGCTCTTCATTCTCAGGGAAGTGCTTGCGGGTAGGATCAACGGCGGTTGTGCTGGGCGCGGCCACGGCCATGGCGTAGCGCGTGGGCACATACAGGCGCTGCCCGAGAGGCGAAACCGGCGCGGTCACGATGCGTTCTGAAAAATCCTTGTTCTCGATATTGGCCACGTCGTAGATGCGCAGCCCTCCCTGGCCCATGGCGGCATAGAGATACTCTCCGCGCAGTTGAACATCGAGGATGGTTTTTCCCGCGTGCTCGTAGGCTTCTTTCAGTTCGAGCTTGTTTTGCTGGTGCCGGCTGTAGTTGTCGGGATATGCGATCTTATGCAGATCGCTGCCGATCACCGCCTCCGGTTCGTTCTGCTCGGCGAATGCGATTGCCGCTAATCCCTTGTCTCCGGTGGCGACGTAAGCAAAGCGCCCCAGGTAGTTCAGGAAGTTGGTGCCCTGCAGCAGCACCTGGGCCATCCAGGCATTGTTGTTGTTGTCATTCGATACATGGCAATCGCTGCAGGTCTTGGTCTCTTTGGCGCGAACCGTGTGGGGAACGTAGGGGCTGAAGGCTTGTCCGCTGAAGCCTTCTGCGGAGATTGTCTGCTGGCCATAATAGAGCCAGTCGCGGTTCTGGTTTTTGGAACTCACGATCACCGCGCAGGCGGAGCGGACGGGCGCAACTTTGTTGCCGGTCACCGTGCCGTCAATACCCAGCATGTACATGTCATTGCGCAGGACCTGGAAGTCGTATTCGGTCCAGTTGCGGGTCATGGCGCCTTCGTTTTGCAGCATGGGCATGCGCTGATTGGCGCTCATGGAAAGGTGGCAGCCGAAGCAGGTTGTCGTCCACGAGCTGTGGCAACTGAAGCAGGTCATGCGGTTATCGGAGTGGGCCAGATGGGTCAGATCATTCGGCACGCTGCCCCACGTGGTCCCATCCTTGAGAATTGTTTTGGCCAGCCGCGACTTTTCGCTGTAATGAGGACTTCCCGGCGTGATAGTGTCTTTTACCTGTACTACCTCCCATTCGCGTCCCTGTTCGATGGAGGAGCGCTGAAACAGGCGTCCATCCTTCCAGTAAAAACGCAACCACCTCCACGGTGTACGCGCCCCTTGCACCAGGGTCCCCTCATCGACAGCGGCAGGACCGCTGGTGTTGGGATTGGCATAGCTCTCGATGGTTCCGTGGCAATCTTTGCACGATATCTCGATTGCGTTTCGCGTCTCGCCGTAGAGTTTGTTGTCGCCGTGCACGTCCTGGTAGAAATGGCAATCCACGCAGTGCATGCCTTTTTCCAAATGAATGTCTTTCAACTGCACGGCTTTCTTGAATTTTTCCGGATCGTCAGGAGAGATGATCTCTCCGTTTTCATCGAGTAAATTCCCTTTGCGGTCTTGCTTGAAGACGGCGCGGAAGACCCATCCGTGGCTGTGGAAGTCGGCGAAGCGCGTGTCCTTGAGCTGGCTGTTGAATTCGGGGGTGCCGACCTTCTTCAGGAATTCCTCATCCGACCATAGCCCTTTGGCGGCCGAACCCTCGGGATTGCTCAGGTGGGTCTCGCGATATTGCTCCGGGCTGGGATTGCGCTGCTTCTCGGGATACATCTTTTCGCCGTCAACCTCGTTATCCCACCAGGTGTATCCAAAATAGCTGGCCACCATGTTTGTGCCCGGGTGCATGTGGCAGACCAGGCATTGGCTCGAGGGAATGGTTTTTGTGAGGACGTGGCGGACGGGATGCCCGGATTCGCTCTTGGGAATGGTTGGATCCACCGAGGCGCTGTAGCCGGCGTTCCCGAACTGGGAATAAAAATCGGAGTGCGCCGGATCACGATCGTTGGCGTAGACCACGTGGCAGCCGGTGCAGCCGCTCCCGCGATAGTCACCGGGGTGGTCGTTGGTTCCGGGGAAATACAGCAGAGGATCGAAGAGGCGCGTCTTCTGCAGTCCCAGGAAAGTAGGATCGGTGCGCAGCAGCGTGCCAAAGCCGCGGTCGCTCAGCTTGGCGTCGGGCCGTCCCGGCTCTTCTTCTCCCGAAGGATTGCCCAGCTCGGCGCGCTTGCCGCCGCCGCGCTCAAAAACCCGCAATACGTTTCCCGGTTGCGAAACCTCCCAACGTTCGAGCGGTTCGAGGTAGGGAAGTACTCCTTTTGCGCGCGTCTCCTCGACGGTTGGCGGCGGCCAGGTCTGCAACTTTTGCGGAAGACCATCGGCGCTATAGCTCTGGCCAAAATGCGCGTTCTTCAGGGGAAAGGACCCGTTGTTGTAGAGCGCCGCTCCCCACAGCATGGCTCCATGGGTCATCATGCTGGTGCGCACGTTGCGCACTTCGGGAGTATGACATCCCGATGTTCCGCAGGTGCGATCGGCGATGCGAAGGTCGCCGGGATTGATGAACTGAATGTACTCCGGGCTTTCGCGAAGCCACTGGGCGTACGCTCGCACGGGGTTGGCGGAAGAGCGGGCATCCTGCTTCCAGCGTGGTGGCACGTGCGCCTTGAGTTTGGCTTCTTCGTAAGTTGCAGAACCCACCGCTGCTCCCGCCGGAAGCACGACGTCGGCCTTGCCGCCGTGGCAGTCTATGCATCCTAAGATCACGGTTTCAGGAGTGTGCATGGTGGCGCTATCCATCGGAGTGTGGCATGAGATGCAGCCCGTACTCTTGGCATCGGCGGCTTCCTGAGATTGGCCTGCAATGGTTGGCGCTTCCAGAGTAGAGGCCTGCTGCTGTCCGGCGTCGTCAGACTGGGATTGGGATCGGGACTGGGGTTGGGATTGCGATTCAACCGGACGCAAGGGCAGCAGGGAAAGCAACAGCAGGCACGACAAACTGAACAAAGGTACGAGAAACCAGGACCGGGGGTTCGTGCGGGCAATATTCATCAAAGTCGTAACCTTGTGTTCTACAGATGACCTCGGCTTTGCTGGAATGCGTTGCAGCGGATTATAAGCTCTGAGCCAGCGCCCATCCAGCAGAAAAATAAGTGCGGTTTCATAACTCCCGAGGTCAGCGTAATTCGAAAACCTCAGGGGCTATTGATGGTTGCATAACAAATGCCCTAATTTACAAAACGCCGGGGCTAAAGCCCAAAGTCTTGTAACCTTGACCCCGGCTTAAAAGCCGGGGCTCCCACCGTGCGCCGCAAGCGGCGCAAAAAGACATTACTCATACAACAAACCAATAAAGCCGGCATTTAAGAGGTCCTTAACGGCACTTTTCGCTTCGCTCACCCACGGCTAAGCGTTGTTTGCTCAAAACTGAAAGCGCACAGTCATAAACGTTGAAACCAGCGTTTTGCTGGTGTATATCTCCCGCAACCCCGTTCCTGGCGTCAGCGCAGCCACGCCTCCGGTTATTACCATGTTCTCGGAAAGCGGCGGGCGATAGAACACGCCAATGCTGTAGTCCAACCCGATGCTGGGATTGATATGGGGCTGGAAGAGCAGCAGCTCGAGCGGCTCGGTGTGATGAAAACGCATATAGTTCACGTTGGTCACCGCGCGAATTTTAGGTGTGAGATTGAAATCGGCGCCGGCATTCACCAGGAAAATCCCCGGATTCACAAAGTTTGCCTGGCCCTCTTCCTTGTTGGAGCGCAGGTCGGGGAGAAAGCTGTCGGGCGCAACCAATCCAACGCCGGTCCCGGTGAGGCGGATGCCTTCGCGATTGAAGAAGCTGAACGGTCCTCCGGCAAAAGATTGGGCCTCGCTGATGGCGTCAAATCCGCGGGCGACGTGGTCGCGCGGGTTGGCATCGCCGGATGCAAACAATGTGGAGGCGCGGAAGCGGGTCCAGTTTCTGTCGACCGAGAGCTCCAGCGCCGCCATCTGGGCATTGATGTCGGCCCGGCGGCCGGCGATCGGGTTGAAATCGTCGTGTCCCAGGGCCTGGTAGAAAGCATGACTGATATTCAGGGTTTTGATGTGTCCGTTGCCCGTCCATCCGAGATAATGGGCGCGAATGTTGTGCGGAAGCACGCTGCCAATTGGGGCAGGACGCACCAGGAAACCGTTCTCGTCAAAGTGGGTGCTGGCATCGTCTTTGTTGAAGTGATAACTGAACTGGGTGGTGTAGCCCTTGGCAAGAAAATCCTGTATATAAAAATTCGCCAGCAGCACCTGCTGGTGGCGGTTCTGGAAGGTGTTCAAACCGCTGTTGGTATCTTTTTCTAGAAAGAAAAAGTATGCGGCGTTGTACTGGAACCGGTTGGAGCGCAGGTTCCCGAAGACGCGCAGGCCGGGTTGCTCCTGGGCGAAGAGCAAACCGCGAAAGTCGCTGGTGAACTGCTGAATGCCGGCGCGCACAGAAATAAAATCGTAGTTCGGGCCCAGATCGGCGATCTTTTTTTCTGCAAATGCCTCCTGCAATCCAATGTGTCCATCGGTGCGGTCGGTGCCCTGGCGGACGTCAATATTGACGATGCCCCGCTCGTGGGTCCAAAGCTGATTGATGTTGAAGGCGGGCGTGAGCTTGATGCGCCAATCCACCGGCTTGAAGCTGGTATCGCCGTGAAAAAGGTCGAACGAGAGCCGCACGGTTTCTTCCAGGAAGCCCTGCCCGCCCTTTCCGAAAAACTGGCTGCTGCCGGCGTTTTCCGCCGAAACTCCGCTGGGCACAAAGAGCCGACGGACGTCTAGCGCGGTGGTGCTGCTCCCGGTGAAATTGAAGAACGTGCTCTGCCCGAGGATGGGCTTGTCGCCTTTGATGCGGTTTTGGTTGAACGGATCCCACCAATGGCCGATGGAATAAGGAAATTCGCCGTTGCGGTCATACCTGCTCCACGCCGGCATGCCGCTATCCCAGCGGTCCGGGTCCGGCACCATGACCTTGCGATCGGGGACCGGCTCCGGTACGACCAGTTGCGGTTGCATTTCTTGGGTAGGCCGGCGTGAAACTTCGCGAAAATCGGGCTGCGGGGCCGTTACCTGGTTCGGGGGCAACTGGCCCTGGCTTGCACCGCCGACGGGGTGCAGCGTGGCTTCAACCTTGAGGGCCTCCCCCAGGTTGAACGTGACATCGTTTTGCGTCAGGGGCTCAAAGCCCGCCAATTCAAAGCTGATCTGGTATTTCCCGGGCGGAATCTCCGCCACGCTGAAGCCCCCGTCGTGGCCGCTCGACACCTCAATCTTTTTACCGCCATCTTCAGCAGTGAGAACGATATGGACTTTGCCGAGCGGCGCCTGTTCCGAGCTTTGCACCGTTCCCAGCAGCGCTGCCAGCGCCTGCTCGGGAAGGCGTCGCGGGCGGGCCGCCGATGAATAGGGATGTTTAGAAGCTTGTCCGGCCGCGCCCAGGCTCAAGCCGAGCCCGAGTATGCAAGCCAATATCCGGTGGCATCCTGCTAGCTTTGTCTGTCCCATGTGGACGCAAGTCTACTGGAAGGATGTAAAGACTGGAAGGGTTTTTCAAAGCAGTCTTCCCCAAGCAGCCGAGTTGGGAATCTGGACTCATAACCAGGTAGGAACACAAGGAATCCCCTTTGCTGGCGTTATCCGACCCATAGAAGACAAAGTCAGGACTTATTACAAGGAGGGCAGTTTAATCGTGCCATGGTGCTTCCGCTCCTGAATGTGGTCCCAAACAAGCTGATCTGCCACCCAGGATGCCTGTTTTCTGGCCAACTCCACATTCTGAAAGCCGGGATCGTTGCGGATGGCAAAGCGTTGGCCGCAATTGCCGCAGACAACCGTCTCCGGCGGATTAGGGTCGGCGGCGTGTTCTGCTGCTGCCCGCAAACGTGTTGCGACGCCGCTTGGCTTCACCAGCGTGGCTCTCGACGCTGCTGGGAACTGCGATCGCCTCTTCGGCCGCCGTCGCGAGGTCCGCTCCGCTGGACTTGTGGCTTCGCCTCGTTGACGGTGAGCGCCCGTCCGTCCGAGTCCTTGCCATTCAAAGCTGCCATCGCTTTTTCAGCTTCTTCATCGTTAGGCATGGAAACAAAGCCAAAACCGCGTGATCGTCCGGTATCGCGATCGGTGGCGATGGTGGCGCTCTCGATACTGCCAAAGGGCTCGAACAGCGCCCGCAGTTCCGGGTCTGTCATCTTGAAAGAGAAATTGCCGACGTAAATTTTCTTCACTTTGCGCTCCTTGTTGTGGTGCTTGGATATTTGGCTGTTCTCAGCAGAAATAGGCAGGACAAAAACGGATCAATGTGTCTATCAGAGTCGAGGACAACTGAAGCTACTAAACTTCATGGTACACCACAAAGCCACGCTTAGGCCAACAAATCACCGGGGCGGGTTCGCTCGGAGGGCGACTGCCAATAGCTCTTCATCTTTCTGAATATCCGGTTGCATCGGGCACGCTCGGTGTACCTTCGTTGGGGCAGCCTTCATCAGACATTCGCAATGAATCTTCTCCATCACGGGGAGGATTGCCGGATTGTCCAGCAAGCCGTGGGGCCGCGCCCGATGAAAGTGGAATGTTCACATCAACGGGAATTCTCTTTTTTTTGATACGCATAGCAACGTTCCGATCAATGCAGGCTTTCGGTACGATTGAATGTCATTACCGCGATTAGCCGTCCGCGTGCGATCTTCTCAACTTAGCTCTATGCCGCGCGCGCTTTTCTTTCTTTTTGGCCCTTCTCGCCTCGGCAAATTTGTCAACGGGTTGCTGTGGAGAAGCATGCTGCTGGCTGGCTTGCGCCTTCTCGGGCGTTGCATTGGGCGCTGAATGGTCTACGGTTGTAGTGCTCATCTTTTTCTCCTGAAAGTGCGCTTAAAGAATATGCGCACCAACGTCAGTTCGCTACGATTTGGTTTGCCGGCCTTGGACGCCGGACGCTATGTGCGAATCCCAGCGCTTCCAGAGCCCAAATGAAATACCAGCCAACGTCTACCTGCCACCAGCGCAGCCCGAAACGTGCCGACCCGGCATTGGAGTGGTGGTTGTGGTGCCAATTTTCTCCCCAACCGGTCATTTGCAGCGGGCCCAGCCACCAGACATTCTGGCTGGTATCGCCCTCCTCGCTGTGGCCTAAATGGGTAAGGCTGTTGACGAAGCACTGCATATGCAGCGAATAAACAAGGCGGATTGCGCCCATCCAAAAGAAGCCCTGCCATCCCAAGACAGCTCCGCAGAATAGCGAGAGCAGGAGGACGGGGACTTCAGCATAAGTCCAAAACTTGTAGATTCCCTTATTGAACTCCGGGCACCAGTATTGAGCATCCGCACGGGGCGATTGATACAGCCAGCGCAGGTGTGCCCACCAAAACCCGCCGTGCGTAGGACTGGAAATATCCTCGGGCGTATCCGCCTTGGAATGGTGGTGCCGATGATAGGCGACCCAACTGGCGGGAGCTCCTGAGCCGTTGAACATCGCGCAGAAAATGAGCGCCTGCTCGACTACCTTGTTCAGCTTCACGGTGCGATGTGACAAAGCGCGGTGATAACAAACCGTGGTTCCCAGACCGCCCAACCAGGCAAAAATCACCGTCAGTGCGGCGACCCGGAGACTGGGAAGCGGAAAGAGAATCAATCCGGTGACAGCCAGCACGTGAATGGCAATCAGATAAAAGAAAATGGCCCCTTTGCCTTTGGTGGGCTTCCAAAAGGGGCGTTCCCACGGATAGCTTTTAATGGTGGTTGATTCAATAGGCGATTCGTTCATGTTTCCCTTCGTGAAAAAAAATTGACAAGGCTTGCCGGGCTTCGTCGTGCTGACAGGGTGTTCTCCAATTATCAGTATGGGGGAGAGGACCAGTTAGAAACTGGTCAAAAGTGAACATCATCGTTTTCTTAGTATGGTCTGTACTGTTTCCCGATGCGCCGGTTGACAACCGCGGCGCAGAAGACTACGGTGGAAACTGAGCGTATTGTTCTTCCTGCTCTTTCAGGTTTCCTGAGCTAAGTCAGCCCATCTGAAGTTGTCTCTCTTAGACCTACCGGATCATCGATGCGTTATCGGAGAACTCATGACGGCAAAAGTTCAAGTTGGCAGTATCCTGATCGACGACAGGCCCCGCATTACACAGATTCTTGGATTGAAGAGCGAGTCGTACTCAGGGAATTGGAGCCTGATTGAAGCCTTCGATGGTTATTCCCTGGATCGAAAAATCCATGCTGCCGGGTGGAATTTTTTCTTTATGGCGGCTGAGGTGAAAGTAAGGGTTTTCGGCGCCATTGGAACAAGAAGCATTCAGAGCGCGTTGAAGCGCGCCCTGAAAAAAGTAAGGCCGCAAAATTTCAACAGCCTCGAAGTTACAGGCATCGTAGCGAAGCATTTTCTGGGTGTGCCATTCGTCACAGTTTCCGCGCACTCGCGGCATATCCAACAGAGCAGCTCGCTTGATAGCGCCCAGGAACGGCGGGCGAGTCAAAACGACGCTGAGTGGGCTCGAGGTTAAGCCGTGCCAAACTTTTCCGTTCACATTCTTTGGAGATGTGCACTCAGAAATGTTCTCGATGTATGGTTCACACCAGCCGAGGTGGAGCTCCTATGACGAAAAAACGTGGGAACCCAAATTGGTGCAAGCCCCAGCCGTTCGGGCCATCGCCCATAATCACCGCGTTTGAACAAACGGCAAAAATATTTGAATTGTCACCGGAACAATATATTCATTCGATTGCTTTGAAGGAATGGGTGCGCGCAAACAAGCACGACAAGTTTGTCCCCGAGCGATTATTGGATGCCTGGGGTTTCGATGACCAAAAGTGAGCTGCGCTATGAATTCGAATAGAGATGAATTAGATGCTTCACCCCACGGAAACGAGCCGGGACTGGCGCCCGTTAAGACCGGGCCCCCGCAGCAGGAGGGTTTAGCTGCAGGAATTTCCGCCGGAGCCGTTAACTATCTCTGCCAGGCAATCAGGGTGGCGGTGGAAGACGTGAATACGCGCTTCAATGCGGGTCTCGAGGTCCGGCAAACCCCTGGAACATTCGAAGTGCATGAGATTAAGAACCCCGCTGCGCTCATTCGGGTGGATTTAACAGATCCAAACGACATTCAGTACAGCCATTTCATAAAGCGCGAAAACCAGATGGAATCGGGAACGATGCATGTTTGCGTCAGCGGAAATGGAGAGAGCAGCATTATGTTCCCGGACCTGCCACGGTCTCCACTTCAGGTGAGTTATCGGGAAGCTTCAAAACGATTGCTAAATCCCATCTTTTAGGGCTTGGCCTGCTGAGGTTCCACGAAGTTGCAAAGGATCCAATGCAAAGCAGGAAATTCGGTTTCCACGTTCAGGGAACCGGGTCATAGCAGTTCACTTCGATCGGCGCCATGCTTAATTTCGTTTGGCATAAGGCGTGGATTTTTCTTTTGCAAGATCGTCTGTAATCGCTTTTCTCCAAGTATCCGCGTTGGCGCGTTGTTCTTCGTTGGGAAGGCTAATTTCGACCATGCCTTTCATGGAACTCCCCGCTGCGCGGCGCTTGAAGCGAAGCTGATTTTGCATGATGAAATCGAGGCTCTGCGCCAGGTTTGCCGACTGGTAAGAGTTCGCGAAGCGAAAACGAAGGTCTTGAGAAGAGTGCGATCCCCGGGTCGAGTAGTTGCACACCAGCACCCAGTGCCCGTTCTTGTTCACGATCCATACCTTCAGCCATTCCAGCGAAGTGCCCGATATATCGCGGTATTCAATACGCACGGTGCAACATTCGTCATTGGATTTAACCAGCTCATCCCAGGATGACACCACTGCGAGCGCGATTGCCTTTTCGAATTCCATACTTCCTGCCTTTCATACCTGCACACCAGGCTAATGCCGGGCAAAGCTCTGCCATCAAGTCAGCCCGCCGTTTCTGTGGTTTGTTGCCGAAACTCCAAGTCGAGGTCAAGCCTCTTGATCGCGAAGCCACAAGGTGGCGATGAATGAGGGGTTTTCGAGATCAGGGGGATGGGCTAGTACTGGGTTCGATCTATTATATCTGTTATATCTGTTAGACACTGCGTTCATCTCGAAACGTAAGCGAGGGCCATTTAATTTTGTTTGCCACGAGGGGTTGCAAGGCCGGCTGTCATCGCAGCACTCCAGGCTGCCGCGTTGGCACGGTCTTCGCCATTGGGAAGCGGCACCTGGACCATGCCGTTCACAGAACCGCCCGCCGGCCGGCGGGTGAGTTGACACTGATTCTCCATGACAAAGGCAAGGTTCCGAGCCAGTGTTTCCGAGTGAAACGAATTCTCGAAGTGAACCCCAAGAACGGGAAAAGTGCGGGACGCGACAGTTGAATAGTCGCACACCAGCGCCCAATGGCCGTACTTCACCGTCCAGACTTTCAACGATTCAACCGGGGCCCCGGCTATGTTTGGATATTCGATGTGTATTGCGCAGCCGTCATTATTTGGTTTGACCATGTCTTCCCAACAGGAAATAACTGCAAATCCAAGCGCCTTTTCAAATTCCATATTGCCTTCCTGGGATAAATCAAGTTCCTTGACGAGGATGCTGAGAATTCACGACAAGGCTGGCTCATTACAATCTGACACAAGAGTACTCTTAGTGGAAGATGCAGAGATGGTCAAAAGTGAACATTATGGCATTTTCGCATTGTGGGCGTAGATCTTCATTCCGTGCAGGATATTTCTACATGTATGTACGATTGTGCTCGCCGAGGTTCGCGCCGGCCGGCTTTTCTTGTTCCCATTTGACCGGAGGGAACTGGCTTGTAGTATCCGGCTGAGTCATAGGTTCCTGCTTATTGCCGCAAGCAAGACACACCGCCCCTATTGTTCTAATTTGGGTTTCTCTTTCAATTTCCGTCTCTCGTACGGCAAGCCACGCAGTGACAACCGGGCCTTTGCACTTCTCACAATGGTGGGCCGAGAGGTGCAGGAACTGTTTTCGTGTCTCGGAGGTGTGAGTCAAAATCATTAAAACTGCCTTCTGGCGCAAGCAGAGGATAAGAATAGGCTATGTGATACGCAGAAGATAAACTGTGCAATTCAGGACAGTATTCATTCGCCAAATCTGCCACGATTCAGCATGCCCAGAAGACCCAAGAAACACAAAAGACGCCCCAAGAAAGTAAAGAAACAGGTCGTCTACAGCGACCGCCCTGCTTCATCTTGACAGTGGAAGCAGCAACGAGAAAGTCAGTCATGCAGAATGATGTTGAGCAGGGAACCGTGCACGTATAACCCGCCGTTATACTTGATAAACCCTAATTTTCTGAACCTGTTCATGAAGAAGCTCACCCGTGAACGTGTAGTGCCAACCATTTCGGCCAGGGTCTCCTGGCTTATTTTGGGGACTAAGGGCTCTGGTTTTCCTTCCTTGCCGAAGCGGGCCAGCAACAGCAGAATCCGGGCCAGCCGTTTTTCGCTGGAGTTGAAAAGCTGATCGACCAGGTCCTCTTCAAACCGGATATTGCGAGACACCAGGTACGCCACAAACAAATCTGAAAATGTATGTTGTTGGTGAAGCACCTGCATCATCGCCTTCTTTTCAATTCTGACTACGGTGCAGTCAATGATTGCGCTGGCCGTGGCCATGCGAAGCGGCTGATTGGCAATGCATCCTTCGCCAAAGAAGTCTCCCGCCGCGAGCATCCCTATGGTGGCTTCTTTGCCGCGTGAGGAAACAACGGTAAGCTTTACCCTGCCTTTCTGAAGATAAAACACCGCGTTGGCGGGCTCGCCCTGGGTAAAAATCGCACGTTTCCTGCCAAATTCCAGGATCCTCCTCCCGCTGCCAATACTCGCCAGAAATATTTTTGGATCGAACGACGGAACTCGGATCTTCGGCATGCCCCTCCCAGTGTTTAAAGATAATCATAAGAATTCTACGCCCAGCGAGATGGAATTTGCTTACAATCAGCGTTTTTCAAATGTGAGCATTTTTGAGCAGACGGGCAAAGCTCGGGTTCGTAGAATTGCTTTAATGCGCATGCTCCTCAGCGAGCACAGGCGGTGGATATGATTCTCACAACTTTTATGATTCTCGTCCTTGGGCTTGTAAGCCTCAGTATGAGGAGCTCTCCTGCGAACTTACTCGTATGGTGGTTGATATGGCTTACGGTTGCTCTTCCATTTTTCCAGTTCATGGGCAAACAGAAAAAGCTGCCGGCACGTTGCCGGTCCAACGGCGGTTGCGTCTGACCGTTCTCCTGAAGCCGAGATCTGGCAGCAGCACCGGAAAATTAATTTTCGCGAATGAAGTATGATAATAATTAGAAATAGTTTTACTGAGTTGATTTTCTTAAAGCTATTGACAAGGCGAGGAAACCAGGATAACATAATGAATGAGGTAAAGCACCTCTTCCCCTCTTTCAGGTCCTCTGAACTAAGTCAGTCCATCTGAAGTTTTTCCTCTTAGTTACCAAACAACCTGAAGGAGGTTGATATGTTTGCACGCAATATCTCCATTCATTTGAAGCCCAATGTGCTCGCCGATTTTACCCAGACTTTTGAGAAAGAAGTAGTCCCTGTGCTTCGCAAGCAGAAGGGCTTTCAAGACGAAATTACGTTCTCCATTCCCGGCGGATCTGACGTGATTGCAATCAGCCTGTGGGACAACAAGGAAAATGCGGAAGCCTACAACAGCACCACGTACCCGGAAATCCTGAAGATTTTGGCAAAAGTGATTGATGGAACGCCCAAAGTCCGCGTTTCCGAGGTTATTCACTCGACTTTTCATAAGGTCGCTGCCGTTGCGGCGCCAAGTCCTATTCCAGTGAGTGCAGCAACTGCCGGCGTAAACAAAGCCGTAGCAACAGTCTGAAGGTTTTTATCAGAAACTTTGTCATCGGGGAGGCGGGCAACTCCACCTCTCCTGTTTTTTTCGTACGAATTAGAGAATTGAGGTTCGCATGTTGACAGAAATCATGAAGTGGGTCTCTGTGGTCGCGCTGATTGTGGCGGTATTTTCGCAGTATTCTTTACCGGACTCCCGAATGCCGGTGCAATTGATCGTATGTGTAGCGGCGGTGCTGGTGTTCGTGCAGGCGATTCGCGAGAACAAACGCTTCTGGGCGGCTGGGTTTTTCGGAATTGCTTTACTCTTTAATCCGGTCGTGCCGGTCGCGCTTTCCCGTGGAGCTTTTCTATGGCTGGATGCGCTGTGCCTCATGATGTTTCTGTTCTCTCTGGCGTTATTGAGGACCAGCCCGCGGCTTTCCGTTGCCTCCATTATTGATCCCGGTCCGCGAAACCAGTCGTTGTAATGCCAAAGATTCTTGTCGGGAGAATCGGGGCACTTTTATGCTGGCCAGGCGCATCCATCGCCAATCTTCACTTTAGCGCGGCGCCGTTGAGGGTCCGGCTGGAATCGTGCCCGCTTCCGATGGTGTGAGATGAGAACGATCGCAATAGCCATATCCTTTGAGGCATGCGGTGTAATTGCGCCGGTGCTCCGCCGCGGCCAGTGACTTCGTTTCCGATTGAGTTAATCGGGAGTAGTCGCAGGACGCTCCGCCCTTCCTGCAATTCGAGAGGTTGCGCTGATGCCCGGCGACGGCCACTGTTCTTGTTTCCGATGAAGTTAGTCTTGAGCTGTCGCAAGATCCCCAATCATCCCTGCAATTCGAGAAGTTGCGCTGATGTTCAGCGACCGTCACCCCCTTGGCCTCCGAAGAGGTCAGTCTGGAATGGTCGCAAGATTCCAGGCCGTCCGTACAATCAAAGAGGTTGCGCTGATGTTCGGCGACGGCCACACCCTTTGCTTCCGACGGCGTGAGTCTGGAGCGGTTGCAGGTTTCCCAGCCCTCACTGCAGTTCGAGATGTTACGCTGGTCTTCAGCGATAGCTACATCCTTGGCCTCAGACGGAGTGAGCCTGGAGTGGTTGCAAGACCCTATGCCATCCATGCAATCGGAGATATTACGCTGATGCTCGGCGACCGCTAATGCGTTCGCTTCCGGCGGAGTCAATTGGGAATGATCGCAAGAGCGGCCGCCATCCCTGCAATTGGAGACATTGCGCTGGTGCGCGGCAGAAATTACCTCGCTTGCTTCCGCCTGTGTCAATTTCGTGAGGTCGCACGAACCCATGTCGCTTTTACACGCCGAGAGATTTCGCTCCTGCTCAGACTCAGCCGATTGGGCAGTTACAGGGACGCGCGAAAAGACTAAGCAAACTATCAGGAAACAAAGATATGTTCGGATGCCGACTTTCATACTTGGGCCGCCTTTCAAAGGCTGGGGGGAGCGCAATTTGCACAGATGGAGGCGGGACTATCCTTTTCCCAAAACACACCTATGAGGTCATTTGACGAATTGAATTCTAAACTCTGACTGGGAAGCAATCTGTTCAAAATCGCTCACATTTGAACGACTGTTCCATTTAGGATGCTTCTATGACATGATTGAGGGGCTCGTACGAGTGCTTCTCTAACGCCCGCTCCTCAGTTTTCCCTTTGCGGTCTGGACATATCTACAAAGAAGTCACTCTAAATTGGATTTCACTATGGAAGAGAATTATTTCCTCTGCGTAAGATGTGAATACTGTAACAATGGCGAACTCATACCTTTAGTCGAACTGAAGATGATGGAAGAGAGGCAGCAGGAATATCGGCCTCCGCTCCGGTTCGATGTGTTTTGTTACAAATGCAGGAACGAAGGGGAATACGCTGGTTCCGATGTCTTTTCGTCTTACATCGAATCGAAACCAGACAGGTTCCAGAATCATCCCGCTTTCCAATTGATCACGGCTCGATAGCGCAAGAAATACTTCGACGGGCCCGGCTTGAGCTTTTTTCGCCGATCTGGATTCAAGTCCGGCGCTATTTGTTGTGGCTGTCGTCCAGAAATGCCCTGAGTCTGCGCGAGTGCGCCGGCTTGCGAAGTTTGCGCAAGGCCTTGGCTTCGATTTGGCGGATACGCTCGCGGGTGAGCGCGAATACCTTGCCAATCTCTTCCAGCGTGTGCTCGGAGCCGTCTTCCAGGCCAAAGCGCATACTGACCACCTTCTCTTCGCGGACGCTCAGGGTGTGCAACACGTGGGCCGTCTGCTCCCGCATATCCACTTTGATGATGGCCTCTGCCGGTGAAACGTCGCTGTGGTTTTCAATGAGGTCGCCGAGATGGGAATTTCCATCTTCGCCCATCGGCGTCTCCAGCGAGATCGGCAACTGGGCGATCTTCTGCGCCTTGCGCACTTTGGCCGCGGGGATATCCATGTGTCTGGCGATCTCTTCAGTGGTGGGTTCGCGGCCCAGTTCCTGGACCAGCTTCCGCGAGATGCGGTTCACCTTATTCACCACCTCGTACATATGCACGGGCAGGCGGATGGTGCGCGCCTGGTCGGCAATGGCGCGGGAGATTGCCTGGCGAATCCACCAGGTGGCGTAGGTTGAAAATTTATAACCGCGGCGGTATTCAAACTTATCGACCGCTTTCATGACTCCCAGATTGCCTTCCTGGATCAAATCGAGGAGATGAAGCCCCCGGTTCATGTATTTCTTGGCGATGGAAACCACAAGGCGTAAGTTGGCCTCAATGAGCTCATGTTTCGCCTGATCTGCATCGACCGTCGCCTGGATGATTTTGCGCTTGGTGTGCTGCAAGTCCTGAAAATTCACTCCGGCATCGCTTTCCAGTCTTGCCAGGTCATGGCGATGCTGCCGTTCCGACTTACGGTATTCTTTTTGCAGCTCTTCGCTGCGCGTGGCAGCCATCTTCTTTTCCAGCTTGTTGAGCTCGTGTTCGAGTGAGCGCATAACGTCCACGGTTGTTGTTACCCGGTCGGTCAGGCGCTTGAGTTCAGATTTACTAAGCCCCAGGTCGCAGATCAGGCGCGAGATGCAAACGATTTCACGGCCCATGCGGAAGCGGCAGCGGCGGTACTCGGATGCCTTCTTTCCTGCCGGAATGGCCGGCAATCGTTGGGCGAGCAGGTTTGCTTTTTGATAGTGCTTCTGCACCTCGTCAATGCGACGAATGAAGTCTTTGACGCGGCGCTGCAAAACTTCTTCCGTGACATCTTCCTCATCGAAGACGACCATCTCTTTGATGGAACCTGCGCCCCGCTTCAGGTTCTCGCCCATGGCAAGAATATGGCGGATCACAACCGGCGAGCGTGAAAGCGCCTTGAGCATATCCAAGTGCCCGCGCTCGATGCGTTTCGCAAGTTCGACCTCCCCTTCGCGAGTGAGCAGATCCACCAGGCCCATCTGCCGCAAGTAAATGCGTATGGGGTCGTCGGTCTTCTCGGGAGCGCCGGCAGTCAGGTCAAGCTCGATTTCCTCGCCGCTCTCGCCATCCATCTCAAACCCTCTTTCGTGGGCCGCCGACGGCAGGACCGGTTGGCGATCGAGCACGTCGAGACCCTGGGTCCCTATAGTGGCGAAGAGATCATCCAGATCTTCAGGAGAATGGGAGTCGTGTGAAACTAGGCCGTTCACCTCATCGTCCTCGAGATGGTTGTTGTCTTTTTCGGCATGCATGAATTTTTTAATACCTACCCTCGATCCATCGTTGCTTGTGCTGGCATCCATGGTGTTCCTGTTGGGAATCGATCAACGCGGGCGCAATTTCATGCCATGAAAACGGCTTTCATTTTTATTACGTTCTTCCGGGGGAAGCGCCTCTTGCACATCCATCGGCCTGCCGTCCAGGTTTGCGCCATTGAGCCGCTGGATGGCTTCGTTTCCCTCGCGGTCGTTGTTCATGAGCACATAGGCAAACCCGAGCGAGTTCCCGGTATTGCGGCTGAGTAGGATTCCGGCCTTGAGCACTCTCCCGTAGCTTTCAAATACCGTTTGCACCTGATTTGCATTGGTCAGCAGGTTCAAGTTTCCGACATAAATTTTTTTCATGGGCGTTTCTCCTGACTTACGGTTTGCAAATGAAGGCCGCTACAGACGAGATTCCAAGGGCTCTTGCAAGAGGTCAATCAACTCACGCTGTCCAATCTTGCATTGGACGGCCCGCCGTGACAGAAGAAAACGAAAGTCCGGAGGGATGATAAAGAGACCGGCGACTGACGTGCAGCCGCCGCCTCAAAAGCTAACGGCTAGAGTACCTGTACATTCTCAGCCTGGAGCCCCTTGGGACCTTTGACCACGCTGAATTGAACGGACTGGCCTTCCTGTAGGCTGCGAAAACCGTTGCTCTGGATGGCCGTGTGATGCACAAAAACATCTTCGCCACTCTGGCGGCTGATGAAGCCAAACCCTTTTGAATCGTTAAACCACTTTACTGTACCTTGTTCCATTGTGTTTTTCCTTTATTCGATTTACGTTGAAATGAGTCGGAAGATACTGCAGGGCAGGGCTGTTAATCAGGCGAGAACTGCTCACAACCAATTCGATTTTTGACGTACCCTGATCATAGCACAAAGGCTGCAGCCTGTTTCAAGAATAGGTTTTGAAAGGGCACGGCCGGCAGCCCATGACTTTAGAGGATGTATGAGAACCACGCGGCTGCTTCCATGTCATCCGCGTTCATCTGTGGTAGAGTTTCTGTCGCTGATTTGGAGGGCGCAATGTGCATTACTTGCGAACATATGCTTTATGAGGAACACCGCAGCGCTGAAGCCGGGCCGTTTGACCCGTGTCCGCAGTGCAAGAAATTTCCCAGCAATGAGGGGCGGCCCTGCTACCACTGTTTCAGTGTAGGGAACACCATTGACGAGTGTCCCGAGTGTCTGGGCAAGCCGTGGAGCGAAGAATTTCTGAGCGTCAAGGCCGAGATCGAGAACGAGAACCCAACCTCGATTCATTAGAGCTGTTTCATAATCGATTTGGACAGCAGCTTGGAGACATGTATCACGGCACGAGTTGGGTGAGCGCGAAAGTGAGCGCCGGATCGCGCGAGCGTAGCGCGAGGGCGTAGCAGCCTTGTTTTGGCTGCGGAGCCCTTAGATCAACAGTGCCGTAAGTCGTTCAAGATGTTTCGGGCTTCAGCTCCTGCAAGCCTTGCGCTCGTCCAAACCGAATCTAAAACAGCGATAAGGCTAATGGCTGATTCTGCTCGGCATACGGCAAAGATCAAAGCCGGCAGATCAGCAATTCACGCTCATAAATCATCTCCGGCGGCAGATGCGAGTGCAGATCGATGAAGAGTTCTTCATGAGCTATTACCTCTGCGCGCCATGCGGCCTTGTCGACGGCCTGCAGTTCATTGAACTTTTCCTCGGGAAAGTTAAGCCCCTTCCAGTCGATATCCTTGTAGTGCGGCGTCCAGCCTATGCGTGTTTCCTGCGCCTGGGAGCGGCCACGTACACGGTCAACGATCCACTTGAGCACCCGCATATTTTGACCATAGCCCGGCCATAAGAAATTGCCTTCTGTGTCTCTTCGGAACCAGTTGACGTGAAAGATGCGGGGTGTGACGGTCAGCGAGCGCTGCATCTTGATCCAGTGGCGAAAGTAATCGCCCATGTGATAGCCGCAAAACGGCAGCATGGCCATAGGGTCGCGGCGCACTTTATTAAGGGTCCCAGTCGCAGCCGCGGTCGTCTCCGAAGCCATGGTCGCGCCCATGTAGACGCCGGCGCTCCAATTGAACGCCTGATAGATGAGTGGAATGGTGGCAGCGCGGCGGCCGCCGAAGATGATGGCGCTGATGGGTACTCCTTCCGGATCTTGCCAGGCCGCATCAATCGTCGGACACTGCGCGGCTGGCGCGGTAAAACGCGCATTAGGATGTGCAGCCTTCGCGCCGGTCTCTTTTGCAATCTGCGGTGTCCATCTCTTGCCTTGCCAATCAAGACACTCGGCAGGAGGCTCGTCGGTCATGCCTTCCCACCACACCCCACCGTCAGGGATGAGGGCCACATTGGTAAAGATAGTGTTCTTTGCAAGCGTGGCCATGGCATTGGGGTTGGTTTTGATCGAGGTGCCCGGAGCAACACCAAAAAAGCCGGTTTCAGGATTAATGGCGCGCAGCTGTCCGTGTTCGTCGGGACGAATCCAGGCGATGTCATCGCCGACAGTCCAAATCTTCCAGCCTTCAAAGCCCTTGGGTGGAATCATCATGGCGAAGTTCGTCTTCCCGCATGAACTCGGGAAGGCTGCGGCAACGTAGGTCTTCTCACCCTTGGGGTCTTCGACGCCGACAATGGTCATGTGCTCGGCCATCCAGCCTTCGTCGTGCGCAATGTTGGAAGCGATGCGCAGGCCCAGGCATTTTTTCCCCAGAAGCGCATTTCCACCGTAACCGGAACCGTAAGACCATATCTCGCGCGTCTCCGGAAAATGCACAATGTATTTTTCCTGGTTGCAGGGCCAGGGCACATCTTCCTGTCCGGGGGCAAGCGGCGCTCCCACGCTGTGCAGGCAGGCCACCACCCGCTTCTCGTCTTTATCAATTTCGCGGAACACAGGCAAGCCAATGCGGGCCATGATGCGCATGCTGGCCACCACGTAAGGTGAATCGGTTAGCTGCACTCCAATTTGCGCCACCGGCGAGTCGAGAGGGCCCATGCAGAATGGCAGAACGTACATGGTGCGTCCGCGCATGGATCCATCGAACAGCGCTCTTAACTTTCTGCGCATCACGAATGGATTTTCCCAGTTGTTGGTGGGGCCGGCGTTATCTTTTGCCAGCGAGCAGATAAATGTGCGGTCTTCTACGCGAGCGACATCGCTCGGATGGGAACGGGCATAGTAGCAGCCTGGCCACAATTTTTGATTCAACTTGATGAGCGTCCCGCCTTCAACCATCTGGCTGCAGAGCCACTCGTATTCCTCTTGCGAACCATCCACCCAATGGATCGCGGACGGCTTGGTCATCTCAGCCGTCTTCTCGACCCACTTGAGCAGATGTTTATTGGTGGTAAGCGAGACGGGAGAACTGGTTTGTTTCATTACGCCCATTTCAGATTTCCTTTACAACCATGCCCAACGGCTCTACAGACTTCGCAAAGCTAAATTGATGGATGCAAAATCCGAATCCAGCGGGGATGGAAACAGCAACTCTCTTATTATAAATCTGCGAGGCCGGCCCGTTTCTTATATTGACTCTATGAAATCGCCGTTCGATTCAAACCACTTCTGATGTGATTGCGACCTTTCGACCCTCGCGGCACGATTGGTAGATGCTGGTGACCATCTGTAATGCCCGGTATCCATCGGCGCCGGAAATCAAAGGAACTCGGCCGGCTTCGCAGGCGTCGCCGAAATCGCGCAACTGGCGCTCGAAGGGCGCCAGAGAGATCGCCATGGGATCGGACGCTCCGGAAGCGCCCTGGCTTGCAACGGGAGCAGGATCGCCGTGATCATCCTGCACATCCCAGGTGGTGAGTTTGTCACCAGTGACAATTGCAGTGCCTTTGGTTCCGTGAAATTCCAGTCGCTCAGGGTAGCCCGGCCAGAGCGCGGTGGATGCCTGAATTACTCCGGTTGCGCCCGACGAATAATGGAGCAACACATTGACCAGGTCTTCCGATTCGATCTTGTGCAGCGCGCCCAACCACCAGTATCCGAAGACTTCGTTGACTGCACCGATCAGAAATAACAGCAAGTCCACTTGATGAATGGCCTGGTTGATCAGCGCGCCTCCGCCTTCAGTCGCCCAACTGCCTTTAATCGGACGGCTGTAGTATTCCGCCGATCGGTACCATTTCACATAAGCATCAGCCTGCAGGATTTTCCCCAGCCGGCCGGCCGCGATGGCTTTTTTCAGGAACAGGATGGAATCGTCGAAGCGATGCTGGCTCACCACACCGAGCTGGATACCCGCTTTGCGGGCAATCTCGATCATCTTGCGGGCGGTGTCGAGGTTGGTCGCGATTGGCTTTTGCACGAGCACATGCTTCTTGGTCTGCGCGCAGATCTCCAGAGGCTGTAAGCGGAAGTCGGGGAACGTGCACACATCCACGTAATCCACACGCGGATGCCGGCACACCTCTTCGTACGTTGCTACGAACTCGGCGCCGATCTCATTTGCGAACTGCTTTCCTTTCGCCGCGTTGGTATTGGTGCAGACGGTTACTTCATAACCGATATTCTTGTAAGCCTGAGCATGCTTCCGGGAAATGGCTCCCGTTCCAATGATCCCCACTCGCACGTGGTTTCCTCCCTTGTTGAGCGGAACTTTCAAGTGTATCAGGCAGTTTTTGAAAAACAGTTTCGAGTTTCCAGTTGCGCCAGTAACACCCCGGTCAACGGACAATCAATATTTTGATATCACTTTGCAAAAGATCACCACAGAGGGCACAAAGGAATATACAAAGGGCACAAAGGAGATTTACTACGGCTGCAAGGCCTGCACTGCGGAAGGATGCACCTGCTCATTTTGAATTTGGGATGCATCCCACCCGCCGCCGAGAGCTTTCACTAGAAACACGGAAGTAACCATCTGCTGGCCCAGCAGTTGAGTGGCCAGCCGTTCATTGGAGAGCAGAGTGGTTTGCGCCGTGATGACGTCCAGGTATGTGGTACGCCGCCCACGTAGCGGTTGTTGGCAAGCTCGAGGGCGCGGCGGGCATCTTCAACTGCGGCGTTCTGGGCTGTCGATGCTTGCGACAAAGCATTTAATCCGGATAAGCCGTCTTCCACCTTCTGAAAGGCAGTCAGCACAGACTGACGATAGTCAGCGACCGACGCGTTGTACGACGATTTTGCGGCAGCGAGATTTGCGCGGTTGCGTCCGCCATTCAAGACCGGTTGCAACAGGTCGCTGCCCACCGCCCAGAATGCGCTGGGCGCGGAGACCAGCGAAGTGATGGCGCGGCTTTGCAAGCCGCCGCTTCCGGTGAGACTTAATATTAGGATAGAACGCCGCAGTCGCCACTCCCACCAACGCGTTTTCCTGCGCCATGGTGCGTTCGGCTGCGGCAACATCGGGCCTGCGCTCCAGGACATCGGGAGAACGTTCAACTCATCGATGGTTTCCGGTGTCCCGTTCATCTCTACGGGATACTCCAGTGGTCCTATCTTCGTGGTGCCGGACGGCAAAACCAGATTTTGCGCGTTGACCGCATTGACGATATCAACCGGGGCCAGTCCATAAGATTGCAGCTTGGGAAGATCCAGGTCTACCTGGATCTGGCGCTGTTTGCCGCCATAAGGAAAAGGCAGCGACGCTCCCTGCACGGTGGCAAGTTGTGAACGCAGAAAGCTGTTTCCCAAATCGAACAGCTCCTGCTCGGGTAGTGTCTTGCTGCTCAGCCCCAACTGAATAATGGGAGTGGAAGAGGCCGTATAGGTGATCACCAGCGGAGGCGTGGTGCCGGGGGGCAACTGGCGCGTGGCGGTCTGCACGATGGCCGTCACCTGCGAGAGGGCTAACTGAATGTTTGTACCCGGCCGGAAGAAAATCTTGATGACCCCAACCCCGTTGAGCGATTGCGATTCAATATGCTCGATGTCGTTGACGGTGATGGTAATGCCGCGCTCGGAAACGGTAACAACGCGGTCGGCCATGTCCTTGGGCGCCAGGCCCGAGTAGTTCCAGACAACGCTGATGACGGGAATATTAATGTCAGGGAAGATGTCGGTGGGTGTGCGGTATACAACCAGGGGCGTCAAAATGATAATGAGCAGCGCCATTACAACGAATGTGTATGGCCGCCTCAGAGCTAACGCTACGATCCACATCGCTTGCCGCCCTCTTGGATGGGACTGAGACGAGAATCCTCAGTCCTGGTTAAAAAGAGTAGATTAAAAACAAGACGTACCGGATTCAAATTTCGATTTTATGTTAAGGTTGCTTGATGCAGCAACTGGGCAATGCTGTGTACGAGCGGTCGAGCAACGGAACGCAAAGCAGGCGTACACCCGGGCGTCCTCGCAGCGAACAGGCGAGGCGCGCCATTCTGCAAAGCACATTAAGGTTGCTGCAGGAGACGGGTTTCCCGGAACTCTACATCGAGGCCATAGCTGCCCACGCCAATGTGAGCAAAGCCACCGTTTACCGCTGGTGGCCGAATAAAGCCGCCCTGGTTGCCGACGCGTTTTTCTCCGTCACCGACGCGAAGCTTCGATTTCCAGACACCGGCTCCGTTCGCACCGATCTGAACCTGCAGATGAAGCAGCTTGTGCGGATATTTCGTGGCAAAGAGGGACGCACCGTGGCTGCCTTGATTGGGGGAGGACAGTCGGACCCAGAACTCATTGACGCCTTCCGCACCCGGTTCCTCAGACCCCGGAGGCAAGAGGCCTATGAGACGTTACGCCGCGGCATGCAACGAGGAGAACTGCCCGCAAACCTCAACATGGACCTTTTGCTCGACACGCTCTACGGAGCAATCTACTTTCGATTTCTAGTCCGGCACGCTTCGCTTTCCGAGGCATTCATTAACAATCTTTGCAGGATGGTTGTGGATGCCGTGACATTGAAGAAGCCGCAGACGGTTTCATAATCTTCCGCAACTCCCTTCGCCAATTGCGAACTGGATTGACTTGGCACAAGTTGACGCTCAAGAATTTGCCATCCTTAAATTTAGCCAGAGCCATCGTAAATCTACGATTTAACCAGATTCAACCAACAGGAGAAGAACTAATGAAGCCAATCATTCTTTCGACGGCCTTGACGTTAGCCCTTGCGCTCACCGTCGCGTGCTCTCAACAAAAGGGAAGCACCGGCAACGCAAGTCAGCCAGGCAGCGACCAGACCAGTTCCGGCCAGCAGAGCGGCAACGCTGGTCAGAATGCTTCCGGGCAGCCGTCCGGCAGCCAAACAAGCTCTGATCAAAGCGGCACTCAAGGCGCAGGTTCGAGCGCATCCGGTTCCAATTCATCCGGCACTTCCAGCATGAGTGGAGTGGGAGAATCATCTTCCACCACCAGCGGAGAGCAGGGAAACGCATCGGACCAGGGAACCAGCACCACCAGTACCGCGAATAAAAAACATCGCCATCATAAGAAAAGCAGTCAGACACAAGACCAGAATCAGGGAACTTCCACGACTCCTCCGCAATAGCCAGCAATCAGCCTAGCCGCGGAAGGCCTCTCGTCGCTCATACGAGAGGCCTTCTTTTTGTATTGGCCAGTTGCAGCTGGGGATTAATGTATAGGGGCTGAATGCTGATTGCTGAGTGCTGACGGCTAATTCGTCCCCACCGGCACCGCGCTGCTTTTGCGCGAGAGCATTTCACCGATCCGTTTCATTTGCGCTCCAACGCCGCGCAGTTTTTCTTCAATGCGCTCATAGCCGCGGTCAATGTGATAGACGCGGTCGATGATGGTTTCGCCGTCAGCCACCAGCGCCGCCAGAACCAGCGATGCCGAAGCGCGCAGGTCCGAAGCCAAAACCGCAGCCGAGCTTAAAGGAGTTTTTCCCCGCACCACGGCGCGCCGACCCTCGATCTTGATATTAGCTCCCATGCGTACCAGTTCCTGCGCATGCATGAAGCGGTTCTCGAAGATATTTTCCGTGACGATAGAAGTGCCGTCGGCCTGGGTGGCCAGGGTCATGTATTGCGCCTGCATGTCGGTGGGAAAGCCGGGATACTCTTCGGTGCTCATGTCCACGGCCTTGATGGAATTGCTGTTGCTGGCGATCACGCGCACCGCATCCGCGGATTCATGAATGGTGATGCCGACCTCCTGCAGTTTTTGCAGGAGCGCGCCCAGGTGCTTCGGATCGCAGTTAGCAACCATCAAGTCGCCCCCGGTAAGCGCGCCCGCAATGATGAAGGTGCCGGCCTCGATGCGGTCGGGGATAATGCGATGCCGCGCGCCGCGCAGCCTGGCCACTCCCTGAATGCGGATCGTCCCCGTCCCCGCGCCTTCAATCTTTGCGCCCATTTTGTTGAGCAGCGCCGCCAGGTCTGAGACCTCAGGTTCGCGGGCGCAGTTTTCCATCATGGTTTCGCCATCGGCAAGAGATGCGGCCATCATCAGGTCTTCGGTGCCGGTGACCGTGATTTTGTCGAAGACAATGCGATTGCCACGCAGGCGTTCGGCGCGGGCCTCCACATAGCCATGCTCCTGGGTAATGGCTGCGCCCAGCCGTTCCAGGCCCTTGATGTGCAAGTCAATTGGACGCGCTCCAATGGCGCAGCCGCCGGGCAGGGAAACGCGCGCGCACCCGGCCCGCGCCACCAACGGCCCTAAAACCAGCGTGGATGCGCGCATGGTCTTCACCAGTTCGTAAGAGGCTTCAGGCGTTGTGCTCAGGTTCTTGCAGTTGATGGTGGTGCGGTGATGAGCGCGCCCGTAGCCCAATTCCACTTCGGCGCCCATGGCCACGAGAAGTTTGCGCGTGGTCCCAATGTCGCGCACGTCGGGAATATTTTCCAGAATCACCGGCTCATCGGTGAGCAAGGC
>Ga0209166_10000810_pt1 | contig 29782 bp, 23 predicted proteins | sample Coa_R1_3_FD_187151 | JGI IMG/M metagenome (GOLD analysis project Ga0209166, IMG submission 187151) | Surface soil microbial communities from Centralia Pennsylvania, which are recovering from an underground coalmine fire - Coalmine... | ecosystem: Environmental > Terrestrial > Soil >...
TATCGCCCGCTGGCGCTGGTGGAGTAGGGCCATGAGCGCAATCGATGTGATGGGCGGCTGGACCGACGTCGGCACACTCGCCGACGTGCCGCGCCTGGGCGCGCGGATCGTCGCCAGCGTGATCGGCAATATTGCGCTGTTCCGGACCGCGACCGACGAGCTGTTCGCGCTCGAGGATCGCTGTCCGCACAAGGGCGGCCCCTTGTCCCAGGGCATCGTCCATGGCCGGGGCGTCAGCTGCCCGCTGCACAACTGGCTGATCGACCTCGCCACGGGCGAGGCCTGCGCGCCGGACCACGGCTGCACCAAGGTGATTGACGTGAAGCGCGACGGCGACCGGGTGCTGCTGAGGATTCCCCGCGGATGAGCGGGGTTCGCTCGACCTGCCCCTATTGCGGCGTCGGCTGCGGCGTCACCGTGAATGCGACGGAGCAGGGCCGGCAGGTGCGGGGCGATCCCGAGCATCCGTCCAATTTCGGCCGGCTCTGCTCCAAGGGCGCGGCGCTGGCCGAGACGCTGATCGACGACGGTCGCCTGCTGGCACCGCTCGTCGACGGCCGGCCGGCCGGCTGGGACGAGGCGCTCGATCGGGTCGCCGACGGCTTCGCCCGGGCCATCGCCGAGCATGGGCCGGATTCGGTCGCCTTCTACGTCTCCGGCCAATGCCTGACCGAGGACTATTACGTTGCCAACAAGCTGATGAAGGGCTTCATCGGCAGCGGCAACATCGATACGAACTCGCGCCTGTGTATGGCCTCTTCGGTCGCGGGCCATGTCCGAGCGTTTGGTGGCGATGTGGTGCCGGGCAGTTACGAGGATCTGGAAGAAGCCGATCTCGTGGTGCTGGTCGGTAGCAACCTCGCCTGGTGCCATCCGGTGCTGTTCCAGCGCCTGGCGGATGCCCGCGCCGCGCGCGGCACCAAGGTGGTGGTGGTCGACCCGCGCCGCACGGCCAGTTGCGAGATCGCCGACCTGCATCTGGCGCTGGCGCCGGGCAGCGACGTCGCCCTGTTCCAGGGCCTGCTGGTCCATCTGGCGGAAGCGGGCCACGTCGCCTCCGACTGGGTCGCGGCCCATGCGCGCGGGCTGGAGGCGGCGCTGATCGCGGCCGCGCGCGACGCCGGCGAGATCGCCGAAGTCGCGCGGCTGACCGGCCTCGCCCCCGACGAGATCGCGGACTTCTATCGCCTGGTGGCCCGGACCGAGCGCACGGTCACGGTCTATTCCCAGGGCGTCAACCAATCCTCCGCCGGCACCGACAAGGTGAATGCGATCATCAATTGCCATCTGGCGACGGCGCGCATCGGCCGGCCGGGCATGGGGCCGTTCTCGGTCACCGGCCAGCCCAACGCCATGGGCGGACGCGAGGTCGGCGGCCTTGCCAACCAGCTGGCGGCCCACATGGGTTTCGACGATCCGGCCGCGCTCGACCGGGTCCGGCGCTTCTGGGATGCGCCGCGGCTCGCGACCCGACCGGGCCTGAAGGCGATCGAGCTGTTCGAGGCCGTGGCCGACGGGCGGATCAAGGCGCTCTGGATCATGGCGACCAACCCGGCCGCCAGCTTGCCGCGCGCCGACCGGGTGCGCGCGGCGCTCGCCCGATGCCCGTTCGTGGTCGTGTCCGACTGCTGGCCGACCGACACGACCCGCTTCGCCCATGTCACCCTGCCGGCCGCCGGCTGGGGCGAGAAGGACGGGACGGTCACCAATTCGGAACGGCGGATCTCGCGGCAGCGGCCATTTCGCCCGGCGCCCGGCGAGGCGAGGCCGGACTGGTGGATGCTGGCCGAGGTCGGCCGGCGCCTCGGCTGGGAACGGGCGTTCTCCTATGCCGGCCCGGCCGCGATCTTCCGCGAGCATGCCGCCCTGTCGGGCTTCGAAAATCACGGCACCCGCGGCTTCGATATCGGCGGCTTGGCCGCGCTTGCCGACGAGGCCTATGACGCGCTCACCCCGACGACCTGGCCGGTACCGGCGCAGGGGCGGGCAGGCGGGCGGCTGTTTGCCGAGGGCGGCTTCTTTACCGCCGACGGCAAGGCGCGGCTTCAGCCGGTGCGCTTCCGGCCGCCGCAAGCTGGGCCCAACGAGGATTTTCCGTTCCTTCTCAACACCGGCCGTATCCGCGATCAGTGGCACACCATGACCCGGACCGGCCTGGTTGCCCGCCTGATGAGCCATATCGACGAGCCGCGGCTGACGCTGCATCCGGATGATGCGGCGCGGCTCAACCTCGGCCCGGGCGACCTTGTCCGGGTGACGACCGCCGACGGCGAGACCGTGCTGCGGGCGGAGCCGAGCGAAGCGCAGCGGCCGGGCGACCTGTTCGCTGCCATGCATTGGACCGACGATTTCGCTGCGGGTGGCCCGATCGACCGCCTCGTCGGCGGTGCCACCGATCCGATCTCGGGTCAGCCGGAACTGAAGGCGACGGCGGCGGCGCTGCGGCCGTTGCCGACGCAGTGGCGCGGCCTGCTGCTGCGGCGTGAAGCGCGTGCCTTGCCCGGGGATATGTATTGGGCGCGCGTGCCGGTCGAGCGCGGCCAGGCCTATCACCTGGCCGGCTGGGACGCGCTGCCGGACGGGGCGGATCTGGAGGCATTTGCCGCGACGCTCTTGGCGGCCCCGGCCGCGGCGGAGCGGCTCGAGGCGGTCGATCGCCGAGGCGGCACCTATCGCTATGCGGTGCTGGTCGAGGGGCGGCTCGATGCCTGGCTGCTCCTGTCGAGGGCTGGCGGCGCGGCCGTGCCGGCGCCGGCCACGCTCGCGGGGCTGCTGGGCGAGTATGTCGCGGACGGTGGCCGGCTCGGCGTGCTGGCCGGCACCGTCCGCAGCGAATCGCCGGCCGGCCGCATCGTCTGCTCCTGCTACTCGGTCGGGCTCGATACCCTGTGCCGAGCGATCGAGGCCGAGGGCCTAGCTTCGATCGCCGACATCGGCCTGGCGCTCAAGGCCGGCACTAATTGCGGCTCCTGCATCCCGGAGCTCAAGGGCCTGCTGCGCGCCGCGGAGGCCGCGGCCTGACTTGCGCTACATCGTCAACGGGCAGGCCGGGAGTTGCATCAGCCGCCTGCGGCAGGGCCCTTCTTCGATCGCGCCCCGGCAATCGCGTGATTGGTGCCGGCACCCCACAGGAAGACGGCAAGGTAGTCTGAGAACTGGCCGAACGGCTTGCCGATATAGAGCAGGGTCAAGCCGCTTGCGCTCGCCAGTACCGCGGTCGTGAGCCACACCGCCCATTCAGCGCGTTCGCGGTTCCGCCCGGCGGTATTCGCGGCCGCGTCCGCCGGATCCGCCGCGACATCGATGTGGACGCCGAATTCCTTGAACGTGTCGTCCCTCAGCGTGACGAGGGCCTCGACGTCGAACGAACCGGCGTCGCGGAAGCTATGGGCGATGTGATTTTCCGATTTTCCGAGCTCGGGCGCGGTACCGTCAGCGAACGACCAGGCGACGGTGGCGCCCGTCGGCAGGGTCAGCGGCAGCCGGAAGTGCGCAGGGGTGCCGGCCCTGATGCCCTGGGCGGGGAAGACGTCGATGGTTTGGGCGGGGGCGCGGCCGGCAGGGCGGCGGAGTAACGCCTGGAGCGCCCTGCCGTCATCACCCATGCCGGTGACCGCGGCTTGCAACGGTTGCAGCTTCTCGTTTGCCTCCCGGGGCTTATGCCCGGCGAGCAGCCGCTTGGCATCGGCGAGGATCCGCTTCTGTTGCGCCGTGGCGTTCTCGCCGAGGGCGGTCTCGATTTCCTGGATGATCGCGCCATACCAGTCTTCGGCAATTTGGCCGATCAGCCGCTCGGCGACGGCCGCCGCCTCGGCCATGCCGGTGAGCTTGTCGGCCGACTGCATCAATTCGGCTCGGGCGATGGCGGCGTCGACGCCGTGGCGGAGGTCCTGGGCGATGTGGTCGCCGGCCTGCCCCTCGATCTCGGCCAGGGACGCGCGCGCCTTGACCAGACGTTCGCGCAGCGCGGTGCTTCGCTTGGCCCGTGCCTCCCGGGTTTTCTTTACGATCGCACCGATGCGGGCGAGTTCCTTCTTGCCGTCGCCGTCGCCGGAAGTGCCCGCAATCAGGGCGGCCAGATCGGCGAGCGTGGTCGCAAGGGACATGGCCTCCTTTTCGTCGGCGGCATCGCCCGACCATCTCTCCAGTTCGGCGCGCAGCGGCAGCGCGGATCTCAGCAATTGCTGCCTCGGGATGTAGCGCGCCGTGGCATCGCGCAGGCCGGCGCTGGCGAGCACGCCGAGCAGGATCGTCACGAAAGGAACGAATGCCCCGTCCTTGACGTCGATATGGACCATGATGTCGCCTGCAGGGCCTGGGGTGCCGGCGACGGAGATCGGCAGTTCGAAGCTGCCGGAGGGTAGCCCGGAAATCGTGAGGGTCACGCCGCCGCCGTCCGACGCGCGTTCGATCTTCGTTTGGGCGCCCTCGACGAGCTGGTTTCCCCCACGGTGCACGAGATTTCCGATCGACGGAAGCGCATCGGGGTCGATGCTCTGGAGCCTGATCGGTTGCGAGATGCTGGCCGAGCAGAACGGGAAGGCCTTCGTCACGGCGATGGCGAACGCGGCCGTATCCCGGGCTTGGGCAGCCTTCGGTTCTTCCGCGGGACTGGGCGGAGCGGCCACCGACAGGCTCGCGACGAGCACGCCCGTAGCCACGGCAACGCGGGCGAGGCGGATCATGGCCCGACGGTATATCCGGGCTTGGCCGGGACGAGCGCGTTGAGTCGGCCGCGGACGTCGTCGAGGAAATGCGTGGAATCGATCGTGACGTATCCTGGATCGTCCGCAGGGCGTTCGAACCGCGGGACATACGCCTCGAAGATCGGCGAGGTCGGGCAGACCGCGTGGATTCTCAGTTCCGGAAAGATCAGGATTTCCAGGGGGAAGCGGCCTCCGGGCGCCCCATGCATCAGCCGGCCCAGCGACGTGACCGCGTCGTAGAGGACTCTAGGATACCGACCGAAGGTTACCGCGGAAAGGACATAGTTGGGCAGGTTCGGGGTGCCTGCGTCGATGACGTCGCCGGCGGCGATGGCTTTCCGGTCGCGCACGAGAAAGTATTTCCAGCCGCTGATATCGAGCTTTTCGAGACTGCTGGCGGACAGATAGCCGAGATCCGGGTCGGTCGTGGTGACGACGCGGAATGGCACTGCGATCGGAATCGCCGGGTTGCGCGCATCGAAGGCCGCGCGTGCCTGGCTTGGATCCAGGAAATGGCCGAGATTGGCCTCGAAGACCTGATTGGCTTCGGTCGGCGGTTGGATCGTTCCGGCGTTGACCATCTTGTGCCGCCTCTCGAGCCGGCTGGGTGACCTATTTCGTCAGATATGCGTTGGACCAGGTTCCGGAGAGATGAAGCGGCGGTGTCGAGCCATAGAGGCCGCGATGCGTCGTCCGCGAATAGGCGGGGTCCGGATCACCGATTTCCACGAGCAAGTTGCTGCTCGTCCAGGCGAAGCCGATCAGGGCGATGGCGTGTCCGCGGGTAGCCGAATAGGCGATGCGGGCGCCGACCGGCCGATTGGCGGAAATTTCGCCGCTCACGATGGCCTCGGCCGCACGGCCGGCGATCGTGCCGGCGTAATGATTCACGGCGATGAGGCCGACATCGAGCGCTTGGTCGACGTCGTGCGGACCGCCCGACACGGGCGGGCAGCAAGCGGCGTGCAGGACCGTACTTGCGATTGCGCATTGCGATGCGGCGGCATGTCCGGCGTAGAAGCCGTCGACCGCGCCCAATACGGCGGCCCAACACCAATTATTCGCGTCTTGTTGTGCCAATGGGTACGGACCGCCGTTGGAAATCACGGTCCAGGTCGGGGCGGGAGGAACGGGATGATGGGCCATCGGCCACTCCGGCTCGCGTTCGTCCTGCAAGGTTACCGCGAATCGGCTGGATCTGCACGCCAATCCTGGCCGCAGCCGCGCCGGCGAGGCTCGATGCTCGCGTGGTGTCTGCACCATGCGGAGCCCCGATCCGGGGCTCCGCATCCATTCGCCGCCCGGATCGGTCTCTAGGCGCCGACCAGCGGGCCCGAGCCGGTCGCCACACGGGCGCGGCGCGAAGGTGCGGTCTCTTCAGCCATCAGGGCATCGACCTTGGGCGAGCGCACGACGATCCCGTCATTGGTGAAGGCCTCGTGGTTGGCCTCGATCGTTTCCGGATCGTAGAGATAGTTCACCATGATGCCGTAGGATTCCTTGATGCCCCGCGGTGCCACGTTGCCGAGCCAGTTGATCCGCTCGAGCCGGGCGCCGTTGCCCAGGTGGAAGCGCGCGACCGGATCGCCCGGCGCCTTCGGCCCGGAGCGGCTGGTCAGATAGGTGGCGCACAGGCGCAGGAGCGGCCGGCGCAGGGCCTCGGCCTGGGCCGCGTCCTGCCACAAGGCGTCCGTCTTCAGCTGGGGCAGCAGGGCCGCATCCGGCTCGTCGGCCGCGGCGAGCCGCTTCTCCAGCCAGCGGCGGAAACCCGGTATCGGCGACAGCGTCGAGAAGCGGGTGATGTGCGGCAGCTCCGCCTTCAGCTCCTCGACCACCTGCTTGATCAGGAAATTGCCGAACGAGACGCCACGCAGGCCGTCCTGGCAATTCGAGATGGAATAGAAGATCGCCGTGTCCGCGCGGGCGGCCCGGTCGCGGGCTGCGCTCTCGTCGCGTTCCTCGTCGTGCGCCAGCAGCGGCTGCACCGCGGTGGCTAGCCCTTCGACCAGTGCCACCTCGACGAAGATCAGCGGCTCGCCCGGCAGCGCCGGATGGAAGAAGCCGAAGCAGCGGCGGTCGGGCGCGAGCCGACGCCGGAGGTCGTCCCAACCCTGGATCTCGTGCACCGCCTCATAGGCGATCAGTTTGTCGAGCACCGCGGCCGGCGACTGCCAGTCGATGCGCCGCAGCTCGAGGAAGCCGCGGTTGAACCAGGACGCGAACAGGTGCTTGAGGTCGGCATCGAGCAGCTTCAATAGCGGCTCGTCGCGCAGGTGGCCGAGCAGCTCCTTGCGCATCGCCACCAGCGCGGCCGTGCCGCCAGGCGACATGTTCATGCGCCGCAGCAGCTCCTGGCGCACCGGATCGGCGGCCTCGGCGAGCCGCGCCGCCCCTTCGGCGGACGGGTCCGCGAGATAGGCCTCGGCCGCCGTGCGCAGCCGCTTCACGTCGGGCTGGAAGCCCGTGGCGAGGAAGCGATAGAACGCCAGCCGATCCTCGGCGCCGAGGGTGCGCAGGCAGTCGTGCAGCTCGCGGGCAACGACCGCGCCCGACGCTTCGCCGCGCTCGGACAGCAGCGCTTCGGCGAGGCGTTTCGCCCGGTCGAGCGGCGGCACCAGGGCGCCGGGCTGTGTCGTATCCGTGCCGCCGCGCAGCGCGAGCGAGGCCCAGAGACGCTCCAGCCAGGAGCGCGGATCGGAGGGCTTCGCAGAGCGGGCTTTTCGGGGCGATAGGGTCATGTTTGGTTCCTTTGCAACGAGCCGCAACGCCGGCTGGCATGGTCTCGGGGGCGAGCACCGCGGATCATGGCCTGAACGTTTGAACTAGAGCAGGAATCGCGTTTCCGATCGATTTGATCTGATGCGACCCTGCCCTACCGAAATCGAGCGGGCGGCTCGTAGAGGCCGCCGGAGCTCTGAACGAGATCGCCGATCGTCTGGGCGGCGAGCAGGTCGCGGGTCGCGGCCCGCGGATCGAGGCCGAGGTCGGCCGGCCGCATCACGATGCCGCGCCGGCGCAGTCCCTCGGTTACGCCGGCCGGCAGGGCGCGGCCGAAGTCGGTATCGCCGGCGATGGCGCGCAGGGCGGCGGCGCGCTCCTCGGCCGAGCGGCAGAGCAGCAGGTTGGCAACGCCTTCCTCGGTGATGACGTGGGTGACGTCGTTGCCGTGGACCATCACCGGCGGCAGCTCGAAGCCAGCCGTCTCGGCGAGATCGAACGCATCGAGCCGGTCGACGAAGCTCGGCGTGCCGTCGGGCTGGCGGGTCTCGACCATCTGCACGACCAGCTTGCGCCCGCGCAGGGTTTCGCCGGCTTGCCGGCCGGCACGCAGCCAGGCCGGGCTCGGGTGCCGGCGGCCGCGGGTGTCGGCCCCATGTTGGGTGCACCGCCGAACCCGGCAATGCGTCCCTTGGTGGCCGTCGAGCTGTTGCCTTCGGCATCGATCTGCAGGGTGGCGCCGATGAACAGGTCGCAGGCATATTGCCCCGCCACCTGCGCCAGCGCCCGGTTCGAGCGCAGGCTGCCGTCCCGGCCGATAGGGAAAATGTCCGGGTGGGCCGCCAGATAGCGTTCCATGCCGAGCTCCGAACCGAAGCAATAGACGTTCTCGACGAACCCGGCCTCGATTGCCGGGATCAAGGTCGGATGCGGGTTCAGCACGAAATGCGTGGCGATCTTGCCCTTGAGCCCGCGCGCGGCGCCGAAGGTCGGCAGGATGAGCTCGATCGCCGCGGTCGCATAGCCGATGCCGTGATTGAGCCGCCGGATCTCGTAGGGTTCGTAGATTGCCGCGATGGCCATCATCGCCATCAGGATCTTGTCTTCGCGGACCTTGGCCGGATCGCGCGTGAACAGCGGCTCGATCGCATAGGGCTGCCGCGTCGGCACGACGAAATCGACCCAGTCGCCGGGGATGTCGATGCGGGGCAGGTGCTCGACGATCTCGTTTACCTGCACCACGACGATGCCGTCGCGGAAGGCAGCTGCCTCGACCAGCGTCGGCGTATCCTCGGTGTTCGGGCCGGTATAGAGGTTGCCGTGCCGATCGGCCTTATCCGCGACCACGAGGACGACGCGCGGCGTCAAGTCGACCATCATGCGGGCGTAAAGCTCGAGATATGTGTGGATCGCGCCGATCTGGAGCCGGCCGCCTTCGACCAGTTGGGCGAGCTTGCGGCTCTGCGTGCCGGCGAAGGCGAAATCGAGCCGGGTCGCGATGCCCCGCTCGAACACGGCGAGATGGTCGGGCAGGGCCAGCACCGACTGGACCATGTGGAGATCATGCACGCGCGCCGGATCCACCTGGGCGAGGGCGGCGGCGAGCAGGTCCGCCTGCTTCTGGTTGTCGCCTTCGATCGTGACGCGGTCGCCCGGCTCGATGATGGCCTCGAGCAGCGCCGTCGCCTGCTCGGGAGAACAGATTTTCGTGCCTGCCGCGCAGACGGATCCGGCCCGCGCCAGGCGGATCGGCCCGGTTCGCTGCCTGGTTCGAATTGCTGTGCATCGTCGTTCCTCTCGATCCCGCGATGACAAGAGGATGGGGTGGCGATATTGATCCGTGAAACGATAGTTGGTAATTTCACTGATCGTTTCTTGCGATCAATGGGCCATGCTTGAATTCGACCTGCTCCGTGCGTTCGTGGCGGTCGCCGAGTGCGGCGGCTTCCGGCGTGCGGCCGAGCGGCTGCATCTCACCCAGTCGACGGTGAGCCAGCAGATCAAGCGCCTGGAGCAGGAGACGGGGCGGCCGCTGTTCCGCCGCACCACGCGGGCGGTGGCGCTCACGGACGATGGCGAGGTGCTGCTGGGCGATGCCCGTCGCCTGCTGCAGCTCGAGGAGGCGGCGCGCCGCCGGCTGTGGGCGCCGCTGCTCTCCGGCGTGGTGCGTCTGGGCGCCGTCGAGGAGGTTGCCGGCGGCTCGCTGCCGCCGGCGCTCGGTCGCTTCGCCCGCCTGCATTCGAATGTCCGGCTCGAGGTGCAGGTCGGCGTCAGCGCCGAGCTGATCGAGCAACTCGATGCGGGCGAACTCGACGTGGTGCTCGCCAAGCGCCCGTGGGGTTCGTCGCGCGGCCGGCTCGCCTGGCGGGAGCCGCTGGTCTGGGCCGCGGCCGAGACCTTCGATCTGGCGCCTGACGCCACTGTGCCGGCGGCCTTGTTCCGCGAGCATTCGGTCTCGCGTGAGGCGGCGCTCGATGCGTTCCGCAACAGCGAGCGGCCATGGCGCATCGTCTACACCAGCCCGAGCCTGACCGGCGTTCGCGCCGCGGCGCTCGCGGGGCTCGCCGTGACGCCGTTGCCGATGAGCGCGGTCGGCGCCGGCCTCCGGATCCTGGGCGAGGCGGACGGCCTGCCGCCGCTGCCCGACCTGGAATTCGCGATCTTCGAGCCGCCTCGGCCCAGTCCGGCCGCCGCGGCACTGGCCACGGTCCTTGCCTCGCTGGGCCAGGCTCCCGACCGGAGCTAGGGTAGGGCGCCGGACGGTGGCCTTCGGTAATGAAAAAAGGGGGAGAGCGGCGAACCGCTCTCCCCCCAGTCTTCCGTCCGATCGAACCGATTAGAAGCGGATCGACGTCTCGAAGATCACCGCGGTCGAGTCGAAACCCTTCGCGAAGACGTTGTTGTTGGCGGCGACGCCCGTGCCGGCCGGCGCAAGGCCGCTCGTCAGCGGGACGTACTTGCCGTTCGCGTCGTAGTTTTCCTGCTGGATCATGCCGACGAGAGCCACGCCCGGTCCGACCGTATAGGTGGCGCCGACCTGGATCTCGTTGTTGATCGCGGCACGCTTCACGTTCGCGTCGCCGGTGATGCCTTCGAACTCACCACGCGAATATTCCGCACCGATCCGGATCGCGCCGATCGTGTACGAGAGGTTCATATCCGCTTGCTTGTTGATGATTTCGTTCGACTTGGCGGCGACGATGCCGTTGGCGCCGCTGAACAGGCCGCCGGGAAGGGCCGCAGTCTGTTCGTAGTCCGCGCCGAATTCCCACGGGCCGTAATCGACCTGGAAGCCGGCATTGTAGACCTGGGGATCGGCATTGGTCGTCGAGGTCAGCGAGCAGGCCGCGGGACCGGCATTCTGGCCGAGTTGAACCGTCGTGTTCGAGCTCACGCCGCACTTGCGGCTGGCCGTCGAGTAGCCGACCGTGCCGACGAGCTTGACCGGACCGACATTGCCGCTCCACTGACCCGACAGCGACCAGTAGTCGTACGCAGTCTGGTTGTTCAGGTAGCTGGGGGTCAGGCCGTTGGTGATGCGGTCGGTCAGGCCGCTGTTGTCGCCGACATTGCCGGGGCCGTAGCCGTGGCCGCCGGCCTTATCGGGCGTGAAGCTGGCACCGAACTGGAAGCCAGCGATGGTCGGGCTGTAGTAGACCGCCTTCGTGCCGCGACCGTCGAGGTTGAGGGTCGTCAAGTTATAGACCGGCGAGTTCAGCCACTGCAGCGATGCGGAGTTGGCACCAAGGTTCGAGTCGCCGTTCGCCGCACCGGCGTTGACGCCGGTTGCGACATTGCGGCGCACGTCGCTCTCGTCACCGAGGTGGAATTCGCCCCAGGTCGCGGCATTCTTCAGGTAGAGGTACGAGTCCTTGATCGTCGTGTTGTTCGAGCTCTGGAAGCCCGAGCCCGTCGCGGCGGTCGCGTTCGGGGCGCTGAACGCATTCAGACGGGTGAACACGCCGGCGGTGATGCCGTTCGAGAACGTGGTCGAGCCGATGAAGCGGATCAGGAAATATTCCTGAACCGACAGTGGGTTGCGCTTGTAAGCGGCCTGGCCCGGATTGTCGTCCTGCGAGACCATCGCGGCGGCGCCGGCGTAGTACTGGCCACCGAGCTTGAACTGGACCGGCGTGTCCGTCGTCGCGGTCTGTGCCGACGCGGCGGTCGAAAAGAGACCGGCCGCGACCAGCGCGGTGCTCCCTAGTAGTAGCTTCTTCATAGTAGCGTGTGGCTTTCAAGCACCCCAACCTTCCACGGAAGATCAGGTTGCCGCGACAAGCCCCCATGCGAGCCGCAGCACATATCTACCATCCCGAGGCGGAAAATATGGGTTGGGGCCGTAGGGTCAACCCTGAGGCGCGAAAGGCGTGGGGCATTTCGGAAGGCTGTTGCCGAGACGCCACAACAGCTGCAAGGGGTGGCGCTGCGCTTTAGAGCTTTTGAGTATAATATCTTATCGGATAAATAGTGGACGCCGTGTCTGTTGAGGGTCCATATGATCGTCAAGTCAGATGGTGGATCGATAGCTCGCTATGCCGAAGCAAGTTGGTAATCGAGACATCTCGTTTCGACGGCATATTTTTATATGAGCGATTACCTTCTGGGAATTCGCTTTCGAGTTCTGTGGATATCTAGCGTATCAGTATCCGGCTAATCGATCATATTGGCGGATCGCTGAATTGCATCGGCATCCGGTCCCGAGGCCAGCCGATGGTCGGCGGGACCCGTCGCAATACAGGGGCGGCGAAACCTCCCACTGCCCCTGTCGAACCCCCCGTCACCGGCCATCCGCGCCCCATCGCGGATCGGCGGCGGGGGTTCACCCTCCGGCCTCGGCGCTCCCGAGGATGCTTCCCTGCCGAATGGCGTCAGCTCGCCAGCCGCGTCTGCGGCCCGGCCTGGAACAGCAGGGTCTCTTCCCGCACGATCTTGAGAAAGGCTTTGACGACCGGCGATGATTCGCCCGCCCGATAAGCGATCCTCATGGCAAGGCAGGGCTTGACGCCGGTGACCGGCAGGAAATGGACGCCGGCGCGCGGTGAATTCGCGAAGCTCGCTGCCGTCAGGGACAAGCCCAGGCCTGCTGCGACCAGTCCCAACGCCGACTCGGCATGCCGAACTTCAACCCCGATCTTGGGTTCGATCCCGCTCGCCCGGAAGACCGACAGGATATAGTGGTCATTCAGACCGCCGGCGGTACGGCCGCCGTAGAGCACGATCGGTTCTTCCGCCAGGTCATCGAGTGCGATGCACTTCCTGCCGACCAGCCGATGGTCGGACGGGACCGCCACCATCAGCGGCTCGTCATAAAGCCGCTCCTCGACAAATTCTGTTTCGCCGAGCGATGGGCGGACGAAGCCGACATGGATGCGGTGGTCGCGTAGTGCCGCCGCCTGCTCGTTCTGCAGCATCTCGAGCAGCAACACTTCGACGTCGGGGAATTCGGCGCGAAAGCGCCGCAATACCGGCGGCATCACCATGTTCATCGCCGAACTGACGAAGCCGATGCCGAGCCAGCCGGCATGGCCGCGCCCGATTCTCTGCGTTCCCGCTACCGCGGCGTCGAGCTTCGCGAGGAGTTCGACGGCCTGCGTCTGAAAGAAACGCCCGGATTCCGTCAGGCGCAGCGGCCGGCTGCCGCGCTCGAACAGGGTAAGGCCCAGCTCTTCCTCGAGATGCCGGATCTGCAGGCTCAAGGGCGGCTGGGCGATATGGAGGCGCAGGGCGGCCCGGCTGAAGCTCAATTCTTCCGCTACCGCGACGAAATAACGGAGATGGCGCAATTCCATCATAAGACTCGCTTGGCTTGCAGCTGGGAGGGCGCGGACGGACCCCCGGAATGCCAAATGTGGGGAGACGTCGCGGTCGGAAACAGGGGGTGATTTTGCGGTGCAGGATCGCACATGCAGCAGGGGCGGGGATTGATCGATTCGTCGCAGGGAGACGGGCCGGCGGTCCGTGGCTTCGCGGGAGGTTTCGCTTCCCGACGAACCTCGGGTTGCGGCGCTCCCCATGGCCGTTAACGGTTCGGTTGCGGTTCGAGAATCCATGCTGCGATGCGGTATGTCGATGCCGCGTGCGGCCGTCCAAGGAGGTGCCGAACGAGTTCATGTCGCAGAAATGCCGCAGGGGATGCCGCCAAGATCACGGAACCGAACGGCGCTTGAGGTGTCCTACGGGGGATCGGAGCACTCCGTCCGTGCCCGTTCGTTCGCCTGTTTTCCCGTCCGTTTCCGGAAGGTCACTCATGAAAATCGCCCAGGTTTCCTCGTTGATGGAAGCGGTGCCGCCTAAGCTTTATGGCGGGACCGAACGGATCGTCGCCTACCTGACCGACGAACTGGTCGAACTCGGACATGACGTGACCCTGTTCGCGAGCGGCGACAGCCGGACCAAGGCGACGCTCGAGCCGGTCTGGCCGCACGCCCTGCGGCTCGATGTCGGCATGCGGGACTATCTGGCGCCGCATATCATCCTGTTGGAGACGCTCGCGCGCCGCGCCGGCGAATTCGACATCATCCATCTGCACATCGACTATCTGGGCTACCCGGTGCTGCGGCGGGTCGACGTGCCGTTCGTCACAACCTTGCATGGCCGGCTCGATCTGCCGGAGCTGCGGCGGGTGTATGAGGCCTTCCCGGACGTCCCGGTCGTCTCGATCTCGGATTCCCAGCGCGCGCCGCTCGACTGCGCCAACTACGTCGATACGATCCATCACGGCTTGCCGCAGGATCTGCTGAAGGCCGGCGAGGGCGGGGGCGGCTACCTCGCCTTCATCGGCCGCATCTCGCCGGAAAAGGCGCCGGATGCTGCCATCCGGATCGCGGGTGCCGCCGGCATGAAGATCAAGATCGCGGCCAAGGTCGACAAGGTCGACCAGGCCTATTTCGCGGAGCAGATCGAGCCGTTGCTGGCGCTGCCGCACGTCGAATTCATCGGCGAGATCGACGAGACCCAGAAGAGCGAGTTCCTGGGCAATGCCGCCGGCCTGCTGTTTCCGATCGCCTGGCGCGAGCCGTTCGGCCTGGCGATGATCGAGGCCATGGCCTGCGGCACACCGGTGATCGCCATGCGCAACGGCTCCGTGCCGGAGGTCATCGAAGAGGGCGTCTCCGGCTTCATCGTCGAGACGGAGGCGCAGGCGATCGCCGCCGTCCGGCGCCTGCCCGAGCTTGACCGCAAGCGGGTGCGGCAGGCGTTCGACCATCGCTTCACCGGGCGCCGCATGGCCGAGGATTATGTCCGGCTCTACGAGGAGCTGATCGCGCTCCGGCAGCCCGCCCAGCTCAAGTTGGCCTGATGGTGGAAGAATCGAAGGACACGGCCGAAAGGCCGTCCGGCGCCCAGGAGGAGGTTTCACCCTTCTACATTTCGGCTGCGGCCGCGGTCGCGACCCAGCGGCCGCGCGTGCTGAAGCAGGGTGAGGCCTTCGCCGTGCTCGACGATTTCGGCAACGCGCAGGCGACGGGACCGGCGGCACAGGGGCTGTTCTTCGAGGACACGCGCTATCTGGCACAACTGCTGCTGACCATCGACGGTGTCAGGCCGCTGCTGTTGTCCTCGTTCGTGACCGAGGACAACAGCGCGCTTGCCGCGGACCTGACCAATCCTGATCTGGTCGCAGCGGACGGCATGGTGCTGGCGAAGGACACGGTGCACATCCTCAGCACCACGACGCTCGGCAACGACGCGCTGTTCCAGAACCTCGATGTGCGGAATTTCGGCCATCGCGCGGTCTGCTTTCGCCTGGAAATCAATTTCAGCGCCGATTTCGTCGACATCTTCGAAGTCCGCGGCGCCGGGCGGGAGCAGCGCGGCGACCTGCTGGCGGATGAGGACCAAACGGACGGCACCGTGCTCGCCTACCGCGGCCTCGACGGCATTGTTCGACGCACGCGCGTCTCGTTCGCGCCGAGGCCTGACCGGCTGGCGCGGCGCCGGGCGACATGGGAGGTGAACCTGGAACCGTCCGAGACGCGGACGATCCAGATCGCCGTCCATTGCCAGCGCGACGGCCGCGCGGCGGCGACCGACCGGGCCGCCACCATCGAGGCGGCGGCGCGGCGCCGAACCGCGCGCCGAGCCGAAGTCGCGCAGATCTTTACCAGCAACGAGAGCTTCAACGACTGGGTGAACCGCTCCCGGGCCGATCTCGAGATGCTGGTGACCGCGACCCCCCAGGGTCCCTATCCCTATGCGGGCATCCCGTGGTTCTCGACCGCCTTCGGCCGCGACGGGATCATCACAGCGCTGCAATGCCTGTGGCTCGACCCGTCGCTCGCCGTCGGGACCTTGCGCTTCCTGGCGGCCAACCAGGCGACGGCCCTCGACCCGAAGGCCGATGCCGAGCCCGGCAAGATCATGCACGAGACCCGCAAGGGCGAGATGGCGATCCTGGGCGAGGTGCCGTTCGCGCGCTATTACGGCGGGGTCGATTCGACGCCGTTGTTCGTCGTGCTGGCGGCGGCCTATTGGCGCCGGACCGGCGATCTCGCCTTCGTGCGGTCGATCTGGCCGCAGATCGAGGCGGCGCTCGGCTGGATGGCGAGCTACGGCGATCCCGACGGCGACGGCTTCCTGGAATACGACCGCAAGTCCCTAAACGGCCTGATCAATCAGGGCTGGAAGGACAGCGGCGATTCGATTTTCCATGCCGACGGCCGCCTGGCGGAGGCGCCGATCGCGCTCGCGGAGGTCCAGGCCTATGCCTATGCCGCCTATCTGGGCGCCGCCGAGCTGGCCGATGGCCTGGGCGAGGCGGAGCGAGGCCAGGCGCTGCGGGCTGCGGCCGACCATCTGCGCGGCAAGTTCGAGCAGGCCTTCTGGCTCGACGATCTCGGCACCTACGCACTGGCACTCGACGGCGGCAAGCAGCCGTGCCGGGTCGCCGCGTCCAACGCCGGCCATGTGCTGATGGGCGGGCTCGCCTCGTCGGAGCGTGCCGCCTTGGTCGCCGACCGGCTGGTGGCGCCGCCGTCCTTCTCGCTCTGGGGCATCCGGACCGTCGAGGAGACCGGGGCGCGCTACAATCCGATGTCCTACCACAACGGCTCGGTCTGGCCCCACGACAATGCCCTGATCGGCCTGGGCTTCGCCCGCTACGGCCTGCGCGAGCCGCTGTTGAAGGTGATGACCGGGATGTTCGACGCGTCCCTGTTCATGGCCGACCATCGGCTGCCAGAGCTGTTCTGCGGCTTCGAGCGGCGCCCCGGATCGGCACCCACCGCCTATCCGGTCGCGTGCATCCCGCAGGCCTGGTCGTCGGCGACCGTGTTCGGTCTGCTGGGCGCCCTACTCGGCATCTCCTTCGATCCGGGGGCGCGGCAGATCCGCCTGACCCGGCCGGTGCTGCCCGGCTGGATGGACGATTGCCGGATCTCCAACCTTCGGCTCGGCGACGCCGAGGTGGATCTGCAACTGGAACGACATGACGACGACGTGGCTCTGCACGTGATCCGGCGCAGCGGCGCCGTCGAGGTCGTGATCATCAACTGATCGGCACGCCGGTCAGTCCGCACCTTCCGCGTCGAAGCATCAGGGTGAAGAAGCATGTCTCTGCCGCGTTATGCCTCGCGGGGGCCCGGCCGGTTTCTGCTCCATTATGTCGGGCGCCGGCTCGGTAGCCATCTGGTCGTCCTCCTGGCAGTGTTCGCCGCCGTCGGCTGCGCCATCGGCGCCCAGTATGGCGTGAAGAACCTAGTGGATGCGCTCTCCAGTCCGGGCGTCGGCGATGCGCGGCTGTGGGGCGCCGTCGGCGTGCTGCTGGCGCTCGTTGCCGGCGACAACCTGCTCTGGCGCCTGGCCGGGTGGGTCGCGACCCATGCCTTCGTTGCGGTCGGCGGCGACCTGCGCCTTGATCTGTTCGACCATCTGTCCGGGCACGGCACCCGCTATTTCGCTGATCAGTTTCCGGGCGCGCTCGCCGGCCGGATCTCGACCGCCGCCAACACCGCCTGGACCATCGAGAACTCGCTGACCTGGACCACGATTCCGCCGTGTACCGCCGTGCTCAGCAGCATTGCGCTGCTGGGCACGATTAACTGGGAAATGACGGCAGTGCTGCTCGCGATCGTCGCGATCCTGGGCACGATCATCGCGAAGCTGGCGGCGGGCGGCCATGACCTGCACGCGCGTTTCGCCGGGCGGGCGGCGGCGGTCAGCGGCGACATCACCGACGTCGTCAGCAACATGAGCCTGGTCCGTGCCTTCGGCGCGGCCAAGCGCGAGCAGGACCGGCTGTCGCGCAAGATCGAACGGGAAATGTCGGCGCAGCGCGATAGTCTGCGCTCGCTCGAGCGGTTGCGGCTGTTCCACGCCTTCTCGGTCTTCATCGTGACGGCCGGCGTGCTCGTCTGGGCGATCGAGCTCTGGCGGCAGCATCGGATCACGACCGGCGACGTCGTGCTCACCACCACCTTGGGCTTCACCGTGCTCCATGCGTCCCGTGACCTGGCGATGGCGCTGGTCGAACTGGTCCAGCATTTCGCCAAGCTGGGCGAGGCGATCGAGGTGCTGGGGCTGCCGCATGAGATGCAGGATAGTCCGGACGCCAAGCCGCTGATCAACCTGGGCGGCGGCGTCACCTTCGAGCGCGTCGCCTTCGATTATCCGAGCGGCGCGCCGGTGCTGAGGGACTTCGACCTGCAGGTGCCGGCCGGGCAGAAGGTCGGGCTGGTCGGCCGGTCCGGCGCCGGCAAATCCACCATCCTCGCGCTGCTGCAGCGGCTCTACGACCCGAACGCCGGCCGGGTCCTGATCGACGAGCAGGACATCCGCCACGTCACGCAGGAAAGCCTGCGCCAGGCGGTCGCGGTCGTGCAGCAGGACATCTCGCTGTTCCATCGCTCGGCGCTGGAGAACCTGCGGTATGGCCGCCCCGAGGCGAGCGACGAGGAAGTCTACCGGGCGGCTGAGGCGGCGCATTGCACCGAGTTCATCAGCCGCCTGCCGGAAGGGTTCGACACCATCGTCGGCGAGCGCGGGCTGAAACTCTCCGGCGGCCAGCGCCAGCGGCTGGCGATCGCGCGCGCCTTTCTGCGGGACGCGCCGATCATCCTGCTCGACGAGGCGACCTCCGCCCTCGATACCGAGTCCGAGCAGTCGATCCAGGAGGCGTTGATGCGGCTGGTCAAGAACCGCACGGTGATCGCCATCGCCCATCGCCTGTCGACCTTGCATTCCTTCGACCGGATCATCGTGCTGGACCGCGGGCGGATCATCGAGGACGGGGTGCCCAGCGACCTGCTGCGGCGGGACGGTCCCTACAGCCGGATGTACGGCCGGCAGCTCGCCGGCAAGGAGAAGCGGCAATGGCCGACCACCGGCGACGACTGACGGCGGCGCTGCTGCTGATCTCGGCCGGCCTGGCGGGTGGCCCCGCCATGGCGGCCGACCCGGACGAACCGACGGCGGCCGGTGCTACGGGCAATCCGTCGACCGCACCGGCGCCGCCATCGAGCGAGTCGCCGGCCATGCCGATGGCGCCGCCGCCATTGGAGGAGTCCCCAGCCGCGCCGAACGCAGCGCCGACGGCACGGCCTTCGACGGAACGGCTGTCGACGGGGCAGCCCTCGACGGAAAGCGCGCCGAATCCGCCTCCAGCGGCAGCCCAGCCTCCGGGGACCAAGCCGGGCGAGCCTGCTCCAACCTCGCCCCCGGCACCGTCGAAGGGCGAGGCACAGCCGCCGAAGAACCTGGAACCGATCCCCAAGGAAACCGCGATCTCCGTGCTCGGCCACAAGGTGCTGGGCCCGTCCGGCGAGGACATGGGGCGTGTGGTCGATCTGCTGCTGGACCATGACGGGCATCTGCAGGCGGTCGTGATCGATTTCGGCGGCTTCCTCGGCGTCGGCAGCCGCAAGATCGCGATCGACTGGCGGCTCGTCCGGTTCGTGCCGGACAACCGGGACGCCCCCCTTGCGCTCGGCCTCGGCAAGGCAGAGGTACAGGCGGCCCCCGAATACAAGGATTCCGCCCAGCCGCCGGTGATGGTCGGACCGCCGCCGCCGCCGTCCGATCCCGATGCCGCTCGATAGGCCGACGTTCCCTGCCGACGACAGCGATGGCCGTCTCCGCTCGGCTGCCGGGCACGGCCTCGACGGGCTGAACCTCCTCGTCGCCAATATCCAGACCGGGTTCGGGCCGTTCGTCGCCGTGTTCCTGACCAGCCTGGGCTGGACGCAGACCGCGGTCGGCTTCGCGCTCAGCGTCGGCACCGTGACCGCCATGGCGAGCCAGGTGCCGGCCGGTGCGCTCGTCGACGCCATCGGCCGCAAGAGCATGGTCGCGCTGTTCAGCGTGCTTGCCTTCGCCGCGAGTGCGCTGCTGTTCGCGGTCTGGCCGACGACGCTGTCGATCTATCTGGCGGAAATCCTGCACGGCTTTTCGAGCTGCACCCTTGGGCCTGCGATCGCAGCACTCAGCCTGGTGATCGCGGGTTCGTCCTCGCTCGGGGCGCGGCTCGGCCGGAATGCGCGCTTCGCGTCGATCGGCAATGGGGTCGGTGCCGTGCTGATGGGCGCCTGCGGCTACTACCTGCCGGAACGGTTCGTGTTCTTCCTGACCGCGGCACTGGCCCTGCCGGCGTTCGGCTCCCTGGTTCCGCTCGCGCGTTTCGAGGCCGCGATGCGGTCGGGACCGGGGAAGGCTGCACGGGGCGGGGCGCCGACTGCCCGCGGCGGCCAGCGCGTCCTGATCCGGCGGCTGCTCTCGGACCGGCGCCTCGGCATCTTCGCCCTGTGCGCGACGCTGTTCACGCTCGGCAACGCCGCACTGTTGCCGCTCGCCAGCAGCGCACTCACCAAGCGTGCGACAGGGGAGGCGAACCTGCTGATCGCCGGCTGCATCGTGCTGCCGCAGATCCTGGTCGCCCTGCTGTCGCCGACGGTCGGCCGGATCGCAGACCAGCACGGCCGGCGGATCGTGGTCATGGTGGCCTGCGCCTCGCTCGCCATCCGTGCGCTGCTGCTCGCGTCGGTAACCCAGCCGTTCCTCGTCGTCGCGGTTCAGGCGTTCGACGGCATTGCCGGCGCCTGCTTCGGCGTCATGGTGCCGCTGGTGACCAGCGACGTCGCCGGGCGCTCCGGGCATTTCAATCTGTGTCTGGGCCTGGTCGGCTTCGGCATCGGCATCGGCGCCACACTCAGCACGACGCTCGCCGGGTGGACCGCGGACCATTTCGGCGATGCGGCGGCGTTCCTGATGTTCGCGGCGATCGGCGCCATGGGGGCGGTGCTGGCCTGGGGCGCGCTGCCCGAGACGCGCCCAACCCGTGCCGCAGGCCGACCGGTCGAGGAATGAGATGCCGGCGATGTCCTCATACGATATGGTCGAGGCGGCAGTTTCGCCTTCGACAGATCCGGGACCAAGTGCATGAGCCCTTCAGCCGTCGCGCCGCGCTTTACCGGCGTCTTCCCCGTCGTTCCCACCATCTTCACCGAGCAGGGCGAGCTCGATCTCGAGGGGCAGAAGCGCTGTGTCGATTTCATGATCGATGCCGGCGCCAATGGCCTCAGCATCCTCGCCAATTTCTCCGAGCAGTTCTCGCTGGCGGATGACGAGCGGCAGCAGTTGACCGAGCTCATGCTGGAGTATGTCGCGGGCCGGGTCCCGGTCATCGTGACGACGACCCATTACAGCGCCCGGATCTGTGCCGCGCGCAGCCGCCATGCCGAGGCGGCCGGTGCCGCGATGATCATGGCGATGCCGCCCTATCACGGCGCCACCATCCGCGTGTCCGAGGCCGGCATCCACGCGTTCTTCCGCACCGTTTCCGATGCGATCGGCATTCCGATCATGATCCAGGACGCGCCGGTCAGCGGCACGCCGCTCTCCGCCGCCTTCCTCGCCCGGCTGGCGAACGAGATCGAACAGGTCGCCTATTTCAAGATCGAGGTACCGGGCACCGCGGCGAAGCTGCGCGAGTTGATCCAGCTCGGCGGCAGTGCGGTCGAAGGGCCCTGGGACGGGGAGGAGGCGATCACGCTGCTCGCCGATCTCGATGCCGGCGCGACTGGATCCATGACCGGCGGCGGCTATGTCGACGGCCTGCGCCAGATCTTCGATGATTACCGCGCCGGACGGCGCGACGCCGCCGTGGCCGGATACGCGCGCTGGCTGCCGCTGATCAATTACGAGAACCGCCAATGCGGGCTGCTCGCTTGCAAGGCGCTGATGAAGGAGGGCGGCGTGATCGCGTCGGACGCCGGGCGGGCGCCCCTGGCGCCGCTCCATCCGACCACGCGCGCGGGTCTCATCGAGGTTGCCCGCAGCCTCGATCCGCTGGTCCTGCGCTGGGCGCGCTGACCGGCGGGAAACCTCCGCCCGCTGGCGGCGAGCGGCCGGGACGGCTATAACCCTGGGAGGGCTGGTCGAGGCCGGGATGCTTGTTCCTATACCGCGTGTACCTTCGGGCCATCACTCATAGGATTGGACAAGTCATGAAACGCTCCCTGGCGATCATCATGGCCTTGCTGGCGATTTCGCCGGCGCTGGCGCAGACCGACCTCTTGAATTCGGGGAAGAACGCGCTGCAATCCCTCGGCGGGACCAAGCCGGGCGGCTCGAACAGCGCGCTCGGCGCCGGCCTGTCGGACGGCGAGATCTCCACCGGCCTCAAGGACGCGTTGCGCGTCGGAACCCAGAAGGCGGTGGCCACGGTCGGCCATCCCGGCGGCTTCCTGAACGACAAGCAGGTTCATATCCCGCTGCCGGGACCGCTGGCCCAGGTGAAGTCCGGCCTGACCATGGTCGGGGCGGGCGGCATGGCCGACGATCTCGAACAGCGCATCAACAAGGCAGCCGAGACGGCGGCGCCGCAGGCGGCCGGCATCTTCGGTGATGCCGTCGGCCGCATGAGCATCCAGGATGCGCGCGGCATCCTGACCGGCCCGCAGGATTCGGCGACGCAATATTTCAAGCGGACGACGACGCCGCAATTGACCCAGGCGATGAAGCCGATCGTGGATCAGAGCCTCTCCGGCGTCGGCGCGCTCCAGTCCTACAATGCCCTGGTCGAGAAGGCGAAGACGATGCCGCTCGCGTCGGGCGTCGATCTCGACCTCAGCAGCTACGTGGTCGGCAAGACGCTCGACGGCATCTTCTTCTATGTGGCCAAGCAGGAGGCTGACATTCGCGCCAACCCCGCCGCCCGGAGTACCGACGCGCTACGCGCCGTCTTCAGGTAGTTCCCCGATCAGTCGGGCAGACGCTGACCCAGCGTCTCGCGCGAGAACGGGATGATCAGCAGGCCGAGCGCGAAGGCGAGCGCCGTCAGCGCTATCGGCGTGCCGAGCGTGCCCATGCCGCGCACCGCCGCTGCCAGGCCGAAATTGACCGCGGCCCCCACGAACCGCCCGACCGAGGTGCAGAAGGCGAAGGCCGAAGCCCGGACCTCGGTCCCGAACAGCTCGGGCAGCCACAGGCTGAACACGGTGAAATTGCCGCCGGCTATGCCCAGGAAGAACAGGATCGTCAGGAACGCGGGCAGTGCCACCCCGGCCGGCTGGTAAAAGGCCCAGCCGAAGGCGGCAGCGATCGTCACCATCATGCCGATGAAATAAAGGCCAAGCGTCTTGCGCCGTCCGATCCGCTCCGCCAGCACCGGTAGCAGTACGCAGCCGAGAATGGTGCCGACGGACAGGATCGCCGTGCCGAAGGACGCCATGCGCGCCGCGGCCGCTTGGTCCATGCCCTCGGCCTTGGCGAGCGTGATGATCGCGGTCGGCTCATAGACGGCACCGGCCCAGAGCCCGATGACCGCGACGGTCAGGAGCACCGACATGACGATCGTCCGGCCGCGGTAGGGTGGGCGGAAGATCTGGGCGAGCGGGCTGTGGCGGCGGGCGACGGGGATTGCCTCCTCCTCGTGGTGCTTGTGCTCCCAGCGCTCCGGCTCCTTGACCTTGAGCAGGGTCACGATCGAGACCACGACCGGCACGAGGCCGCAGGCGAACATCCAACGCCAGCCATAGGCGGCGCCGATGGTGAAATTGAGTCCGGCGGCGACGAAGAAGCCGAAGTAATAGCCGGTCTGCAGATAACCGGCGCCCATCTTGCGGCGATCCTCCGGCCAGGACTCGGCAACGTAGGTGCCGGCCATCGCCCATTCGCCGCCGACGCCGACGCCAGCCAGGAAGCGGAAGGCCGCCAGTTCCCAGACGTTCTGCGAGAGGGCGGCGGCACCGGTGAACAGCGCATAGATCAACACGGTGGCGCCCAGCGCCTTGGTCCGGCCGAAGCGGTCGGCGATCGGTCCCCAGATGAAGGACATGCCCCACCCGATCAGGAACAGGGCGAACATGATGGATCCGGTTTCGGCGATGCTGGCGGGCGACGCATCCATGCCCGATTTCGGCAGCAGCTCGGCCAGCGCCGGGCTCAGCACCAAGGCATAGATCACCGAATCCATGCCGTCGAGCATCCAGCCGAACCAGGCCGCCCAGAACCCGATGATCTGTTGTCGGTTGAGCGGCGTGCGGACTCTGCCAGCCGTAACGTGATTCATAGTGCTTCCTTCCCCGGGTCTGTCTTTCGGCGTCGCCTTTGGCTGACGATCCGAACTTCCACATGCCGCGTGCCATTGCGGCCTGTCCCGGGCTGAATTGTCGCACATATCGCTGCGCGCCTCATGGGAGGCTTGCGGAAAATCGCTGGCCGGGAGCCTTTATTCGGCCGCGAGTCGCGACCATAGCGCGCGGATCATGTCCTTCAGCATCAGCGCCTCCGTCCAGCGGTCGGACAGCTCGTAGCCGTCGGCGCCGGTCATGGCGTATTCCCTGGGCCCAAGCTCGCACAGGAAGGTCAGGGTCGCGTCGGCCGGCGCGCGTCGGCGCCAGGAGCGGATGCCGTACTCCCACCAGCCCATGAACAGGTCGAGCCAGTCCTTGTGGTGGGGGAAGCTGATCTGGACCTGGATCTGCTCGCGGCTGGCGACCCGGCCATGGAGGCCCCAGGCATGGTCGAGGATGCGATGGATCATGCCGTGGTTCTCGTCGCTGACCGGCCAGGCGAATTCGCGGCCCACCAGATAGTGCGACAGATCGGCGGTCAGCCGCAGGCCGGGGAAGCGGTCGAGCAGATGCAGCATGGTCATGAGGTCGGTGGTCATGCGGTCCCGGTGGGTCTCGACATGGACCGGGATTCCCGCGTCCGCCGCCAGGCGCTGCCAGCCTTCGATATAGGGAAAGCACTCTTCCAGGAGATAGGGCCGCACATCCGGCTGCAGATTGACATGGTCGGCGCCGAGCATACGGACCCGCTCCAGGATCGGCGCCAGATCCTCGACGGTCTGCGGATAGCATTGCGCCTGCCAGACCATGCCGTTCGCCCTGAGGAACCGGGTCACTTCGCGGGCATAGGCATCGTCGAAGAAGCGGACGCCGGCCCCGTCGAAGCCGGCGTCGCGGATCATCCCGAGCTTGCGGTCGAGCGTCCATTCCAGCCCGTCGGGCCGCCGGCGCTCCATCGCCCAGAGCGACTGGAGCACCAGCAACCGCTGAGCCATGTCAGACGACCGTCCGGATCGGCGTCGGCCGAACGGCGCGGGGCGGCTCCTCGGCCGTCGAGTAATCGACCCTGAGGTCGCTCCGATGCGTCTCCGGCCCCCACCACACGGCAGCGGCGGTGATGAGCGACAGGGCCACGACATAGAGGGCGACACCCCAGGGCGCGCCGTCCATCCAGATGACGAGCAGGGCCGAGAGCGCCGGCGCCGGCCCGCCGGCCAGGATCGAGCCCAGCTCGCGCGCGAAGGCGAAGCCGCTGAAGCGCAGCCGCGGCCCGAACAGCTCGGCGAAATAGGCCGCCTGCGGCCCGAACATGGCGCCGCCGCCGATGCCCATGATCAGCGCGAAGGCGATGACGATGAGTGCCGTGTCGCCGGTGTTGAGCATCATGAAGAACGGGAAGGCGAACAGCGCCGAGAACAGCGCGCCGCCCATGTAGACCGGCCGGCGCCCGGCCCGGTCCGACAGCCAGCCGAAGAACAGGATGCCGGCGATCTCGACGAAGTTGCCGGTGAAGACGCCGAGCAATGCCACGTTCCGCGGCAGGTGCAGCGTGTTGATGATGTAGCTGAGGCCGAACACCGGGAAGAGATAGCCCAGGCCGTTCTCGGCCATGCGCGCGCCGACCACCACGGCGAAATTGCGCGGATGCCGGCGCAGCGCCGCCCAGGCCGGGGCCGCGACGCGCGGCTGGCGCTTCGCCGTGTCGGTGAAGACGGGCGTTTCCTGCACATGCATGCGGATGAAGAAGCCCAGCAGCACGAGTGCCAGGCTAATCAGGAACGGCAGCCGCCAGCCCCAGCTCATCAACTGGTCCTTGGGCATCAGCGATACCAGCCCGAACACGCCGGCGGCCATCAGATTGCCGATGGTGACGCCCATCGGCGCGAAGCTGCCGAAGAAGCCGCGCCGGTTCTCAGGCGCATATTCGACGGCGAGGATGACGGCGCCGCCATATTCGGCGCCGGCGCCCAGGCCCTGGAGCAACCGCATCGCGACCAGCAGGGCCGGGGCCCAGAAGCCAATCTGTTCGTAGGTCGGCAGCAGGCCGATCAGGAACGTGCCGCCGCCGACGAGCACGATGGTCATGATCAGCACCGGCTTTCGCCCGAACCGGTCGCCCAGATAGCCGAACAGGATGCCGCCGAACGGTCGGGCGATGAAGCCGACGCCGAAGGTCGCGAACGCGGCGAGCATGCCCAGGCTCGGATCGAATTTCGGGAAGAAGAGATCGCCGAACACCAGCGCCGCGGCCGTGCCGTAGATGAAGAAATCATACCATTCGAGCGCCGAGCCGACGGCAGCGGCCAACATGATCGGGGCCATCGAGCGCTTGGCGCCGCCGCTTTCCCGTCCGGTTGCATAGGCCATGTTTGGCATCTCCTCCCTGGATCCGGCTTCGGGCCGGTTATGATGGTTCGATCGATGGGTTTGGGGCGGCCGCCTCCACTTGCGGTCGGTTGAGGAAGGTTCAGGCAGCGGTCTTGGGGCCGGCGAAATAGCGGTTCTTGGCCGTCGTCTGGTTCTCGTAGATCGAGCCCTGGTAGGGCGCCGGGGGCAGCGGCATCCGGACCGGCACGTCGGCGAGGCGCGGCACGATCGTCGGCTCGCCGGCGACGATGCGCGCATTGAACTCCGCGAAATCCTTGACCCCGGCCAGCGGCCAGGCATCCGCCGCGGCGAATTCATAGAGCAGCAGGGCGCGCGGCTTGTCGGACCGGTTCTGCGCCGAGCCGTGGACGGCGCGAACGTGGTGGAAGCTCATCGAGCCCGCCTTGCCGGTCGCCGGCACCGCCTTGGCGAAATCGAGGTCGCCGGCAGCCGGGTCCATGGCGCCGCAGAAGAAGCCGCCGGCGTGATGATCGTAGACCGGGCCCCGATGCGTGTCGGGCAGGACCAGCATCGCGCCGTTCTCGACCGTGCAGTCATCCAGCATTACGCCGACGGCCAGGATGTCGTCATTGGTGTGCGGATAGAATGCCCAGTCCTGGTGCCATTCGACCGGCGAGCCGAAATGCGGCGCCTTCAGATTGATCTTCGAGCCATGGAGCCTGACGTCGGGCCCGAGCAGGCGCTGCAGGATCGCCACCAGCCGCGGCGAGCGGGCGAGGTCCCAGAAGAACGGATGATGCTTGTGCGGCGTCTTGATCCGGCGGACGCGCGGGGCATCGGGCCGGTGCCCGGGCTCCAGGTCATAGACGTCGGTATGGCTCGAGACCTCGCCGGCCTTCTCGATGAATTCCGCGACGACCCGGCGCGCCTCGGCGAGCTGGGCCGTGTCGAGTACGTCCTCGACCACCAGAAACCCGTCCCGACGGTAGGCCGCGACATCCTCAGCCGAAATCATGGCGATTCTCCATATTATGATAGCGCTAACATTTGTTATGGTAGCGCTATCATCGGAACGCGTCAACAGCCGGTTCCGGCTTGCCTTCGGCGCCGGCTTCGCTTCAAGGTCTGGGTCATGGAAGAACTTGCGATCGGGAAGGCCGGCGGCGACCGGCCGCGCATCGAGGATGTCGCGACGCTCGCGGGCACCTCGGCGATGACGGTCTCGCGGGCTTTGCGCCAGCCGGACAAGGTGGCGCCGGAGACACTGGCCCGCATCATGGCGGCGGTCGACCGCCTGGGCTATGTGCCCAATCTCGCGGCCAGCAGCCTGGCCTCGCGCCGCAGCGGCATCCTGGCGGTACTGGTGCCGACCATCGGCAATTCGATCTTCTCCGAGACCGTGCGTGGCGTCGCCGATGCGGTGGCGGCGGCGGACCTCAACCTGCTGATCGGCGATTTCGGCTATTCCGAGGACACGCGACGCAAGCTGGTGCGCGCGCTGGTCGGGCGGCAGCCGGACGCACTGGTCATCGTCGGCGCGGTGCATGACGAGGCGGTGCGCATGGCACTCCGGCGCCAGGGCACGCCGGTGGTCGAGACCTGGGAACTGAATCCGGACCCGATCGACATGGTCGTGGGCTTCTCGAACTTCGAGGCCGGCGCCACGGTCGCCCGCCATCTCGTCGCGCGCGGCCGGCGGCGCTCGGCTTTCGTCGGCGGGCTGGAGAGCAGGGCGCGTGCGCGGCTCGCCGGCTTCACGGCGGCATTCGCCGCTGCCGGCCTTCCGCCGCCCGAGTCCGAGGTGCCGGCCGATCTCTCGATCGCGTCCGGCCGCGAGGCGTTCGGCCGCCTGATCGAACGGGCGCCCGACATCGATGCCATCTTCTTTGCGACCGACGTGCTGGCGGTGGGCGGCCTGCTGGAGTGCCAGCGACGCGCCATCGACGTGCCCGGCCGGATCGCGATCGCCGGCCTCGGCAATCTCGAAATCGGCCGCCAGATGCAGCCGAGCCTGACGACCATCGAAATCCCCGCCCATGCCATGGGCCGGCGTGCCGGCGAATTGATCCTAGCCCGGCTGGCGAAACGCGAGCTGCCGGCCGGCGACCGGATCGTCGACCTGGGCATCGCCCTGCTCGCCCGGGAAACCACCTGACCATCTGCTCCGGCGGTTGGCCGTTGCGCAAAAGAGAACCCCGCCGTTGGGCGGGGTTCCAAGGGGACCGGCGTTCCGGAGGATCGCCGGTCCTGGGGGATGTTCGAGGGAAGGTGCTGGATTAGAGCGCCTTGCCGAGCGGGTTGGAGGCCGGGAACGACGCCGCACGGGACGAGTTGTCGATCTGGTAGCTCTTGCCGCCGGTACGGGTGTCGAAGTTGGCGTTGCCGCTCCAGCTGATGTTGGCGTTGTTGCCGCCGTCGAGCACCGCCGTGTTGTACTGGCGGATGTTCGTCGTGACGCTGGTGGTCGAGGCCTGGTTGTTGGTCCAGGTATTGTTGGTGCCGATCGCGTTCGACAGCTCGCCACGCCAGGCGGCATTGATGCCCAGGTCGAGGTTATTGTTGTAGGCAATGTTGCTGTCGACGGTCACGTTGTTCGTAAAGAACAAGTGGATGCCGCGGGCGCCGTTATTGTAGGTCGTGTTGCCCTTGACCAGAGACCTGTACGGATAGGCCCCGGCGGCGCCGCCCGACTGCGAGTTCTGGAAATCATCGAGGATGATGCCATTGCCGTCGGTGTGGGCACTGGAGACGTAGGTCTCGGCGTTGTTATAGGCGACGTTGTTCTGAACGATGATGTGGTAGGTGGCGCTGGTGTCGGCGCTGGTCGCGGTGTAGCTGACCGGCCGTGCCTCGAAGATCGAGATGCCCGAGGTGTGGTAGCCGTTGAACTTGGCGTTGTTGTAGACCGTGTTGCCGACGATCGTGTACCAGTCCTTGTACATCGCGCCGATCGCAGCGCCGCCGCAATCATGGATCAGGTTGTTCAGGGCCTGGAAGTGATGGCCGTCGGACTCGAGGCAGTGGCCGCCGCTGATCGGGTTGGAGCTCAGGCCCTCGTTGGCACCATCGATCTCGAGGCCATCGATGATCATGTAGTTGCCCTGGGAATTGAGCACGTCATACATGCCCCGGGCCGCGGCCTTGAACTTAGCGCCATGCCGGGTGGTCGCGCGGTAGACGACGTAGCCGGTCGACGAGTTGGCGTTGCCGCCATGGCTCAGATAGACCGTGTTCGGCATCTGATAGGTGCCGCTGGCGATATTGACGCAGTCGCCGCCCTTGAGCTGGCCGCTCTGGTCGGCATGCTGGATCGTCGCCCACGGGGTCGAGGCCGAAGTGCCGCTGGCGCTGTCGGAGCCGTTCGTCGCCACGTAGAAGTTGCGCACGCAGCTGTAGCTGGCGTTGGTCGGGGTGGTGGGCGGCGTCGGGGTGGTCGGCGGCGTCGGGGTCGTCGTCGAGCCGGCGGCGCCGAAGATCGTGACGCTGACCGTGCTGCAGCTGGACGCGCCGGCGTTGTCG
>Ga0209166_10000811_pt1 | contig 29734 bp, 24 predicted proteins | sample Coa_R1_3_FD_187151 | JGI IMG/M metagenome (GOLD analysis project Ga0209166, IMG submission 187151) | Surface soil microbial communities from Centralia Pennsylvania, which are recovering from an underground coalmine fire - Coalmine... | ecosystem: Environmental > Terrestrial > Soil >...
CCCGCCGTCGCCGCCACTCACGAAAAGCCCATCGGCCCCGACCCAACCTTCTGGGAGCGCTGGGAATCCGGCGGCAAAGAACTAGCCCGCCGCGCCGCCTTGGAACGAGAGACTCAAGAACGCGCGACTCAAGCGCGTGGCGCGCAAACCGTCGCGTCTCCTGCCGCGACAGCGCCCGCCACTCCAACAGCCGCCCCCGCAGCGCAAGTCCTGGCCAACGGCACAGCCCACGTAGTGGCGGACGCATTCGTCCGCCCCGCCGCACCCGCATCAGATCTCCTCAACAGAAAAAAACCGCCCGTGAACGCGAAGCTGCCCGCAGCGTCGAAGGAGCGAAAGAATGCAGCCCACCGCGCCAGCGGTGGGTAAGCAGCAGAAGGAGGACGAGCCCGAAGGGGGCGAAAGAAAAGTATGCCGGCGCAGAAATTAAAAATCCCCACCCTTGTCGCAAAAAAAAAGCGACCAGGATGGGGCACCCGGTTCTCAATTACCAAATTACCAAATTACCAAATTTCAAAATGCTTCTCAGTCCCGGTCGTGATCGCGATCGTCCCAGTCGTGTTCTTCACGCCAGCGATGCTCGTGCTCGTCCCACCACCGATGATGTTCGCGCCAGCACCGTTCGCGGGCCTCGTGCAATTCGCGACGCTCGTGGTCGGCCTGGCGGCTGTGGCGGCCGTGGCGCTCGATGGCTTCATGCAGTTCGTGGTCGGCGTGCGCAATGCGCCGCTGGCACCGCTCCACGGTCTCGGCCTGCGCCCGCGGCCCAGCCATGAACACCAAAATTCCCAGCGCTGCCGCCAACCACATGAGTAATCTTGTTACTGCGCCCACACTCTTCGTGACGCTCATCCGCTTCCTCCCTCCCGCCTCGCGGGGTCCGGCATTGACATCGAACTGCACACATCCACGGAAGAAATTATCCGACGCCTGCAAATGCGGCGATACGGTAGAACCCGTAGCTGGGCATGATCGGCGAACGCCGGTCATGCCACCGTGCCTCCGCGTTGTCTCCTTCTATGGTTGCTGGGTTTGGTCGGGCGGCAGGAATTGTTCGTGGAGACTTCGGGCCAGAGCATTCAAGCCTTCTTCCAGCCTATGGCGGCAGCGTTCCACGGAAAGTCTCGTCAACTCCTCCATGGAATTCTCGAAGGCCTGCAACGCACGCGACGCCTGGACCTTCAGTGACTCCGAAACCGAGGCGACGATTCCATTCTGGACAACCGCCAGGTTTGCGGTTGCGTCCTGCAGTTGGTCGCTGAGCGCTCTGACGCTGCGGGTGTTCAACTCGTCGAAGATCTCGTGCGCCGCGCTCTCGAATTGGCTGCGCGTGTCTCTCACCGTGTCGCTCGACATGCGGCTCAGGCGTTGGTCCAGGCCTGCCTCCAGGCAATGTACCGATTCGTCCAGCTTGGCGATGCGAGTGTCGAGATATTCGACCTCTTCATGCAAGCGCGCTGATTCAGAAGCGAGTGCTGCCCGCACGTTTTCTATGTCCGCGCGACGGGCATCGAATTCTGCATCCAGGCTATGTCGCAAAAACTCCAGCAGCTCTTCACTGAGATGTTTGAGGGAATTGCCTCCCTGCAGTAATTTCTGGTGGAGCTCCTGCAAGCCGCGACGCAAGTGGTCGCCCGCGTCTTCGGAAATCTGCGCGGAAATTTCCTGCGCCTTTTTTTCGACGACCGTCACTTGCTCAGCCGCGCGGCGCATAAACAGTTCGCAAGCTTCCGTAGTTTGCCGTTCCACGGTGGCCTTCGCAGTCTCTAGCAAGTGCGCGGACTGTTGCCGGGTTTCGTCCAACACTCTGGGGCCAAGATTCTGGCGCAGCCGTGACTCGAGTTTCTGTTCGAGGTCGGGAGGAATGCTGGAGAGGGACACTTCAAAGCGGCTGGGATTGGCTTCCCGCCGCGCGAGAATTTCCTTCACTGCCGCAATGTCTGCCTGGAGCGGCCGCACAGATTCAGCAATCATCTTCCGCACCAGTGCTTCGGCTTGCGCGGCACGGTCGAGCGCGGGCGCAGACGAGTCCACAACGCGTGGCAACTGCGTGGCGGCAGGCACGTTTGTGGTCTTCAGAATCTGCGGAAGCCTGGGCACGGCGGCCGATGAGGGTAGCGTCCACAGCGTCCAATCTTTGGGACAAGCCTTCAGGCCCCAGAAATTTTCCGGCCGCTGGAGCCTCGCTCCGAGAGTCCATGTCCGATGATCGGGGCCGAGGGGCTGGCAACTGACCACGTACGCGGTGGTCTCGCGCCCATCTTTGCTATGGAAGTGCAGAGGAATGCCCGGATCAAGTTTTACCGGTGTGTGCATTGCACAACCATGGGCGTTGACCACCAAGGTTTCACATACTTCGGAGAAGTGTGTTCCGTCGAGGCTGGTCACTAAGATTTGAACGGCGGTGGGCACCCTCGAACTGCGCCGGAGGGTGGTGGGAGTTTCTCCGTTTTGCATATTGATCTGCCTTGTATCGTTTAAAGATTGGGGCCAGTCGGCCTCTGGGCACCCATGTAGCTCCCACCATAACCCCAAGTTGATTTTTCACTAAAAGTCAAAAGGACAGTGTGGCCTTGGACTTTAGTAACCGAGTTGCCGGGGATGCCGTCGTCGAGCCGGCTGCCCCCATAAACAAAGCCCCACTTCTCGCGCCAAGAAGGCGCAAGAAATGGGGCACGGTTTCCGGTTACTGATGTTTATGCGGCGCTGAAGCGCCGCCCTTCTACCTTACGTTCCTTCGCTCCAGCCGGCCAGGTATTCTTCCTGCTCGGGCGTGAGGCGGTCGATCTTGATGCCCATGGATTCGAGCTTCAGTTTGGCGACGCGCTTGTCGAGTTCGTCGGGAACTTTGTAGACCGTCTTCTCGAGCTTCTTGCAGTTTTTGACCATGTACTCGACCGAGAGGGCCTGGTCGGCGAAGCTCATATCCATCACGCTAGCCGGGTGGCCTTCGGCGGCGGCCAGGTTGATGAGGCGGCCTTCGCCGAGGAGGTTGATTTTGCGTCCGTCTTTGAGTGAGTACTCGTCGACGAAGGTGCGGGTGGTGCGCTTGCTGGAGCTCATATTTTCAAGAGCTGGGATGTCGATCTCGACGTTGAAATGGCCGGAGTTGGAGATGATGGCTCCGTCCTTCATCAGCGCGAAGTGTTCCTTGGTGAGTACGCTCTTGTTGCCGGTGACGGTGCAGAAGACGTCTCCAAGTTTGGCGGCTTCGGTCATGGACATGACGCGGAAGCCGTCCATCACGGCCTCGAGGGCCTTGGTGGGATCGACTTCGGTGATGATGACTTCTGCTCCGCATCCGCGTGCGCGGGAGGCGAGGCCGCGGCCGCACCATCCGTAGCCGGCGACAACGAACTTCGATCCGGCGAGCAGGAAATTGGTGGCCCGGATAATGCCGTCGATAGTGGATTGTCCAGTGCCGTAGCGGTTGTCGAACAGGTGCTTGGTGTCGGCGTCATTGACGGCAACGATGGGAAACTTGAGCACGCCTTCTTTGGCCATGGCGCGCAGGCGGATGACGCCGGTGGTGGTCTCTTCGGTGCCGCCAATCACGCCTTCGAGCACGTCGGTGCGCTTGGTGTGAAGGATGGTGACAAGGTCGGCGCCGTCGTCCATTGTGATGTGGGGTTTGTGATCGATGGCGGCGAGGATGTGGTTGTAGTAGGTGTCGTTGTCCTCGCCCTTGATGGCGAAGACGGGAATGTTGTGGTCGCGAACCAGGCTGGCGGCTACGTCATCCTGGGTGGAGAGCGGGTTGGAGGCGCAGAGCACGACTTCGGCGCCGCCGTCGCGCAGGCAGATGGCCAGGTTCGCGGTCTCGGCCGTGACGTGGAGGCAGGCGGAGACGCGGATGCCGGTCAGGGGCTGGTTTTTGATGAATTCCTTGCGGATGATCTGGAGCACCTTCATGGACTGGTTCGCCCACTCGATGCGCTTTTTTCCTAAATCGGCCAGTTCGACGTTCTTGATATCACAATTCACGGCTGCGGTTGACATTCGTTTCCCTCTTTATGCTGTGTGGCGCGCTTGGAAGCGGCAGAAAAATAGATTTTGATTACCTAGAAATGAAAAGATCCACCTGCTATTTTCGCAAAATCCTGGAGTTTCGGGAACAGAGCATGCCGAATATCCGATATGATTATGCGCCTTTAAGACTGGACCCGGAATGGCACCTCAGTGCCGGATTCCGCGGCGGTCTCTGCGGCTAAAGTCTTGCAACCAAAACCTAAACCGCAGAGATCGCTGAGAAATGCCGCAGAGATCGCGGAGAAAAACTACTTGCGGACCGCTACTGGTTCCCGAAGGCCGGCATCGCTGGCCAATTTGGGCGCTTTGTCGGTCGCCTCCCAGGTGAAGTCGGGATCGCTGCGTCCGAAGTGGCCGTAGGCGGCGGTCTTCTTGTAAATGGGACGACGCAGGTTGAGCGAATCGATGATGCCGCGTGGCGTCAGCTTGAAATGCGAGCGGATCAAGTCCGGGATGATGGCCGGATCGACTTTCTCGGTGCCGAAGGTTTCGACCAGAACGCTGACGGGATCGGCAACGCCGATGGCGTAGGCGAGCTGGACTTCGCAGCGCCCGGCGAGTCCGCCGGCGACTACGTTCTTGGCGATGTGGCGCGCCATGTAGGCTGCGGAGCGATCGACCTTGGTCGGATCTTTGCCGCTGAAGGCGCCGCCGCCGTGACGTCCCATGCCGCCGTAGGTGTCGACGATGATCTTGCGGCCGGTGAGTCCGGTGTCACCCATGGGGCCGCCGATGACGAAGCGTCCCGTGGGATTGATGTGGTACTTGGTGTCTTCGTCGAGCAGATGCGCCGGGATGACGGCCTGAATGACGTGCTTCAGAATGCTGGAGCGCAGTTCGTCGTTGGTGACGGTCTCGGCGTGCTGCGTGGAGATGACGACGGCATCGACGCGGAGAACTTTTCCATTGGCATCGTATTCGACAGTGACTTGAGATTTGCCGTCGGGGCGAAGGAAGGGAAGCGTTCCGTTTTTGCGAACCTGCGAAAGGCGCTGGGTCAGCTTGTGGGCCAGAGAGATGGGAGTCGGCATCAACTCTTCATTCTCATTCACGGCGTAGCCGAACATCATGCCCTGGTCGCCGGCGCCGCCGGTGTCGACGCCCATGGCGATGTCGCCGGACTGCTTGTTAATGCTGGATATGACGGCGCAGGTGTTGCAGTCGAAGCCGTAGACGGCGTTGTCGTAACCGATGGATCCGACGGTGCCGCGAACGACGGTCTGAAAATCGACGTAGGCCTTGGTGGTGATTTCTCCGGCGATGACCACGAGGCCGGTGGCGGTGAGAGTTTCGCAGGCGACGCGGCTGGTCGAGTCTTCGGCGAGGCAGGCGTCGAGAATGGCGTCGGAAATCTGGTCGGCGATCTTATCGGGATGGCCTTCGGTGACGGATTCCGAGGTAAACAGGTAACGATTCTTGGATGGCAAGTTTGTAATTCTCCTTATGGGCACGTGCTTATTGCGAAGCTTGCGCTTCGCGTGAGCACGTGGCGCTGCGAAACGTGGGACTTTACATCGGGCGGAACCTGGGGAGATCCACGCTGCCAGGGCGAAACGCCCTCGCGACAGCCGGCAAGATGCCGGCGCTACACGATAGGCAAGTCCATGAAAAGGCTAACAGAGCGAGCACGGGCACGCAACGGTTTTAGGCGTAAGGGGCCGAGGGCGAGTTGAATAGCGGGATTTGGGGTGCGGACGGTGGGAGTGGAGGTCCACGCTGCGAGGGCGAGACGCCCTCGCAGCAGCCGGCAAGATGCCGACGCTACACGATAGGGAAGTCCATGAAAAGCTAACGAGGGGCTCGGGCCGCAACGGTTTGGGAGTAAGGGGCGCCCCGAATGACTAGATGTACTTGAGCCACCAGTCGGTTCTCTGCGCTTTCACGGCGGCGAATCTGCGGCAGGCGAAATAGAGAAGGAGGATGGTGACGGCCCAGACTAAATAGAGGAGGGGAAGACCCCAGATATATCCGGGGGGCGGTTCGGGATTGCCCATGGGGTGATTGGTGAAGAGCCACGGGCTGACCGCCCCGAGACGGATCTTGGAGACCAGAAGTGCGAGAGCGTGAATCAAGGGGATGTGAAGCACATAGAAAAAGAAGGGGACACGTCCGAACAAGGCAATCGGGCGGGCGAGAGCGCCGCGTGCATTTTCCAGCAAGGGCACCAGCGCGATGATGGGGCCGAGCGTCATCAACAGGTAACTGAGCGAGGCGGGGTATTTTGTGCAGTTCAGAAATGAAAATAATGCGGGCATGGGCGGCCTGCCGTTGCGTCCTTGAGCCGCAGCGTGCCAGGGAATGGGATCGCCATAGAGATTGAAGCCGCGGAGCACGAGGAAAAGGGCGATGGCTCCTAAACCAATCGCCAGGCAAATTCGCGTTCGCCGCGCAGGCTCCATGGCAAGGATTTTGCCGAATGCGTAGCCAGTGGCCATCACGCCGATCCATGGGATGAGGGAATAGAGCACGACGAGGTTGGGGCCGTTGGGAGTGAATTGAATCGGTCCCGCGTAGAAGCTGAAATAAAGAATCTTCCACAGGCCGGAAAGCTTGCTGATGTTGAGCGTATCCGCCATCGCGAACAGGCGAGAATCCATCAGGTTGTGACCGGCGATGATGATCAGGCCGAAGGCTGCTGCGAATGGCGGCGGCAATTTGATCAGGCCAGCCATCAGAATCATGCACCAGCCAATCACCCAGAGGATGCCGGCCATTTCGTAGTGGGCGAAATCGAAGTTGAAAGTCCAAGCGAGCCGCAGGATTGTGAGTTCGAGAAAAATGAGCCAGAGGCCGCGGATAAGCAGGAAGCGGGAGACATCCGCGTGCCTGCGCGCATAGAAGAAGATGCTGGTTCCAGCCAAGAAGATGAAGGCGGGAGCGCAGAAATGGGTGATCCATCGGGTGAAAAAAATTCCGGGCGTAGGGCCACCGGCGGGGAGACCGGAGTAGACACGCACGTGATCGATGGCCATCAGGATCATGACCGCACCGCGGATCAAATCGATCGAGGCGATACGGGAGGTGGAGGCGGGAGTGGAGATGGTGGAAGGAGCGGCGACGGTGGTGCTCATGGAATCTCTCTCAGCTTTGGACGATGAAAAGTCGCAAATGTTTAGGAGGTCGTCTGGATAATAATCGAGAGTCAAAATCCGCGCATCAGCATTTGATTCGGATAGAAAGTCAAAGACCCCACCCCGTCTCGCCAAAACCGCGCGACAACGGTGGAGCACCCTCCATCGGGAGTACCCTCGGGCTCGTCTATGGGAGGTCGAGATCTAGCGCGTAGAGGTCGCGGTTGCTGACGTCTTTGAGCAGGAGGATGGAGTTGTCGGGGGTGAGGCTGAAGGTTACGCCGTAGGCTCCGGTAAGCAGGAAGTCCGGAAATTTCAGCAGAGATTCGATGGCGTTGGTCGGCGGGTTCCAGCGGCAGATGCCGCCTGTACTTCGTTTCTTGCTGAAGTACAAGTGGTTGAAGTACACAAACTTGCCGTCGCGAGACCAGCGAGGATAATCCGCAAGCTCGGCCAGGACACGAGTTGTGTGGCCAGCGATGCTGTAAAGGACAAGATTCCTGGAGTTGTAATCAACGGCGATGATGGTGCGGCCATCGGGAGAGATCTGACCAAAGAAGAGGCCATCGGTACCGGGGAGAATGGAAACCTGCCTGGTTTTCAAGTTCAGGATGCGGAGGTCGAGGCGCTCCTGGGAAGCGTCGGAGTTCGAGAACAGGATCGAGTTGCCATCGGAGGTCCATGAAGGATAGATCTGACGATCATCACTGGCAGGAGCAGCCAGGGCGGGTACACCGCCGGTGGAAGAGATCAAATAGATTTTGGCGGGCGCGCCAGTATCGGAGACGGCGTGAAAAGCGATTCGGGTACCGTCCGGGGACCACTGTGGGTTGTAGGCTCGCGTGGGCGGATAGGTGAGTTGTAGTCGTTGCGAACCGTCGATGCGGCTGCGCACGAGGGACATCTCGGGAAATTCGACGTAGGCCATCCATTGGCCATCGGGGGAGAACGCCACCTGATCGGCGGAGATGGAATGGGCGTAGGGAAGGAACTGGCGGTGGGCGGCGTCGTAACGGACCAGTGCTCCACGGAGTTGTTCGCCGACTACGAAAAGGCGCTTGCCATCTTTGCTGGGAAGTGGAAGGTAAAAGGTGAAAGGCCCATTGGTGAGCTGGACCGGGGAAGGATTCGAGCGGTGAAGAAAGTCTGACTTCTCACGAATGGCGTAAATGTTGCGGGTGCCTTCGCTGACTGCGGTATAGAAGAAATACTGACCATCCGGTGTCCAGCCTCCGGGCCAGGGGCGGGCCGAAGAAGGTAGAGCAGGAATCAATTTGCGGGCTGAGTGGGTGGATAGATCGGCTTCCCACAGAAAGAACCCGGTGGTTTTGGAATCGCCCGCGGAGAAGCGGAGCCGTTTCGAATCGGGAGCCCAGCGAATATAAAACGGTTGATCAGGAAGCGCGGCGACGATTTCGGTCGGGTGAGTTCCATCGATATTGGCCTGGTTGATGCCGAAACCAGTGGCATAGGCCAGAGTACGACCATCGGGAGACCACGCGACATCCGCGGAACGCAACCCGATGGGTCGAGGCGACCCGGTAGGGACAGGTACACGCCAGAGGCTTTGGTACGGGTGGTCAAGAGAGTCGCCAGTTTTGCCTGAGTCTTCGAGGCTCTCCACAACAAACTCGGAGCCGGCAGGAGAAATGTCGTCAATATCCATCTGCGGGATAGGAGTCTCCACAGGGGAGACCTGGCCGCCTTCGGTGGAGATCGAAGCCAGGTCGCGTTCCTTACCGTGCCAGACGCGGAAGTAGATGCGAGGGCCATCGGTGAGCAGGTGCGTGTTGTGAACCAAGGTGCCGATATGAGTGATCTGGTGAATTCCGGTGACGCGGGGCGGGGAAGCGATAGGACGGAGAAAGAAAGCGATCAGCAGCAGGGCTAGCAAGAGAGCGAGGGCAACCGCCAAGCGGGCGGGACGCGAGCGAGGTGCGGACCTGGGGGAGACGGTGATAGCACTCGCGACTGGCTCCGCGATTTTTTCTTCGATGAGAACGTGAGTGCGGGCGTGTCGCTGCACGACGAGAGCATCATGATCGGTGACTAAGCGAACGTTTTCCGCAAAACGATATCCCCGGCCGGGGATGGTGGCGATGAAGCGGTGGCTGTCCTGAACTCCGCTGTTGACAGCCAAGGTCTTGCGCAGAACAAAAATGTTCTGCGCGAGGTTGGATTCTTCGACGAAGGTGTCGGGCCAGACGGCCTTCATCAACTCATCTTTCAGAACGACCTGCTGGCTGTGACGAACGAGAACCAGCAGAGTATCGAAGGCCTTCAGCTGCAAAGGAACCGGTTCGTCATTGCGCAGGAGGAGGCGCTTTTCGGGATCCAGCCGAAAAGGGCCGAACTCGTATAACTGCCTTGCCTGGTTCGCCATAACGTGCCTAAGAAATTTCTGAGAATTCTCTAAAGACTTCTGAAGAGTGCCTGGGGGAGGATGCGTTTTCCGATCCGAACGGGCGTACAGAAGTCACGCCCCACGCGAGCAGCAATTTATCACGATTCGGTCTGGCCGGAAAGTCGTTTAGGAAGGCGATGGGAGTTTACAAAAGAACGGAAATCACGGTCGAGACACATGAGGTTCTGATCGTACGCCGAGCGCACGTGTACCGGGGGTGGTGTCCGCTTTGCGCGCGGGAAGTAGATATGGTGGGCGTGCCGGATGCACGGGCGATGGCAGGAATTCCCGTGGACGGCGGTTCGACCAAGTCCGCAAAGTGGCACGTTTCCGAAGAGCAGGAGACTGCGCTGGTCTGCCTGGAGTCGGTGCTGAAGTCGATCTGAAGCGGAATGCCGGGGCTGCAGCGCTCCCGCCGAGTGCCCTGGTTTAACCAATCATTCCTCACACATGCGTTGGTTGGAGGAGGGCCGGAAGGGCACCTCCGCGGCCTTATTCGCAGTAACCCGGCTGGTGTTCGGGCAAAGAAAGCCTCTTCTCGGTGGTGCAGCGAACTCGTAGAACTGCGTCTTGTTGGCTCCTGATGAGACGCCTGAGAAATTTCTGAGGAGTTTCTAAAGACTTCTGAGGAGGGTTTCCGGCAGGATGCGTGCGGTTCTGTGATCGAGTTCGAGAACAAGCCACACAAAATTGACTGGAGGGTGCAATGCGAAGAGCGATTCTGCTGATCGCGATCGTCATGGGTGCAAGCCTCACGATCGCACAAGGTCAAAACAACATTCTGATTCCGGAATCCAGCATCGAGAGACCTGGCGATGCCGGACTGCGGATGCATACCCACTATTTCATGTACGCTCCCGACCGAAACACCACGCCGGAGACACCGCCGCCCGGACTCACCGTAGAAACGCCGGGATCGATTGCCTGTATCTATGGTTTGGTTTCCACGGTGGCAGGGTGTCCGGTGGCAACGGCGACGACCTTGCCGACAGGCGGCAGCCAAACCATCGTCCTGGTGGATGCTTATGACGACCCCAGCGCTTCTGCCGATCTGAGCACGTTCTCGAAGCAATGGGGACTGCCGGCAGCAAACTTCACGAAACAGTATGCCAGCGGCACGAAGCCGGCCAATGGGTGCGCCTCGGGATGGGAGTTGGAAGAAGCTCTGGATGTGCAATGGGCCCATGCCATGGCGCCGAAAGCGCACATCGTGCTGATGGAGGCGGCATCGAACTCGGACAGCGATCTTTTCAACGCAGTTCTGGCAGCGAATGCGTACATTGCCGCCCATAGCGGGGGCAAAGGTGAAGTTTCCATGAGTTGGGGAAGCAGTGAATGGTCGCTGGAAGGGCTCGAAGATGTGTTCATGCTCAACCCGTATACCGTCTACTTCGCGTCATCGGGCGACAGTTCTGGGGTGAGCTATCCGAGCGCGTCACCGTACGTAGTGTCAGCCGGAGGCACGCAGATCGATCGTGACAGCTCGGGAAACTATACCAAGCAGGTGGCCACGACGACTTGCGGAACGGGATGTGGCGGCGGCAAGAGCGTGTACGAGGCGCGTCCGAGTTTTCAAGACCCGGTATCAACAATTGTGGGCAGCGCACGAGGCACGCCGGACCTGGGGTCGGACTCGAGCTCAAATTCCCCGGTCTGGGTCTATGACTCCAGCTGTTATAACTCGTGGCTGGAGGTGTATGGAACCAGTGTGGCTTCGCCCACGCTCGCCGGCATTATCAACCGCGCAGGGCAGTTCAACATCGACAGCAATGCCGAACTCACGGAGGTGTACAACAACCGGACCAATACATCCGATTACAAGGACATCACAACCGGCAGCTGCGCGACGCACAGCGCCAAGACCGGGTACGACTTTTGCACCGGAGTCGGCAGGGTAAAGGGGTACGGGAAGAAGTGAAGATGGTGAATTGTCGAGGTGGCTGGAAATGGATTGTGTTGCGCCACAGCGACATTTGACGGGACTAGTGCGGAGATTGATCGGAAGCGGGAGCTCGCATCCCTTGGGCATCGAAGACGAAGGTTCTGGCTTCGGATTCGGCGCCCTGGGCTGGGAGCTCTTCGCCGTTCCAGAGGAAACTTACGCCGGCGGCGTTGCCGACTCTGACGACGAGTTCACGAGTGGCGTGGAAGGAAGTGGCGGCGGGCGCGATGAGAGTTTCCTGGCTCACGAGTTGGCCATCGGCCTGGACGGAGATCCAGGAAGTTTCGGCGGCGCGGATAACCAAAGTCAGCGACTGCGCGGGTTTTTCGGCGGGCTTGGCGTTGCTGGGGGCGAAGGAGCGAATGGTGACGTCAGATGTTTCTTTGGTTGCAACGGCTGGAGTCTCTGAGGCGGTGGGGTCGGAAGTTGCAGGTGGGGTGCTGCGAGTTGGTTTAGGAGCGGCCGGCTGCGGTTGTGCAGTGGAGACGACTGCTTGCGAAGCCGGGGGCGCCGAAGTTGCGGGCGCGGTTGCAGAAGGCATGGCGGCCGCTGTGTTGGCGGCGGTTACTGCAGCGGGCGAGGGCGGCGCGGCAGCGCGGGTGGAGCGGTAGTGCCGGGTCCACAACAATATTGCGAGGACGACGACTACGGCGGCGACGGCGACGATTGACCAGGGAATTCCATTTTCGCGCTTGCCGGCGAATTTTTTTGGCGCCGGGCGAAGGTCTTGCACGCGGGGAAGTTGCAGCTCGGGGAGTTCTTCAACTTGCACCGGAGGCTGGGCTTTCGCGGGTGGCTTGCGGGATTCGGCGACACGGATCTGGTTGGGGGCGGCGGCGCGGGAAAGGTCGGGGCGAACCGGATCCCAGACTTCGTGGGCATCGATCTGCGCTTCGCGCAGGCAGACAAGATAGTCGGCGACGGCTTCTTCGTCGTTGAGGCCGAGATGCTTGGCGTAGGCGCGAACGAATCCTTTATTAAAGACGCCGCCGGGTAGCTGATCGAAGTGTTCCTCTTCGATGGCCTTGAGCATGCGAGAGCTGATCTTGGTGACGTTGGAGACGTCATCGAGCGAGAGATTTTTCTTCTCGCGCGCCTGGCGGAATTTGTTTCCGAACTCGCCCATTGGGTTTGGTGGAAGGAGGTGCCGGAAACAATCATAGGACAAGCGGTGCGAGGTTGCCACAGCCAAGAGTTCTAGAGCGAGGTAACCAGTGGAGGGGTCCAGTGGTGTTTGTAGAAAAGTTCATCCCACGTCAAGGTCCGCAGGTTCGATGAAATTAATGCGAAGTCAAAATTCCACCCGTCTCGCTAAAACGCGAGACAAGGGTGGGGCACCCTACAAACTCCCTACAATTATTGAGATCTTTTCTGGAGGGCCAGGGTGAATTGGGCCTGGCAGGTCGCGGAGGGGTCATCGAAGGCGCTAGCGGTGCGGTCGGATTCGGTGGCCTCGAAGAAGAGCCCGCGTTTGACGCGGTTGGGAAGGCCGGTGAAGCGGGCTTTGCCATCGGAGTTGGTGCTGACTTCGAGATCGAGTTTGCGGACGCTCGCGAATCCGTAGGCAATGTGGACTGAGATTTTGGCGGCGTAGACCGGCTTGGCGGCGGAGTCGTTGATGGTGAAATCGGCGGTGCAGGGGCCGAGGCCACCGTCGATGACCGGGACGGAGTGGGGGTCGGGAGTTTGCGCGTTGCTGGAGGCGAGGAAGATCAAAACCGTCAGGGCTAGCATCGTTCGGGTGGGGTTCATGGGGAGATTATAAAAGCGTTACCGCTGAGGACGCTGAGAACTACTCGCTGAGGACGCTGAGAACTGCAAACCAGAGGGGCTGCAGGGGTCGCGACCATGTCGTGCAAGGCGCTGAGTGCGTTGGCTTTGGGGGTACGGGTTACCAACGTTCATTGCCGGTGACTTCATGGGCCGCATATAATTTTTTCAACGCCACCCATCCAGTGAGGGACAACGGGATATCCATGCCTGAGGCCGGCACTCAATTGACTCGCCAGAGCCAAGAATTGATGATTTTTCATGACGTGGCGAAGGCGCTGACGTCGTCGCTCGACCTTGATTCCATTCTGCAGACGATCATGGAAAAGATGGCGGAATATTTCCGTCCAGATACGTGGTCGCTGCTGATGGTGGATGAAGGGCATGACGAACTGTATTTTGCGATCGCGGTGGGCGACAAGGCGGAGGCGCTGAAGAATGTCCGGTTGAAAGTGGGCGAGGGAATTGCCGGATGGGTCGCCAAACACGGCGAGGCGCGGGTGGTGCCGGATGTGCGGACGGATCCATTTTTTGCCAGCCGGGTGGACGATGCGACCAAGTGGGAGACGCGCTCGGTGATCTGCATTCCGCTGCGGTCGAAGCTGCGGGTGCTGGGCGTGATCCAACTGGTGAATGTCGACATGGAGCGGTTCAAGGAAGCGGAGTTGTTCTTCCTGCAATCGCTGTGCGATTACGCGGCGATTGCGATCGAGAACGCGCGCTGGGTGGAGAAGATCCAGGAACTGACGATCACCGACGATTGCACCGGGCTGTACAACGCGCGACATCTTTATAAGACGCTGGAGACGGAAGTGTACCGGTCGTCGCGATTCGGGTACGAATTCAGCGTGCTGTTCATCGATCTGGATCATTTCAAGACGGTGAACGATACGCACGGGCATCTGATCGGGAGCAAGCTGCTGGCGGAGATTGGATATCTGGTGAAGGCGCAGTTGCGGCTGATTGACTTCGCGTTTCGCTACGGCGGCGACGAATTCGTGGTGCTGCTGCCGCAGACTGGCAAGGATCAGGCGCTGGTGGTGGCGAGACGTTTGCGCGACGGGTTGCGGGCCAGCTGCTTCTGCAAGGAAGAAGGATTGAATTTGAATGTGCGGGCGTCGATTGGCGTGGCGACGTATCCGCATGACGCGCGGACGGCGCATGATGTGATCCGGCAGGCCGACGGGATGATGTACATGGTGAAGAATTCGACGCGGGATAATATCGGAGTGGCGCAGAGAGGGATGCTGAAGGAAGAGTAGTTTCGAGTTTCGAGTTGCGAGTGGTGACTCCCGGGCCCTCGGACCTCAGGGATTAAGGAATCGGCTTCGGGTGGTTCACGCATCCCTACGGGATGCTTTTTCATTTGTGGACTTTTCCGGCGTTGAAACGCAGTGCTAATTTCGCGGCCCTGCGGGCGATGGGATAGGGCGAGTTGGATTTTCTCGACGTTGAATTCTTATAGGAACTTTCGACAGCTGGAATTCTGTCCGGCGCGGCGGGCGAGGACGCCCCGCCTCCACAGCCGCCGGGACGGCGGCGCTACGGTGCGATCTTATTCTTTTGGTTTTGCGGAGTCGGGAGTGGTGGGTTTCGGTTCGGGCTTGGAGTCCGGCTTCCAGGGGTTCGGGTTGGCGGGGGCTTTGGGGTTGACGCCGAAGTCCCAGAGATAAAGATTCATTCCTTCTTTTCCCATCATTTCTACCAGCGCGTATTCGCCGGGAGCGAGGCTTTCGGTGGGAGTGAGTTTGAGCCATCCGCCGGTGACGCTGGTGATGGTGGTCTTGACCCAGTGCTGTTCCTGGCTGACCTTGCCGGTGACCTGGCGCTTGACGTCGCCGACAATGCGCTTGCCGCCTTTGACTTCAGCTTTGACGATGCGGAAGCGGTCGAAGGGGACTATGGGTCCCTCGGGCTGTTGCGGTTGCTGTGGCTGCGAGGCCTGGGTGCGCGTGGAGTCTGTTTCGGTTCCTTTTTGCGCGGACTCCTCGGGTTGGTTGTCCTCGGGCTTGATGTAGAGCGAGGGAACTTCGACGTGGGCCTGAATTTTGGCGTGGGCGCCTTCGAGTTCGATGGTGACTTTGAGTCCGGCGATGGGATTGACGGCACCGCGGAAGATGTTGGTTTTAGTATTGCGGTTGATGTCGCCGGCGGACTGCTGAATCTCAAGGATCTGCGGCTCGCCTTGAAAGTTGTCGAGAAGAAAGACGCCGGTGGGTTCGGGAAGACGGAGGCCGGGGGCGACGAGCGGGAGGGCGGCCTCTGCTTTTTCGGATTCATGCTCGAGTTCCTTGTCGAGCTGGACGGCTTCGGGAGAGGATGCGGAGGCCGCGCGCTCGTTCTCGTATTTGTTGGTGGCGGTCCAGTCGACGAGCGAGTCGGGGAGTTCTTCCCATTCTTCGCGCTCAGAACTGTAGTAGCGGACGCGGTTTCCTTTAACCTCGTATTTGGTGACCAGTTGGTAGGAGCCGTCTTTCAGGATGAGACGGCGCACCGGGGCTTTGTCCTGCGCCGCGAGTGGAAGTGTGAGCAAGAGGGCGAAGAGTGCGAGGCCGAGGTAGGGATGCGGGCGCATGAGTTCGTCATTAATTATCGTCTGGTTTCGGGGTGGAGTCGAATCGGGATGAGGCTCGTTCTCAGGTGGGTATCGTTGGAGGCTGCCGGCGGAGGTTGTACTCCCGGCGCGGCAGGCGAGGACGCCCGCCGGACAGCCGCCGGGACGGCGGCGCTACGGTCGCGACGCGGGTTCAGTTTCTGGGGGATTCACCTGATGAACGTATAGGCGGGGCCTTGTAGTATTCTGATTGGGCGTACGTACGCGATCGAACATGAAACGCAATTTCCTGCTCTCTTTCGGCTTTTTTCTCTTCACGTCTATGGCGGTGGCTCTGGGGCAATCCGGCCCGGCCGCGACCGCGTCGCCGAATGCGGGGCAAGGCGCGCCGGTTTCGTATGCGTCGGTGACGCAGTTGAATGCCATGCTTTCGCAACTGGAAGCGGCGTCGAAGAATACGCAGGCGGATCTGGTGAGGTTGCGGATCGAGCGATGGAAGGCGGACGGAGCGTATAAGAAACAGGAACTGGGAAACGTGGATTCGATTGCGCGGAACCTGCAGGGTGCGCTGCCGGAGATCATTGCGCAATTGCGATCGGCTCCCGAGGATCTGCCGACGACATTCAAGCTGTATCGGAATCTCGACGCTTTATATGACGTATTGAGCAGCGTGGCGGAAGGTGCGGGAGCGTTCGGACCGAAGGACGACCTGCAGGCGCTGTCGAATGATCTGAGCACATTCGAAGGGACGCGAAAGCAGCTGGCGGAGCGGATTGAAAGTTTGTCGTCGGCGAAAGAAGCCGAGATTGTGCGGCTGCGGACCGATTTGAAGACGGCGCAGGCAATGATTCCGGCAGAGCCTCCGAAGAAAATTGTAGTGGATGATACGGAGCCGCCGAAGAAGCCGGCGAAGAAGAAAGCTCCAGCGAAGAAACCCGCGACGGCGGACGCGTCAAAGGCGGCGGGGTCAGGGCAGCAGCAGAATCCTCCGAAGCCGCAGTGACGGCTTTTCCATCCCGGTAATCAGTACCCGGTACTCGGTACTCGGTTTTTTCCCTTCCAAGGTTTGCGGGTGGCGAATCTGGTAACCTTCCCAACGCATCTACATTCGACAGCTTTTTCGAATCCAAATGAATTTCCATGGACACGTTGTCGCGGTGGTGGGTGGGCTGGCCATCATCTGGGTGGTGTTGCTAGATGCGTTTGAGACGGTGGTGTTGCCACGGCGGGTGCTGCGGCATTTCAAGCTGACGGCTTATTTTTACCGGCGGACATGGATTCCGTGGCGGGGGATTGCGCGGCGGATCAAGACGGCTTCGCGGCAGCAGAATTTTCTGGGATATTTCGGCCCGCTCTCGCTGATCCTGCTGCTGGGCTTCTGGGCGGCGGGACTGATTTTTGGCTTTGCGCTGATTCAGTATGGGATTGGCGGGCACGAGCAACTCAATCGGGAACCACTGACATTTGGGCGGATCATTTATCACAGTGGGGAGACATTCTTCACGCTGGGATACGGCGATATTGTGCCGACTTCGGGCGGGGCGCGGGCGCTTTCAGTAGTCGAAGCGGGAATGGGGTTTGCTTTTCTGGGCGTAGTGGTTGGATATCTGCCGGTGGTGTACTCGTCGTTTTCGCGCAGAGAGATCCAGATTTCGATGCTGGATGCGCGGGCGGGATCGCCTCCGACGGCGGAGGAGCTACTGGTGCGGTTGGCAGGGAGGACGGAGGATCCAGGAATGGATCAAAGAGTCCTCGATGAAGTGCTGCGCGAGTGGGAGCGATGGGCGGCGGAGTTGCTGGAGTCGCAGATTTCGTATCCGGCGCTGACGTTCTTTCGGTCGCAGCATTCGAACCAATCGTGGCTGGCAGCGCTGACCACGATGCTGGATGTTACATCGCTGGTGCTGACCGGGATTGAAGGGGTGCATCCGGGGCAGGCGAAGTTGACGTTTGCGATGGCGCGGCATGCGGCGGTGGATCTGGCGCAGGTGGTGAATGCGAGGCATGATCCGCTGGCTGGGGATCGGCTTCCGGAGGCGGAGTTCGAGGCCTTACACGTTGCGCTGGCGGCGGCGGGCCTGCAGTTGCGTAGCGATGAGTACGGGCGGGAGAAGCTGGCGAAACTGCGGGCAATGTATGAGCCGTATGTACACGCGACCGGGAGAAATTTGATGCTGACTCTGCCAGTGTGGAAACGCGGGGAGAAGACGCGGGATAACTGGCAGGCGGGGCCGTGGGATCGGGTGATCCAGGCGCGCGGGCTGGCGGGAGTTAGGGAGCGTGCGAAGGGACAAGCTGGATCGGTGACGGGAGAGGATCATTTCTGAGTTCGGAACACTGCAAAAAGCTAGAACCACGAAGGTCACGAAGGTACACGAAGGAAAGCCAAAATTAACGAAATGTGGGGAGAGATCAAGGCTGCAGCTTGGGACGGGAATTCTGTGGGTGGGTGCTCACATCCTTCGTTAATCCTGAACAAAAAGCTAGAACCACGAAGGTCACGAAGTTACACGACGGAAAGCCCGATTAACGAAATGTGGGAGAGATCAACGCTGCGGCTTGGGGCGGGAATTCTGTGAGTGCGTGCTAACATCCTTCGTTATTCCTGAACAGATGAAACATACGGGCGAGAACGTGGTGAGGATTGAGGCGGAGGCGCTGCGGGCGCTGGCGGATCGGATTGGCGGTCCGATGGCGGCGGCGTTTCAGCGGGCGGTGGACCTGATGTTTTGCTGCGCGGGGCGCGTTGTGGTGACGGGGATGGGGAAGAGCGGGTTGATCGCGCGCAAGATTGCGGCGACTTTGAGTTCGACCGGGAGCCCGGCGCTGTATCTGCATCCGGTGGAAGCGCTGCACGGGGATCTGGGGATGGTGGTGCGCGGGGATGTGGTGCTGGCGCTGTCGGCAAGCGGAGAGACGGAGGAGATTCTGGCGCTGCTGGCGACCATCAAACGGTTGCAGGTGCCATTGATTACGATGACGGGGGATGAAATCTGCAGAAGTCAAAATCCTGTCTCGTCAAAACCGCGAGACAAGAGTGGGGCGCCCATTTCAACTCTGGCTGCGGCGGCCGATGTGGCTTTGGATTGCTCGATTGCGCAGGAGGCTTGTGCTTTGGGGCTGGCCCCGACCGCTTCGACTACCACCATGCTTGCTTTGGGAGACGCGCTGGCGGTGACGTTGAGCGAGCGGCGCGGATTTAAGGAAGAAGATTTTGCCAACTTGCATCCTGGCGGGAAGTTGGGCAAGCGGCTGGCGCGAGTGGAGTCGCTGATGCACACGGGTGAGGCGCTGCCGTGCGTGGATCCTTCGACGCGAATGCCGGATGTGATCTACGAGATGTCGCGGAAGAAGTTGGGAGTGACGGCGGTCGTGGAAAACGAGAAACTCGTGGGAATCATCAGCGACGGTGATTTGCGGCGGCTTCTGGAGAAGCGTGGGAAGGACGTGATGGAATTGACGGCAGGCGAGGCGATGACGCGGGATCCGAAGACGATCGGGAAGGATGAGTTTGCGGCGTCGGCTTTAGCCCTGATGGAAGAGAAGAAGATTACGTCATTGATGGTCGTGGATGGGGATCGACGGCTGGAGGGGATCGTGCATCTGCATGATTTGTGGACAACGGAACTAGTCTAGGATTGAGTCATTGAGTCATCGGGTGATTGAGTGATTGAAAATCACCCGATCGCTCAATGGCCCACTCACTCAATTGAGGTTCCCATGTATCACTATGATCCGAATACGGCGCTGGAAGAATTAAATGAGGATGCGACGCTGCCTAATCCTGTGCATGTGCGGGATATGATTCTGCGCAAGAAACTGACCGCGGACAAATCGCTGGAATTGAACCGGCTATTTGTGGAGTATCAGAAGTTTTTTGGCGAGGCGCAGAAGCTGGGGAAAGAGATATTGAAGCAGCTGACGGCGTAGGAGCGGTACCTCATCACTCAGACTCGGGAGCGCTGAACCGCGAAGGTGCAAAAAGGAAAGCCAGCCTGCACCGAGCGTTAGCTAGGCCTTGGATTTGGCGCCGCAATATCTGAAGAAGCTGGTCGCGATGGAAGAAGTATTCTGCGCGAAAGCGCTGATGTTTTCCGGAACAATTCTCCGGTTGAAGAGGTAGATAAACAGCGTTTGCCCGTTGCCCTCGATATGCCACTTTGGTTCGGGCGGTAATCCCTCGAGGTACGTGAGCAGTTCGGGAGTGAAAAGTTCTTTGGTTCTCTGCTGTCTTGGACTGCGCAGAAAATAACGCCGAGAGAACTCAGGATGTGAATCGAAGTCGATATCGTTGTGGTTGAAGGCATCGCGAAGCCGGTCCATGAAGTTTTCCGGTTTCAGGTCAAACGCCGGGAGTGAAAGATTGTGGGAGAAAGCAAACACGGTCTGCTGCCAGGTGCGGGCGCCGCGCCCTCTTCCGGTTATGTAGGAATAGTCGAAGATGCTGGCCTGGAGTCCAGTGAAGGTGCCGCGCATGATGTTTTTGTATTTCTGTCCCCACCCTTGCTCGAAAACGACCGAGTTCTCAAAAAGCACCTGTTGCGGTTCAAGCGCAGAACCGTTCCATTCCTCACCCAGGAACATGAACCCCAGGGATTGAGCGACCGTTGTCAGGGCGGCGGTCCGTTTCTTGTCGCGGTATGTAATGAGAAGGTAAATGAGGAGCCCGACACCGCCGGTGATGCCAAAAGCAAGTAAAACGATTCTAAGGGCCGGGTCCATCGAAGACTCCTGGCTGATTGTCACCGCGAACGATGGCGCGGCGCAATCCTGATTGCAGGGCGCACACAATCAGTAAAGTGTAATCATTTACAATAACCAATTCCTCGATGGAGTCTGAGAGTTGTCTCGGCACTCGCTACGGGGACTCGGTACTCAACTATGCATCGTTGGTCAGAGCTGTTTATTCCTACATTGCGCGAGGCACCGGCGGACGCAGAGGTTGCGTCTCATAAATTCTTGGTGCGGGCGGGGTACATCCGGCAGTTGGCGGCGGGGATCTATTCCTATTTATTTCTGGGGAATCGGTCGTTTAACAAGATCGTGGGAATCGTGCGCGAGGAGATGGACCGGATCGGGCAGGAATTTTATTTGCCGGCGCTGCATCCGCGCGAGCTTTGGGAATCTTCGGGCCGGGCCACAGTGATGGGCGAGAACCTGTTCCGGCTGAAAGATCGCAAGGGGACGGAGATGGTGCTGGGCATGACCGAGGAAGAGGTCATGACGTCGATCGCGCTGAAGGACTTGCGAAGCTATAAGCAGCTGCCGCAGATCTGGTATCAGATTGCGCCGAAGTTTCGGGATGAGCCGCGACCGAGGTCGGGGCTGCTACGGGTGCGGCAGTTCATGATGAAGGACGCGTATTCATTCGATATCGATGAGGCGGGGCTGGATGTCTCTTACAAGAAAAATTACGAGACCTACTGCCGGATTTTTGATCGCTGCGGGCTGAAGTACATGGTGGTGGAGGCGGACTCGGGAGCGATGGGTGGAAAGGAATCCCGCGAGTTCATGGTGCGCACTCCGGCGGGAGAGGATCAGATTGTGAGCTGCGATGGATGCGACTACGCAGCGAACGTAGAAAAGGCGACCTCGAAGCTGGAGGCGTGGGGAGATCTTGCGCCGGAGGGCGATGGCAAGCCGCTGCCGGTGCACACGCCGGGTCAGAAGACGATTGAAGATGTTGCGAAGTTTCTGGGAGTATCGCCGAAGAACAAGATTAAGACGCTGGCGTTAATGGCAGACACGACTGACGCAGCTGGGAAAAAGAAATCGCGGGCGATTGTGGTGCTGATGCGCGGGGATCATCAGTTGAACGAGGCGAAGCTCAATGGCGCGGTCGGATCGGCGACGCGGCCGATGGAAGAGGCGGAGATTCGCGCTCTATTTAATTCTCCGGCGGGATATCTGGGGCCGATGGGAATTGAGTGGGCGAAAGATTTCAAAAAAAATTCCGATAAGCCAGTGTTGCTGGTGGATAAGGCTCTGGAGGGGCGCGCGAATCTAATTGCGGGTGCGAATAAAGAGGACTATCACCTGAAGAACCTGACGCCGGGGAAGGATTTTCATCCGACGGCGTACGCGGATTTGCGGGCGGTAACGGCGGGCGAGGGATGCCCGAATTGCGGCAAGCCGCTGCGGATCGATACGGCGGTGGAGATCGGGCACATCTTCAAGCTGGGCTACCGGTACTCGGAGTCGATGGGGCTGCGTGTGCTCGACAAAAACGGGAAAGAAGTGATGCCGATCATGGGATGTTATGGGATCGGGATTGAGCGCATTCTGACGGCGGCGGTGGAGCAAGGGAATGACGAGAACGGGTTCTGGCTGCCGGCGGCAATTGCGCCGTTTCAGGTAGTGGTGGCGCCGGTGAATGTCAAAGATGAGACCGTGAAGGGGGCGGCGGAAGACATTGCAAAGCGCCTGGAAACGGCGGGTTTGGACGTGATTCTGGACGACCGGGACGAGCGGCCCGGGGTGAAATTCAAGGATGCGGACCTGGTGGGAATTCCGTTTCGGGTCACGGTGGGAAAGAAAGTTACCGAAGGTACTGTGGAGGTCGTAATTCGTTCGACTCGCGAAGTACGCGATGTTAGGATCAGCGCGGTTGTGGAACATCTTCAGGAGTTGCTCGTCCCGGCGGGATAAAGAAATTCCCTGTCCCGGAGCGAGCGGATAGTGGACATGGGAACGCTAAAAGCAATGATCGGGATTCTGGCGATTGTGGCCGCGATTTATGCGTGCTGGCAAATTGTTCCGCCGGAACTGAGCAATTATTCTTTTCAGGACGATCTGAAAGATATTGCAATGTATGCGGGATCAAATCCCCATCAGACCGACCAGGCAATGATCGACGCCGTGATCAAAAAGGCGCAGGATCACCAGATCACGCTGACGCCGGAACAGGTCACGGTGCAGCGGATCGGGACGCCGGGAGCGCCGGCGGCGTATGTGGCGGCCGATTACAGCGTGCCGGTGGAACTGCCGGGATATTCGTTTACATTGCACTTCACTCCTTCCAGCGGGAATAAAGGGTTCTAGGTCCTGGGACTCGTTTCAATGCAGAAGTGACAAGTCAGAAAGCAGAAGCAAAATTCTTCTGCCGTTCTGAATTTAAGGGCTGTGATTTCTGACTTCGCTGGTCTCAGGTTTGACCTCCGCGCTTGTCAATCGAGACCTCTCTCGCTTCATTCTTCTCATTTCTTAGTTCCAACGGTGCAGGTTAAATCGGTGGTCATGGACTGTGACATTCGTAACGTTGCCTCAAGGTTACGTGCGTCTTAACATCGCGAAAGAGGTGGAGTTTCTTCCATCTGCGTGTCACACCAGCATTCGAAAGAGACCAGGGAGCGTCCAAGGGATCCAAAGGGGACGCATTTCGATCCGGTAATGAACGCAAGAGATAGAAGGTGGAGGCGGTTCATGACGATGAAGGTTCGAGCGCTATGGATAGCGGTGGTACTGGTGGGCACAATGTGGCTGGCAGGGTGCAACCATTATGTCTGCAGCACCACGTTTGGTGCGTCCTCGTGTACGCCGTCGGGCGGCGGAATTTCGCAAGGCAATAACAATGGAAACTCGCAGACCGCGTTCGTATACTTCATGGATAACAACGCGACCCAGGGGGGATTCCCGGGACAGATGGCGGCGGAAGGAGTGAACGTATCGAATTCGGGGACGTTCGCGCCAATTTCGAGTTTCGCGTCGCCGACATTCACCGGGGCGACAGGGAGCGGCAGCGGCATGGTAATTGTGGACAAGAAGTATCTCTACATGCCGTTCACTGGCGGCCTGCTATTTGGGTACTCTATCGATCCGGGGACCGGAGCGTTGACGGGATTGCTGAATAGTCCGTACACGGTAAGCGGCGGGACGTCGATCGTGGCCGATCCGAAGGGACGATTTGTGTTTGTGGGCGATTCGTCCGGAATTTCGACATTCATCGTGAATGCTGACGGGAGCCTGGGGGCGAATTCGCAATCGCCATTTTCGACCGGCGGAATCACACCGGTGACCATGACGACGGACGGAACGGGAAAGTTTCTGTATGTCGCGGATGGATCAGGCGTGATCGCGTATGCGTATGATCAGACAGCGGGCTCACTGAGTCCGGTGGGTGGCTCATTGGCGTCGGCGACGTTCAATTTCGGCATGATCCAGGTAGCGGGAGAGAGCACGGGGAAGTATCTGGTGGGAATTACAGGCGCTAGCGGCGCGACGGACAACAGTGTGCATGTATTCAGTATTGCGCAGTCCGGCACTGCGGGAGCCCTCACCGAAGTGACCAATTCACCATTTATGACCACGTACGCGCCGATGTTTGTGGTGACAAGTCCGAGCGGAGACTTCGTATACACCTTCAACGAAACCACTTCGCAAACCGGGACGATTATTGCGCCGATGGAGGGATTCACGCTAGACCCGACGACCGGGGCCCTGGCGGAACTGCCGACGGTTTCGCCATTCCCGAACTTTCTAGGACAGGTGGGCGCGTTCGATCAGACCGGGTCCTACTTATTCTTGATCGGGCAGGAGCCCAACAGCACGATCACCGGAGTGACCCCGCTCAGTTTCAGTTCGGTCAATGGGGCCTTGGGCACTCCCTTCGGGTACGCCGGAGCACCGAGCTTTATCTTCGCGGTGACCGACGAGCCATAGACCGGGTTGCGAGTTGTTGACAGCTTGGAGACCCGCATGTACTGCGGGTCTCTTTTCGTTTGCCAGCCGAGCGGTACAATAAGAGACACGCCCCGTCATTTCGTCGCCGGAGTTGTGGTTGCGGCCGTAGTGTGGATAAAGGCAAGAATTGGAGCAGGGGAGTCAAATCTCCCACCTTGGCTCGCCCAGGCCGCGAGACAGAGCGGGGCACTCCGCCGCGGCATCAAACCTTTTGGCTGGCCGGATCGTCTGAATAGAATTGAGCATAGAGTCGAGACAAGTGACCATTAAAATCAGGATTCCGAGGGAGAACGGAGAGGGAAGAGGAATCCGCGGGTTGCCGCGGGATCCGGTACTGCGGGCCGCCCTAGCGGCATTTCTGCTGCTGGCGGTGTCGTTTGCGGTGGTCTTTTCCTATTTCTATATCAAGTACGACCGGATCATCGAGAAAAGGTTCCGGACGCCGGTGTTTGCGAATTCGGCAAAGATCTATGCGCTGCCGCAGACGGTGAGAGACGGCGAGAAGATTGAGCCCAAGGAGATCGCGGCGGAGCTGCGGCGAGCGGGGTATTCGGAGAAAGACGGCGAGTCGAAGATGGGGACGTTCCACCTGATGAAGGACGGAATCGAGATCACGCCGGGCGAGGAGTCATACCACAGCCCGGAGCCGGCGCGGATCAGCATCCATGACGGACAGGTGGATGGCATCTCGAGCCGGGGGACCGAGTTGTCGGCGTACGAACTGGAGCCGCAACTGGTGACGGCGCTGTTCGACGCTGAGCAGCGGTCGAAGCGGGAACTGGTGAAATACAACGACATTCCTCCGACCATGGTGCAGGCGGTGCTGGCGATCGAGGACCGGCGCTTTTTCGAGCACAGCGGCGTGAATTTCGGCCGGACACTGGAGGCCCTTTGGGAAGATGTGCTGCGCCAGAGGCGAGCGCAGGGCGGTTCCACGATTACGCAGCAGCTGGCACGGGGATTCTTTCTCACCCCGGAAAAGTCGATCAAGCGCAAAGTAACGGAAATGCTGATTGCGGAAGAACTGGAGCAGAAGTTCTCGAAGCAGCAGATTTTTGAATTCTACGCGAACTGGGTGGACCTGGGGCAGAGAGGATCGTTTGCGATCAGCGGCTTCGCGGAGGCGTCGAAGGCATATTTCAACAAGGATCTGAAGGACATCACGCTGCCGGAAGCGGCGCTGCTGGCGGGACTGATCCAGCGTCCGAGTTATCTATCGCCGTACCGCCATCCGGAGCGCGCGATGGACCGGCGGAACCTGGTGCTGGAGTCGATGGTCGATACCCATGCGATCACCCGGGAGCAGGCGGACAAGGCGAAAGCCGCACCGCTGAAATTGGCTCCTCCAAACGTGGAGGCGAGCGATGCGCCGTACTTTGTGGACATGGTCCGCGACTCGCTGATCAGCAAATACAGTGAGAACGAGCTGAACGACAGTTCGTACCGCATTTATACGACGCTGGATCCGGACTTGCAGAAGGCGGCAGCGCAGTCGGTGGAAGCGGGGATCAAGCTGGTGGATGAGCAAGTCAAGAAACTGCGGACCAAGAAGGTGAAGGTTGGGAAGAAGTACGAGACGAAGGTCCTGCCTGGTCCGCAAGCGCAGGTGGCAATGGTGGTGATGGATCCGCATACGGGCGCGGTATTGGCGCTGGTGGGCGGACGAGACTATGGCTGGAGCCAGCTGAATCATGCGGTGTCGAAACGGCCGACGGGATCGATCTTCAAGCCGTTTGTGTACGCGACAGCCGTGAATACGGCGCTGGATGGATCGACGGCGGTGCTGACTCCGGCGTCAACGGTGACCGATGAGCCTTCGAGCTTCGCGTATGGCGATCAAATTTACGAACCGCGCAACTACAAAGAGGAATATCACGGAGACGTGACGCTGCGGTATGCGCTGGCCATGTCGCTGAACAATGCGACGGTGAAAGTGGCGGAAGAAGTCGGCTACGACAAGGTCGCGGAACTGGCGAAAGCGGCAGGAATCACATCAGTGAAGGCGACACCAGCGATGGCGCTGGGATCGTACGACGCTTCTCCGCTGGATATGTCGGGAGCGTACACGGTATTTGCCAATAATGGCGTGCGGCTGTCGCCGATTCTGCTGCGCTCGGTGCGAAACGGAAAAGGCGATGTGATCGCGAACTACAGCACGGATCAGAAGCAGGTGCTGGATCCGCGTGTCGCCTATGTGATGACGAACATGATGGAAGGCGTCATCAACAATGGGCTGGGTTTTTCGGCGGTGCGAGGGCGGGGATTCCAGGCTCCGGCAGCGGGAAAGACGGGCAGTTCGCATGACGGGTGGTTCGCGGGATATACCACGAATCTGTTGTGCATTGTGTGGGTGGGATACGACGATTATAGCGACTTGCGGCTGAGCGGAGCGCAAACGGCAGCGCCAATCTGGACGGAGTTCATGAAGAAGGCGGCGGCGCTTCCGCAGTATTCGAATATGAGGGCATTTTCGCAGCCTTCGGGCGTGGTGGATGTGCAGTTGGACAAGGCGACTAACCGGTTGGCGACGCCGAGTTGCACGGATGACTATGTTTCCGCATTTGTAGCCGGGACCGAGCCCAGCGTTACCTGCGAGGCCGAGGCCGGAATGAAGGGGATCCTTTCCCGGTTCTTCGGGAATAAGCCGGTGATGCCGCAGGCGCAGGTGGTGAACGGGCAGGATCCGAATGCCGCCGACGATGCGAAGAAGAAGAAGGGTTTTTTCGGGAAGCTGGCGGGGATTTTTAAGGACGATAAGAGTTCGACGCCGGCGACGAAGCCGGCGGATGGCGGGCAGACGCCGCCGCATTAGAAACGGGCTTCCTGCGGTTGGCTTCCGGCTCCCGGACGTCAGGCTTCGGACCCTCAGGCGTTAGATTCAGGCCTCAAGTCTCCCTTTTCATATTTCCTGGAATTCGGTTTTCGGACTCAAAAGCGAAATCTTCGCCCGGGAGGCCGAAACTGTGCCAGAATAGGCGTAATTACTGGGGGTGGCCTGTGAGTTACCCAAGAGTTGTGGTTCCTGCCGCGGTTTCCATTGCGTTCCTCTGTTTCATTTCAACGGGCGTGTGGGCGCAGAGTGCGCATTCCGAGCAAGTTCAAATCAAGCCTCCGCTGTTGCGGATCATCGATCCGCCGTCGCCGGATGCTACGCCTGCGGACCTGGAGGTGAAGGCAGACGAGCTGCGCGCCGAGAAATTGTATCTGGATGCGATGGACTACTATCGCGCGGCGCTGAACAAGAGTTCGCACTCGGCGGGCTTGCTGAACAAGATCGGAATCACTGACTTGATGATGCAGCGCAACCGTGAGGCGAAGAAGGCGTTTGAACAAGCGATCAAAGCCGACCACAAATTTGCCAGCGCCTATAACAATTTGGGAGTGGTGTATTACGAAGACAAAAAGTACGGGGCGGCGCTGAAGCAGTACCGGCGGGCGATCGCGCTGGACGATACGTCGGCGTCGTTCTACAGCAATATGGGCGCGGCTCTGTTTTCAAAAAAAGAATTCGACCCGGCTGTGCTGGCCTACCAGCACGCCATGCAACTCGATCCAGACGTGTTTGAACACACGTCGCACGCGGGAGTACAGGCGCAGTTACCCAGCCCCGGAGACCGCGCGCGCTACGATTACACGGTCGCGAAGCTGTATGCGAAGATGGGTTTCTCCGATCGTTCGCTGCAGTACTTGAGAAAAGCGATGGAAGAGGGGTACAAGGATTTCAAGAACGTGTACAAGGACTCGGAGTTTGCTGAGGTACGGAAAGATAAACGCTTTACGGAACTGATGGCGTCGAAGCCTGCGACGCTACCGGAATAAGTCACAGCAGAATCTTCACCACAGAGGACACTGAGGGTTCTGTGTCGCTAATGGATTCCCGCGCCGTTGTAAGCCATCACAGATGTCCCTGAGCAGAGATGAGAACCAATGCCACAGTGTGCGTGCGAATCTCTTGCACAGCCAGACTTCATGTTGTAGGTCGCACTAGTTGTTTCATGCTAGGGGGTTAGGAGTGAGCGAAGAAGGGTTTTACAAAGCTTTACAAAAATAGACGGAACTGTGCCGTGTTCGGGTGTTTAATTTCTACACATACTCCTGAAAACAACAGGGTGAGTAAGGAGAAACGGTAGCCCATCGGATGCTGACCCGAGCACGCCCCAAGCAAGCATCCGGTGGGTTTTTTTGTGAGCTTTGAGTTGCGAGCTAAGTGAAGCTGTAGAGACCGCGGCGCGGTCGTATCTAGTTCATTTTAGGGTTGGTGGTGCGGTCCGCGACGACCTCGCGACTCCCGCGGGACGCCCGTGCTACTCGGCCTCGGATCTATTGGACGGTGGGGTTTCGGGTGCCGATGTAGGCTTCGACTACCTTCTTCCATTTTCCTTGGGCTTTGAGGATGAACTCGACGGCGTCGCGGAGTGCGCCTTCTCCGCCAGCGTGGGGCGTGATGTAATGGGCTTCTTTCTTTACTTCGGGGCGGGCATTTTTGACCGCGATGGCGAGGCCTCCGGCGCGCATGGCGGGGAGATCGATGACATCGTCGCCGACGAAGGCGGCTTCGTCTAACCGAATTCCATCTTGCTTCACAATCTCTTCAAAGGCACTGCGCTTGTCTTGAATTCCCTGGCGCACGTATTCAAGCTTCAGGTCGCGTGCGCGGAGGGCGACCGTTTCGGAGATACGCTTGGTGATAAGTCCGGTCTTGATGCCGGCGAGACGGGCGAGGGAGATCGAGGCGCCGTCGTGGGCGTGGAAGCCTTTCGCTTCGATCATGGATTGGCTATGGAATCCGAATCCGCCTTCGCCGCCGTGTTGGGCCGATTTTTCAAGAATGCTTTGCTGCGCGCCTGTCGGCGCGGGGAAGATGAAAAGTTTGCCGTCGGTGAGGACGCCGTCCACGTCGAACAGTAGGAGCTTAATTTTGCGGGCGCGGGCTTGAGCAGAGAGTTTGGGCATCGGGGGAATTTTAGCAGGGGCAGGGCGGTCAGCTACCGCAGTCGCGCGTATTCCGCTTTCGCTTCCTTCAAGATAGGGATGTCGGGATCGGCATCTTTCCAAAGAGTGAAGAAATTCTGATATGCAGCTTTTGTTTTCGATACATCTCCCTGTAAGGCGTAGGCACGGGCGAGGCCGAGATGCGCGAGGGCGCGCGTTTCGCAGGACTTTACCACTCCAGAACGATTGAGAATCTTGTCGAACTCGATAGCCGCAGCAGCACCATCTTTGAGGGAGAGGTAGGCCAGACCGCGAACATAAACGGGGTAAAGGCAGCCTCCCAAAACGATAGT
>Ga0209166_10000812_pt1 | contig 29726 bp, 29 predicted proteins | sample Coa_R1_3_FD_187151 | JGI IMG/M metagenome (GOLD analysis project Ga0209166, IMG submission 187151) | Surface soil microbial communities from Centralia Pennsylvania, which are recovering from an underground coalmine fire - Coalmine... | ecosystem: Environmental > Terrestrial > Soil >...
GGCATCGCAATCTGCGCGGACTCGGCGCGCAGCGTACCGTCTTCGTCGTGGGCGACGAAGAGCGTGACTCGTTCCGTCGGTCCCGCCACCGGAGGCGCCAGTGGTCGCGTATCCACCGCAGTCACCGGGGTGGACGCGACAGTCTTCCGCATGCGCCACGCGAAGATGCTCAAGGTCAGCGCTGCCACTAGCAGCACGGCCACGGCAATCACGAGGTGCCGCGGAATCACGGTATCGAAGTCGTCTCGAAAACTCATGGTGCCGCTCCCAGTTGGTCGCGATTGGCGGCAATCGCAGTGGCCACGGCGCTGGTCACCAGTTGCTGATAGTCGGGCGCGGTGAGCTGAGATACATCCGAGCCCTGCGGCGCAATCTCGACGGCAATCGCCGGCCCCGTGATGTTATTCAAGGGGCTCAGCGGAGCCGAGAGATCCCTCACCGGCACCTGGCGCTTTTGCAGTTCACTCACCACAGAGGTGGCGGTGGCCTGGCTTAGCGGCAGGGTAGCGTGTTGCGCGGTGGTCCACGATCGGAAGGGACCGCGATCATCGCCGCCAAACGGAAGCAGCGCGGTATAAACGCGAACCCCGCGTCCGCTCGACGCCGCGTGCAGGGCAATGTAGATCGCGGCGTGGTCGGCATTGGCGAAAATCGCCCGCTGGTCGAGTGAGAGGTTGGCGTCAGAATCGCGCAATACCAGCGTGGTGATGCCTCGGCTCTCAAGTTCCTGGCGCAGGCTCCGGGCCAGCGCGACCGTGACGTCTTTTTCCAGCAACGAGGAGCTTAGGGTTTCACCGTGATCGTCGCCGCCGTGGCTGGCGTCGACTATTGCAAAATAACGGCGCGCCGCCGGAACCGGCGGCGCAGGTGTTGGGGCCGGTAGAGTGCTGGCGGTTTGTCCTGGCGTAGCTGGCGTTCCCGGAGCCGGTGTTGCGGTGGGGGCCGCACTTTGCGCTGCCGCACCTGCGGCCGCCGGAGCAACCGTAATCGTGCGCCCGTCGTTTCCAAACGTAGCCATCACCGGGACGCTCGAATTCACCGTGACCACTGCGGCGCCGTTGCCTTCGCTGTAGTTGGCAGATGGAATGGCTTTGCTGCCGAAGGTCAGTGTCGGTGAAGCGGGCCCCACCAGCGGTTCGCGCGAAAACGTCATGCGCAGTGAGCCCGGTTCAGTGGCAATACTGGGGTTGACCGGCGATGTGAAGTGGAAGACCAGTTTTGGCGGATTGTCCCCCGCAAGGGACGCCGTAAAATGCGTGGCCACGCTGCCGATGAACAGGCGATTCGATTCCTCGTGCAGGCTGACAGGGCCGCCAAGAAAGCGCGGCAGCAAAGAACTGAGCGACCCGACCGGGACTAGGCCGCGCTTGTTTTCCATGAAAAATTTGCCGCCGAGGTCGGTATCGCGGTCTTGCACGCGCGCCCGCGTTTTGCCGGCCTGAAAAATTCCTTCCGCGTTGTTGTAGCGCAACCGCCAGCGCGAACCATCACTCTTTGCGCTGACCTTGCCGAGCGGCTCCAGCAATTCGAGCAGGCCCACATATTGGCGCCCCTCGCGCTGCACCAGCGGCAACGAGTAATTTGCCGCCAGGGAGTAAACCGCAAGGTGCTTCTCAGACGGCGCGCCGGACAGAAAGAGCACACCGAGCGTAAGAATAACAACCATCAAACGCCCGAGCACGCGTTTGCTGGACAACGTAGCGCCGGCATCTTGCCGGCTATCGCAAAGGAGTCCCGCCCGCGCGTCCTGCCTTCCGCCCCGATCCATCCCTCTAATCCAACGCATACGCGGTCAACCCGCTGAGTAGCTTGGGATAGAAATCCGTCGATTTCTGCGGCATCACTTCGCCGGCAAACGCGATGTCGCGAACTTTCTGCACCGGACACGGGTTCATCAGAAAGGCGATATCCGCAGCCTCCCGCCGAACCAATCCCATCGCTTCGGAAGCATCGCGCAGATAGGACAAGTTCTGCTGGTTCCGAATGGATTCTTCCGAGAGCTTCAGCACGCCTTCCAGCAAGCACTTGTGCAACTGCACCACGTCGAGCGACTGCTGGCGTGCGGAAAGCCCCGCCATGAACTTCGACCCTGCCGCCTTGGGTGAGTGCAACAGGAAAGCATGGTGGGACGTGACTGCGAGCAGCGCCATCCCGTTCTGCCCCCGATCACGCAACAGCGCAGTTGCCTTGGTGGCATCCATTCCTGAGTCAACTGGCTCCACTTCAAAAAACTCCCGGCTGGATTTCTGAAACGTATCCACGGAAAACGCATCCAGCGAATGCACCACACGATGCGTGGGCAACACCAGCAGACCCGGATCATTCAGGTTGACCAATGTCATCATTACGAACTCGTACGGAGCTTGGGGATCGGAACTTTTCGCCGCCGTCCGGCATTCATTGCGATAGTTGAGCGCGGTTTCGTACCGGTGATGCCCATCCGCAATCACCAGCTTCTTGTCGCGCATCTTTTCTTGCACGGATGCAATCACGCCTGCATCGGAGACCTGCCAGACTCGATGCGCCACTCCATACTCGTCCTCAACGTCGATATTCGGAGTTTTCGAGGTGCGCAGCAGCGAATCAATTTCGCCGGAGTCTTCGTATAACAAAAACAGTTGTTCATAGTGGGCGCGTGTAGCCCGCAGCAAGTCCAGACGGTCTGCCTTGGGTTTGGCCAGCGTCTGCTCGTGGCGGTAGACCACATTTTCTGAATAATCTTCGACTCGCCCCAGCGCGATAAAGCCGCGGCGTTCGAATTTTGCGCCAGAGGTCGCCGTGAACGTCTGCGAGTAAAGGTAGATCGAAGGGGCAGCGTCCTGCTGCAGCACGCCTTCTTTGCGCCACTCGCGCCCATAGGCTGCGGCCCGCGTGTATACGTTCTCTACCGTATTGTCGGTGTCTTTACGACGTCCCAGAATAATTCTGACAAGGTTGTACGGGCTGGCGGCGTAATACTTTTCCTGCATTGCGGGTGTGATCTTGTCGTACGGTTGTGTGACCACCTGCGCGGCAGAAACCTTCTGCAAGTTGTAGCGTAAAGCGCGGAACGGACGTATGTCGGCCATAGGAAACCTTTGATTGTAACAAGTTAGGAAGGCACATCGGAAAGGCCCGTCTGGCGGGCAATTTGGTGGCGTGCAAGATCAGTCATGCCTGCGGGTGTTTGTCTCCGATTTTTGACAAAAACTCTGCGCGGTGCGGCGCAGGCTGTGCTAACATCCGCCCTATTGAGGTATTTTATGGCCCGCCTGAGTGAATGGCGTTGGTCATCTCGCCCGACGGCCAAAGTTCGGAGTGGCTCGACGGTTCTCCCCTGGGATCCGATTCAAGCCCTGCTGCGAAAAAATCCCTCCGCCTCACGGTTTGGGCGATCGGCATCGTGGCTTCTCCTCGCGCTCCTGGCTGCCTGCTGTGCCCGAGTTCCCGCCTACGCACAGACGGACGTGAATGACGTCCACATTCAGCCTCGCGAGGTCGAGCAGCCTAAAGAACCGGTAAAAGAAACCCTCGTCACTTCTGCCGCAAATCTCAACACTCACGTCCGCCCACTCAAAGTGGATGTAGACCTCGTCCTGGTCCCGGTCACCATCACCGATCCAATGAACCGGCTGGTCACCGGTCTCGAAAAACAGAACTTCCAGCTGTTTGAAGGCAGCTCGGCACAGGAGATCCGGAGCTTTTCGAGCGAAGATGCTCCCGTGTCCCTGGGCGTGATCTTCGACTCCAGCGGCAGCATGTCGAGCAAGATGGATCGCGCGAAAGAGGCGGTCGTTGAATTTTTCAAGACCGCCAATCCGCAAGACGAATTTTTCATGATCACGTTCAACGATGAACCAGACGAGATCACCGACTTCACCAGTTCCGTGGACGATATCCAGAACAGACTCGTGTTTGCCGTACCCCGGCGCCGCACCGCGCTGCTCGATGCCATCTACATGGGCATCAGCAAGATGCGGCAGGCCAAGTACCCCAAGAAGGCGCTGCTTATCATCTCTGATGGGGGCGACAATCACAGCCGCTACACTGAGAACGAGATCAAGTCGTTGGTGAAGGAAGCCGATGTGATGATCTATGCCATCGGGATTTACGACCGGTACGCCTCTGCCGTCGAAGAGCGCCTCGGCCCGCAATTGCTCAGCGATATCACCGAACTCACCGGAGGCCGCGCCTTTACCATCGACAATCCTAATGACCTCGCCGATGTGGCCACCAAGATCGGCGTCGAGTTACGCAATCAATATGTTCTGGGATACCGTCCGACCAAGGTTGTGCGCGACGGCAAATGGCGTAAGATAAAAGTGAAGCTGCTGCCACCGAAAGGATTGCCGCCTCTACGGGTGTATGCCAGGATGGGATATTACGCGCCTGCCGAATAGGGCCTCAAGGACTCTGCTTCTCTTCACGTTCGTGATCTGGTTCGGGGTGCAACTTCCCTCCCCGGCCTGGTCGCAGGCCGCTTCGCCTCAAGATCAATCCAAACCTGCGGACACCGCGCCGGCTACCAATGCGTCACCGCAATCTCCGGCTAAGCAATCCCCCGACGATCAGGACAGAAAGCTGAACGATCAGGGAGTCTTCGTCTTCAAGAAAGACGTGGACGAGGTCATGCTGCACGCGACGGTCATCGACGACAAGCAACACATCGTCACCACCCTCGACCGTACTGCATTCACCGTCTATGAAGATGGCAAGCCGCAGAACATCATCTCGTTCCATCACGTGGATATCCCGGTGGCGATGGGCATCGTCATCGACAATTCGGGATCGATGAGGGAAAAGCGAAACAAGGTGAATCAGGCCGCCCTCAATTTGGTCCGCTCCAGCAATCCGCAGGATGAAGTCTTCGTAGTGAACTTCAATGACGAGCAGTATCTTGACCAGGACTTCACCAACAATCTGCTGAAGTTGAAGGAAGCGCTTGAGAAGATCGATGCCCGCGGGGGGACCGCGCTCTACGACGCAGTCGTAGCCTCCGCCGACCACCTGAGGCAAAATGCGCGCCTGGAAAAGAAAGTGCTGTTCGTGGTCACCGATGGCGAGGACAACGCCAGCAGCGAGACCCTGGAGCAGGCGGTCAAGCAGTTGTCGCAGGAGAATGGGGCGGCGGTGTACGCCATTGGCATCCTGGGAGACGAAGAGCATCCCAAGCGGGCCAAGCGCGCGCTCGAGATCATTGCCCAGCGCACCGGAGGCATCGCCTTTTTCCCCAAAACTCTGGATGAAGTGGACGCGATCAGCCGCACCATCGCCAGCGACATTCGCAATCAGTACGCGATCGGCTACAAACCCACCAATCCCAAAACGAGTGGCGGGTTCCGCCAGATTCGCGTGGACGCCAAAGCCAAAGGCCACGGCAAGCTGGTCGTCCGTACCAAGAGCGGCTACTACGCCGGCGCTCAGTCCACGGCCAGCGGACCAACCCCGAGCAACCCAACGAGCGCTAGCCAGTCAGCGGTTGCGCCTGCATCCTCGCCCGGTCTAGTGGGGCTCCCCATGCGTCAACCTTCGACTAGCGTGCCGCCTCCTCCAGCATCTGGCTCGCCGAATCCACCAGCGCCGCTTCATCCTCCAACACTTTAGCCACGCGCTTGATCTCCTGCTCAGCCTCGGCGTATTTCTTCTGCTCGATACCCTCGCGCACCCCTGGCACCGTTTTAACGTCGTAGCCCGTGTAAACGCCCGGAGCATAGAGCAAGTGTTTGTACCAGGCTCGCCGCGGAAGGCCATCCTCATTGGTGAGTTTGCGTTCACTCTCGATGAGCAAAGCATTCAAAGCCCGGAGCGACTCCGCCTGAGTGTCCCCAAGTCCCGCCTGCTTTGCCGCCAAGTCCTTGTGGTACCGTTCCGCGCTGCGTGTCAACTTCTCCACCGCATTCTGCATCGGCGCAAAGTTTAAGTGGGGTGGAATCTCATCCCGCGGAGGGGCTACCGTCGGCCGCCGCGGATCGAACGTGGCTTTGAACACTCCTTCGTCCAACTCCTGATCGCGCTCCCGAATTTCATCTTGCTTGTCCCCCAGCAGTTTCTCGAGCTCTTTCGTGTATTTCTGCACCGTGTCCGCTAAATCAGCGAAGTCGTAAGGCAACACTTCGGCGTCGGCCAGCCGCATCACCGCTGAACCTACCGTTTGCGCCAGGGCGCGGCCATACACGAAGTCGTAGTCAGAGAAATGCATGTACCAGTAAAAATCATCGTAAATGGAGTGATAAATTCCCTGTTCGTCTTCCCCGCCATATCCGAGACTGAGCGAGGCAATTCCGAGATGATCCACGAACGCGGTAAAATCCGTGCCTGACCCGAGCGCACCCATGCGCAGATCGGTGCGCTGCCGCAATTCCTTGCGGTCATCGGCAGACTTTGCATTCGCAATTCTCGACAATTGCAGGCGCTGCCAAACCGACATTTTGCTCTCAGGATCCTCAACATCCCGCGCTACCCCATTCATGAACTGCTCCAGCGAGTGCGAGCCTTCCATCTGCAGCAGCCCGCGATCATTGCCATCAGTGTTGATGTATACCGCCGCGTGTTGCCGCAATTCGTCCGCATGGGCCTCGACCCACTCCGTGGACCCGAGCAGCATCGGTTCCTCGCCGTCCCAGGCTGCGTAAATGATTGTTCGCCGCGGCTTCCAGCCTTGGTTCACCAATAACCCGAGCGCGCGCGCCTCCTCGAGCAGCGGGGCTTGGCCCGAGACAGGATCCTCCGCGCCATTCACCCACGCATCGTGATGGTTGCCGCGAATAATCCATTCCTCGGGCGCGACGCTTCCCGGAATTTTAGCGATGACATCATTGACTGGCTTCAGGTCCCAATTGAATTCAAGTTTCAAGTGGACCTTCGCCGGACCGGGCCCTACGTGATACGGAATCGGGAGGTTGCCGCGCCATTCCTGCGGAGCCATCGGCCCTTTCAGGGCGGCGAGCAGCGGCTGCGCATCGCCATACGAAATCGGCAACACGGGAATTTTCGAAAGACTCTTTGCATCTTTGAGCGCCAGCCGCTTGGCAGCGGGCGTGGCCCCAACTCCGGGAGTCAGCGGATCCCCGGGACTCGCCGAGGCGAAGTCCATCACGCTTCCCCGCTGCACCCCGTCCGCATTCCGCATGGGACCTTGCGGGAAAACATTATCGACGGTGTATCCGTCATCGCGCGGCTCGGAATAAATCAGGCAGCCAACCGCCCCGTGCTCGGCCGCAACCTTGGGCTTGATGCCGCGCCAGGAGTGATAGTACTTCGCAATGACAATCGCGCCCTTTACCGAAACACCCAGGCGGTCAAGTTCTTCATAGTCCTCCGGTAGACCGTAGTTGACGAAGACGAGAGGCGCGGTGACGTCTCCATCCGGAGAGTACGCATTGTAGGTCGGCAGTTGTTCCGCTTTCTGATTCGAAGTCGGATCCATCGCCAGCGTCGGCTCTTCCAGCTTGGCCGTGAACTTCGTAGGCTCAACCATCTCCAGCAGGCGCAGCTTGGGCGTAGGGAAGAGCACGTCGAAGGTCTCGATGTGGGCGTCGAACCCCCACTCCTTGAATCGGGCCAGAATCCATTCGGCATTCTCTTTGTCGTAGGGTGAGCCGACATGGTGCGGGCGCGCGCTGAGCCGACGCATGTACTCGCGCAGGTTGGCGGGATCTGGAATGGCTTTGAATTTCGTTTCCCAATCGTGCTCGCTCTGACTGGAGCGCGGCGAGTAACCGACCAGGGATGGTTCATCAGCGGCAAAACCAAGGCAGGGAGAAATGAGCGACCACACCAGCAGCAGGGCGGCAAAGCGTCGCATGCGATTCCTTTCGTGAACAAGTGGAGGGCAATTATAGCGAAGGCGAAAAGGAGAAGGTTGGGAATGGATTAACTTTTAACCGCGTGGGACGCGAGCAGCGGGCGTGCTCATGGCCGGGGCTGAAAGGGCAGTGTGACCTCAGTGAGAGTCTGCGAAGGCGATGGCGCATAGACCCACTGCTTAACCGCCTTTACCGCTACCTCCACGAATATGGGATTGCCCCCCAGGACCGCCACGCTTTCCACCGAGCCTTTGGGAGAAATAGTGAGTTGCAGGCGGACACTGCCGCCAATGCCCAACTTCCGCAGCGTCTCCGGATATTCCGGTTCCACTCGGGTCAGCAACGCTCTCTCTCCGGTCTGGCCGGGCCGCAGCACCATCAGCATTTTTACTCCCACAGTGTCCGTTTCAGGACTGACGTACCCAATCGCATCGCTCCGGCCGGAAACATAAGCCACGACTTCGGCATCCGAATGTAATTCCTTCGGCATCGAGCCCTTGCCGGTGAAGACCAGGCCCTGGTAGTAGATTCTGATCTCCTCCGCGTCCCGCCCGAGAAATTCTCGGACAAATACATCATGCGCCGTCCCACCTTTTTGCAGCACCGGCACGACTCGCGAACCGCTCTTCAACGTGGTTCGTTGCAGCAGGTAAACTCCGCGCAACTCCTCCACGGTAATCGAATTCTCTTTCACACTCGGATTGGCAATCACTTTTACGCCGCCGGCCTTGGCAGGCATCGACAGAATTAGCAGCAACCACCCGGCCGTCAGGAGCACTCGCACTGCGGATTTCTTCAACATTTCCCTTGCGCCCTTTATCGCTCAGAAATGAAAACCCGTCTTCACCACCAGCGCATTCGTGCGCGGCTTGAATCCCGCTGGATTTTGCTGCGGATAGAAGCCGTCAGGGTACGGCCCGATGCCGTAGCCATCCATGAAGTGTCCTTCGACCTTCAGGTACACAAAGCGGTTCACATCCCAACGGACGGCTACCACCTTGTCGTAAATGTGGTTCTGGGGCAGACTGGTGTCGGTTTGCGTGGGCAACAGAGTCTCAGCCAGCCCACCGGAGGCGGTTGTCATCGTGTAGCGTGAGTAGTACGACCCGGCTTCGAGATGCTTGCTGATGCGATATGTGCCCGCCAGATACCAGCCCCGCGCATCGACGCTGACGTCAGAACCGGGCAGAATGGGAATAAGCACGAAATATCTCCGATATTCCCCGTTGAGTTCCCACCGCCGCCCGACAATTCTGCTGTAATACTGATTGCTCCAGTACGCTTTGGTCGTCATCTGGTAGGGTATCGGTTGCGGGGCGAACATCAAGTTCGCATATGCCCCCTTGGCTGTCATCTCCTGGTTCATGCGCGAGGCCCCGATCAACAACCCTCTCCACGGAGTCTCCCAACGCAAATCTGCACCATATTGCGGGCCCTCGATGTCCCGGAAAAAAACTCCCCACTGCGTCGCCAGGTACGGGTAGCCGCTGTAGATGCTGTCGTTGTGAACCCCTGCAAAAGCGCTGTAAGAAACTTGCCCAAACCGCCGCCCCATCGCGATGTTGCCGTAAAACTCCCCACCCTTGTTTGCGATGGTCGCATCCCGTAAATCGGTGGGATAAATGCTTTGCGGCAAAAGCGCGAACACGTGCAGGAAGTCAAGATCCTGCGAGTCGTTGTACAAACCCAGCGTCGTCTTGACCTTTCCCCCTCGAATCCCGAACCAGTTCGTAAACCGGTAGTCGGCCACGGCCCAATCCAGCGAGGGGTGCCATTGTCCGAGTTGTCCGATATTCCGGTCATAAACCTGCGCGCCCACCCGCAGCCTGTCGGTGAGTTGCGAAGACAGGTTCAGCCCCATGTCTGTCATCGCCCCGCTTCCGTCAGTGGTGTTCATGGTCAGCCAGTTGTTGTTGCTGGTGTAGACAAATCCCTGCGATGCGAACCCATGCACCTGCACACTCCGATTCCACAGCTTGAATTCCTGCGCCGCAGCCGTTTCCCCAACGCAAAGGCATATCAATATCCACCGCAGGATGCGTCCACGCATGGCCTCTCCTCTACTGCTGGTGGAGTTATCGGCAGGGAACGCGGTCACTTGAACCCCGGCATCGTTCCTTAGAATCCTTTCATCGCTGCAAGTGCTTCCCCCGATTGACGATTCCAGCCTCTCCCCGTACCCTGTAAGGTGCGCTCGAAAAGCTCCGAAATGTCCCGCCTGCGCGTCGCTGATGACATCACCCAACTGGTCGGCGAAACTCCCATGCTGCAGCTCAAGCGGCTCGTACCTGCCGGATCGGCCAGCGTCTTTGCCAAACTCGAGTACCTGAATCCCGGGGGCAGCGTAAAGGACCGCGCCGCCATTGGGATCATCCGCCGCGCCGAGCAAGATGGAAAGCTGCAGCCCGGAGGAACGATTGTCGAGGCTACCGCCGGCAACACCGGTATTGGTCTCGCGCTGATCGGCGTCAACAGTGGCTACAAAGTGAAGCTGTTCGTGCCGGAGAATTTTTCTCAGGAAAAAGTCATCATCATGCGGGCCCTCGGAGCCGAGGTGACGCGCACTCCCGACGACGAGGGAATGCAAGGGGCTATCAAACGGGCCAAGGCGCTGGTCGCCAGCGATCCCACCGCATTCATGGCCGGACAATTCGAGAATCAAGCCAATCCCGACTATCATTACGAAACCACCGCCCACGAAATCTTCGAGCAGATGGAAGGAAGAATCGATGCGGTCGCGCTTGGCTGCGGCACGTCCGGGACGTTCTCCGGTGTAGCCCGTTATCTCAAAGAGAAGTTGCCGCGGGTACTGACGGTCGCGGTTGAGACCCAGGGTTCCGTTCTTGGCGGCGGCCAGCCCGGGCCGCACAAGGTAGAAGGGATCGGGGCAAGCTTCATCCCTAAAACGTTTGACCACTCCGTCTGCGACGAAGTAATGATGGTCACGGACGATGACGCCTTCGACACGGTGAAGTCGCTGGCCGCGCAGGAAGGCGTGCTGGCCGGGTCCAGTGGCGGCGCTGCGGTTTTCGCTTGCCTGCAGATTGCAAAAAGGCTAGGCAGCGGCAAGCGGGTGGTAACAATAATTCCCGACTCCGCCGAGCGTTATCTCTCCAAAAAGATCTTCGAAGGCGGCGTGTAATCTTCGAAAACTGAAAACATGAAGACACCCAAACCGCTCGGTTTCGCAACCCGCGCCATCCACTCGGGCCAAGAGCCTGATCCCCTCACCGGCGCGGTGACTGTCCCCATCTACCCGACTTCAACCTACGTGCAGCAAGGGATCGGCGAGCACAAAGGTTACGAATACTCGCGCGTCTCCAACCCCACTCGGGCCCGGCTGGAACAGAACCTTGCCGCCCTTGAAGGCGGAGTCGCTGCCCGCGTCTTCGCCAGCGGCATGGCCGCGATCAACGCGATCGTCAGTATGTTGAAGTCCGGAGATCACGTGGTTTGCGGCAATGATCTGTACGGCGGAACTCCGCGCCTCTTCAATCAGGTCATGGCCAATTTCGGCCTGGAGTTCTCGTATGTGGACACCTCGGACCCCGCCAACGTCGAAGGCGCCATCCGCAAGAACACGCGCATGGTTTACGTGGAGACACCCACCAATCCCCTGATGCGCCTCAGCGACCTGGCCGCGATCAGTGCGATCTGCCGCCGCAAGAAGGTGGCCCTAGTCGTCGACAACACATTCATGTCGCCCTACTTCCAGCAGCCGCTTTCCCTGGGCGCTGATATGGTGGTGCACTCCACCACCAAGTTTCTCAACGGACATAGCGACGGGCTGGGTGGGGTTGTAGTCTGTGCCCATCAAGAGCATGCCGACAAGCTGGCGTTTCTGCAGAAAGCTGCAGGCGCAATTCTCTCTCCCTTTGAATGCTGGCTCGTGCTGCGCGGCGTCAAGACATTGGCCGCGCGAATGGAAATCCACGACCGCAGTGGAAGGATCGTCGCCGACTTTCTTGCCAAGCACAAAAAAGTCAAAGCCGTCTTCTATCCAGGCCTGCCGGACCATCCCCAGCACTTGCTGGCCAAGCGCCAGATGACTGGCTTCGGCTCGATGATCACTTTTGAGACCGGCTCGCTGAACAACGCCAATACAATGCTGAAGAAATTGCGCGTCTGCTCGTTGGGCGAATCGCTCGGCGGGGTCGAAACGTTAATCTCGCATCCCGCAACTATGACCCACGCCGCGCTCGGACCCAAAGGCCGCAAAGCAATTGGCATTACCGATGGCTTGGTACGGATCTCCGTCGGCATCGAGGATGTGGACGACATTCTCGACGATTTGGATCAGGCGTTGAATGCGATCTGATCGTCACATCGCAGCGATCCTCAATGGGAATTCAGATTACTGAATGGCACCAAAGTCAGGCCGAATTCCTATCCCAGTGGTTTACAATTGATAGTTTCCAAGCACTCATCCCATCCGCTTTAGGAGGATTCTCATGAAACTTACCCCTGGCAAACTTGCCGGTCTCAAGAAAGTCTCCAACGAACATGGCGTCATCGCCGCCGCTGCCATGGACCAGCGCGGCTCGCTGCAGAAGTCCCTGGCCAAAGAAAAGGGCGGCGAAGTCAACGATCAGATGATGGAAGAATTCAAGTCGCTGGTCACCGAAGTGCTTACGCCGCATGCCTCGGCCATCCTGCTCGATCCGGAGTGGGGACTGCCCGCCTCGAAGCGCCGCGCCAAGAATGCCGGCCTGCTGCTCGCCTACGAGAAGACCGGATACGACAAGACCGGCCCCGGCCGCCTGCCCGACCTGCTCGACGTGTGGTCTGCGCGCCGCCTGAAAGAAGCCGGGGCCGATTGCGTCAAAATTTTGCTCTACTACACGCCCGACGATCCCAAGCACGTCAACGAGATCAAGCATGCCTGGGTCGAGCGCATTGGCGACGAATGCCGCGCCAATGACATCCCGTTTTTCCTGGAGTTCGTCGGCTACCAGGAAGGCGCCGACGAGAAGGGCCTCGATTACGCCAAGAAGAAGCCGCACATCGTTACCGAGAGCATGCGCGAGTTCAGCAAAGACCGCTACGGCGTCGATGTGCTGAAGGTGGAAGTGCCGGTGAACATGAAGTTCGTGGAAGGCACCAAGTCATTCGGCGGACAGAAGGCGTATACGAAGAAGGAAGCGATCGATCACTTCCACAAGGCGGCCAGCGTCGCAACCAAGCCGTTCATTTATCTCTCGGCCGGGGTCAGCAACGCCGAGTTCAGCGAGACTTTGGAACTCGCCGGCGAATCGGGCGTGAAGTTCAACGGTGTGCTCTGCGGCCGCGCGACCTGGAAGGACGGCATCCCCGTCTATGCCAAGCAAGGTGCCGCAGCGTTCCGCAAGTGGCTGGAAACCGAAGGCGTGAAGAACATCAACAACGTCAACAGCAAGCTGAAAGCTGCGACCAGCTGGCACTCCATTTACGGAGTGGAACTGGTGCACGCCTAAAGTTGAAGTTTGGAAAATGTGGCGCGGGCGCCCTCGCCCGCGCTTTTTTCTTCTTTCGAACCCACACGTTGAGGGAAGTACTTTGAAAAGGAAGATTCTTCTTTCCTGGAGCAGCGGTAAAGATAGTGCGTGGACGCTCCACGTCCTTCGTGAGCGCGAGGATGTCGAAGTTGCGGGGCTGCTCACCACCATCAATACTCATTTTCAACGCGTAGCCATGCACGGAACGCGGCGCGAGTTGTTGAAGGCTCAAGCAGACGCAGCCCGCTTGCCGCTCTGGGAAGTTCCTTTACCCTGGCCTTGCAGTAATGAAATCTATGAAGAGGCAATGGCGAAAGCCTGCGCGTCCGCGGTTGAGAAAGGAATTTCCGGTATCGCCTTCGGCGATTTGTTCCTTGAAGATGTCCGGCGATATCGCGAAGACCGTCTTCGTGGTACCGGGCTTGAGCCACTCTTCCCCTTGTGGGGGAAGAACACGCAGGCGCTGATTCGAGAAATGCTGGATGGGGGATTGCGGGCCCGCATCGTTTGTGTAGATCCTTCGAAGCTGCCCGCCGATTTCGTCGGCCAGGATCTCGACGATGAACTGTTGCGACGCATGCCTGCCGGGGCTGATCCGTGTGGCGAAAACGGTGAATTTCATACTTTCGCATATGCCGGACCCATGTTTTACGAACCGATTTCGATTGTGAGAGGCCAATCCCTGACTAGTGGTGGCTTTGTTTACGCCGATGTCCTCGCCTGCTCCGCGCCAGCCGTGTCCTAGCAGCACGCTCTCCCGCTAAAATAGCTCCATGTCTACGGCACTTATCACCGGGGCCTCTGGCGGCATCGGATACGAACTCGCCAAGCTGTTCGCTCGCGATCATCACAATCTCGTGCTTGTCGCCCGCAGCGCAGACAAGCTTGGGCGAGTCGCCAGTGAACTGCAGGCGCGCGGCGTTAGCGTGAAGACTGTCGCTCTCGACCTCGCGGAGCCGCTTGCGCCGACATTTTTATTTGATCAACTGCAGCGCGAGGGCATTGCCGTCGACATCCTCGTCAATAATGCCGGATACGGCGCCTTGGGGAAATTCGCGCAGATGCCCGACGACCAAATCTTCGGCCAGATCAACCTCAACATCACCGCGCTGACTCAACTGACGAGACTCTTTCTGCCTCCTATGCTCGCCCGCCGGAGCGGCCGCATTATGAACGTCGCTTCCACCGCCGGCTTCCAACCGGGTCCGCTGATGGCGGTTTATTACGCGACTAAGGCCTATGTCATTTCCTTCTCGGAAGCCATCGCCAATGAATTGAAGGATTCTGGGGTCACGTTGACCTGCTTCTGTCCCGGAGCGACGCACACCGGGTTTGCCAAGCGCGCCGGCAACGACAAGTCGCGTCTCTTCAAACAGCTGGGCGCGATGAACGCCGACAAGGTCGCGCTTGACGGTTACCGCGCCTTGATGGAAGGCCGCACGCTGGCGATCAGCGGCCTGCACAACTGGCTGGTGGCGCAGTCTACCCGCTTGGGCCCCCGCAAGATGGTGACAGCCATCTCACGATGGGTTTCGGAAGACGCGTCATAAGCAGTTTTATGGCGATCGAACCCGCGCGCATTTACAAACATTTAGCCACTCTTTGCAAACTTTTACTATAGATCCAGATATCCTTTTTCGTGCTTCGCCAGTCCAATCCGGTGGAAGCGGGTTCCAGCCTGAATCCGTCGCCACTGAAAAGCGCCACACAGCTTTTGACAGAGGTGCCCTATGACGTGCCCTCGCTCCCGTCGTCGAAGCTTTTCGTCCCTTACCAGCTCCATCAAAATTAAAAGCGCCAAGCAGGTAGCGATCGTGCTTGCTATTTTTCTGGCATCGCTGCCCTGCTCCGCCCAACAACAGCCCCCAGCCAGCGAACCCGCTCCGCCGGCCGCCGCAACTGCCCCACCTTCGGCCAGTGTCACGATTCCCGCGGGCACCAGGGTGGCGCTCGTGCTGACCCATCCCATTCAGAGCCGCCACCTCCATCGCGGCGATGACATTTACGCGCAGGTCAGTTCCCCGGTTGACTCCGGCAACGAAGTCGTGATCCCCGCCGGCACCTTTGTGCAAGGGACGGTGGACAAACTCGGGCGCAATGGCAGCCGCGGAGAATTGCACTTGCAATCGATGGCCATCACGTTCCCCGATGGCTACATTGCTCCCATCTCCGGGCCAATCACCTTACAGAGCGATGAAGGCTACGCGATCAAAGATCCGGGGCAAAAGCGGATGGCCGAAGCATTCCTTCTGCCGGCTGGCGGCGCCGGACTCGGGGCATTGATCGGACACTCGGTAGGCCGTTCGCAGTCCAGCGTAACCAGCCCGTTCCCGCCCGGTTGTGTCGGAGGACCGCCGTTCTGCACAACGACGACCACTCCCGTCTTCGGCACCAAGGGCAGAGACGCAATCATTGGCGCTGGCGTAGGCGGCGCCATTGGAATGGCTGCTTCGTTCGGGCTCTTGTTCAGGACGCATCACTTTTACGTGGACGCGGGCGCGCCGGTCACCATGACGCTGCAACAACCGCTGACTTTGCAGCAGAACGAAGTGGCCGAGGCGGTCCGTCGTTCGCTCGAGCATCCCGTGTATCAGCAACCTGTTGCGCCGCGCCCGATCTTCATACCGTCAGTGGATGGCACACCCGGAACGCCGCCCATCATCATTCCAGCCACACCGGGACAACCACCGACTGTGATCCCTGGAACACCGCCGGGCGGTACGCAATAGCCGAGGGTTCAGCGTCGGGGCCGTGACGTAGCGCCCGGAATCTTACCGCCGTCCCGAGGGCCGACTCGCCCTCGGGACGGAGATCCTTACTGCAGCACCACACTCGTGTACTCTAGGGAGCGAACGTCTCCCATGCCAACCTTGATCACACAGCCCACGCGCATCGAAGCCGCCGGCAACAAGCCGAAGCTGATCGACGAATACATTGGCCGCGTCAACTCGAAAACTTCCGCCGCCAGCATTGCGCACATGCGCAGCCCCGGGGGATGGCTGGAACCCGGCCAGACTCCCGAGTTCGATGAGTTCACTATTGTGCTGAAAGGTATGCTTCGCGTCGAACACAAAGGCGGTGCAATCGACGTTCACGCAGGGCAGGCGGTAGTTGCGCACGCCGGCGAATGGGTTCGTTACTCCACTCCGCAAGAAGGCGGCGCCGAGTACATAGCGGTCTGCTTACCCGCGTTCTCGATGGAAACCGTGCACCGGGACCGGTAGCGCCGCGTTGTCGGCCTATTGTGCGATACACATAATTGTGAGATATTTACACATAGGAACAAAGGCCAATGAGAACCAACATTGACATTGATGACACCTTGATGCGGCAGGCCATGCGACATAGTGGCAGCCGCACAAAGAAGGCGACGGTGGAAGCCGCGCTGCGGTTGCTCGTCGCGACATATGGTCAAAGCGTGATTCGCCGGCTCAAAGGCAAAGTCCATTGGGAAGGCGATCTCGAAGCCTCACGCCGCGACCGGACCAAGGCATAGAGAAGAAATGGTCATCGTGGACACCACGGTTTGGATCGATTACCTTGGCGGCATCGTGAGCGGCGAAACGGCGTGGCTGGATCTCGCCCTGTCGCGCGAAAGGTTGGGCTTAACAGACTTGATTTTGTCTGAAGTCTTACAGGGCATTCGCGACGACGCCACTTTCCAGCGGGTTCGCGATGATTTAATGAAATTCCGAATCTTTGCCGGCGGCGGGACGGATCTGGCAATCGCGGCAGCGCACAACTATCACACCTTACGGCGGCGCGGCTTCACCGTCCGCAAGACGATCGACTGCTGGATCGCCACGTTCTGTCTGCTCTCCGGTCACCACCTTTTGCACAAAGACCGCGATTTCGATGTGTTCGAGAGCGAACTGAAGCTACAAGTGATCCATCCCTGAATCCCGGTTGGCCTTAATCTTTATTCCCACTCAATCGTTCCCGGTGGCTTCGACGTGACGTCGTACACCACCCGGTTCACGCCCTTCACTTCATTGACGATCCGCGTAGACATGATTTTCAGCACGTCGTGGGGCAGCGGGACCCAATCGGCGGTCATGCCGTCTTCGGAGCTCACGGCGCGAATGGCGCAGGTATAGGCATAGGTGCGCGCGTCGCCCATGACCCCGACCGTCATCACCGGCAGCAGCACTGCGAAGGACTGCCAGACTTTCGTGTAGAGCCCGGCTTCTTTAATCTCGCTGACCACGATGTCATCGCACTCGCGCAGCAAAGCAAGACGCTCGGGCGTGACCTCTCCGAGTACTCGCACGGCGAGGCCTGGCCCGGGAAATGGTTGCCGCTGCAGGATTTCTTCCGGCAGGCCGAGATCGCGACCAATCTTGCGGACTTCATCTTTGAACAAGTCTTTCAGCGGCTCGATCAGGTGAAGCTTCATCTTCGCAGGCAGGCCGCCCACGTTGTGGTGCGACTTGATGACCTGCGAAGGGCCGCGCACCGAGCGCGATTCGATCACGTCGGGATAGAGCGTCCCCTGCACCAGCCACTTCACCTTGCCTTCGTTCTTCTCGATGCGGCGGGCTTCCTTTTCAAATACCTTGATGAATTCGTTGCCGATGATCTTGCGCTTCTTCTCAGGATCGCTGACGCCCGCGAGTTTGCCCAGGAAGCGGTCGGTCGCATCCACCGCGTCCAAATGCAGGCCGAGCTTGTCGCGCAATGTCTTCTGAACCTTTTCAAATTCGTTCTTGCGCAGCACTCCATTGTTGACGAAGACGCAGGTCAGGCGCGACTTGCCTTTCGCATCGCGCAAAGCGCGATCTACCAACACGGCCGCCACCGACGAATCCACGCCGCCGGAAAGGGCACAGATAGCGCGTCCGGTGCCCACCTGTCGCTTGATCTGCTCAATGGTCGATTCGATGAATCGTTGCGGGGTCCACGTCGGCTTGGCGCCGCAAATCTGGAAAACAAAATTCTTCAGGATCTGCGTGCCTTGCGGAGTGTGATGCACTTCGGGATGAAACTGCACCGCGTACCACTTCTTGGCGACATTCTGAATGCCGGCGACCGCGTAATGGGTTTTCGCCATCAACTCGAAGCCGGGCGGCAGTTCCAGCGCCTCGTCGCCATGCGACATCCAGACCGCGAGCTTTTTAGCCAGGCCTTGAAAGAGTATGGAATCGGAAACAATATCAACTTCCGCATGTCCGTACTCGCGCTTGTCGGCCGGACGCACTTTGCCGCCGAGCGTGTGCACCATGAACTGCAGGCCGTAGCAGATGCCGAGCACCGGCACACCGAGATCGAACACGTGCGCGTCGGCTGGCGGCGCATCTTTGTCGTAGACCGACCAAGGCGCGCCCGAGAGCACAATGCCGGCGGGCGCGTAGCTCTTAATCTCTTTGAGCGAGGCCGTGCAGGGCAGCACCACGGAGAAGACATTCTGTTCGCGGATGCGGCGCGCGATGAGCTGCGTGTACTGCGCGCCAAAATCGAGGATAACGATGGATTGCGTTACTAAAGTTTGATTGTGCGGGGATTGGGTTTCCACGTATGAGTTTCTCAGATTCGGGGAGAAGGTGTAAAGAGAAAGACGCATCTCGTAGCTCGCCGGCTACGTCTCTGCGACTAGACCTGGAATATCGCTCAGAATGGGCTCATCCCGGTCGATGCTGGTTTGTGCGGGCTCAGACGGGATGGGCGGCAGTTGGGGAATTGATATTGCTTCCGGCATCTCTGTAATGCAGACATAACCCGCGAGACGTGCGATGTAGAGCCAGTCGGCGACAGCGAAGTACACCAAGCTTACGAGGGTCATGGCCAGCACAATCACCCGGCCGGGCAACACCCCGGCAAGTCCCAGAGGGACTGAGACCACGGTCGTGGCCGCGCCGAACAGCACCAGGTGCGCCAGTCCGGTCCAACTGCTCACGGCGAAGACCGCACCGGTACGCTCACGGCAGAGCGCAACCGCAGCCGCTAGCGCGCCAACGACATCTTCGTCATCGCGCACCGCGAACATTGCCGCCAGCGACAGAAACCAATTCAGGGCCCAGGCAACGAAGGCGATCAACGCGGCCAACGGCAGAAAAAGGAAAAATGCGACTCCGGGCTGAGGATTGGAGGCCGGAGATGCAAACCCGGCCAGGATCGCCGCTCCCACGATACAAAGGGTTGCAGCCAACAACACCGTGACACGAAGAAAATGAAGCCGCAGCAGCGCGATCAAAGAATTCCCTCGACTGTGACTGGAGGCATCTCTCTCGCCCACGCTTGAGACGCCTACCACAGCATCGAAACGTTTCCGAAAATATTCCAGCAGGTAACGAACGGTCGCGATCCGACCGACGGAAGCGGCCATCATCCAAAGCAATGCCAGAAGTAACGCTGCCACCATAGCCGAGATTACGGCGCGACTAAGGCTGCCGTGCAGGATATGCGCCATAGCTTGTCCTACAAGGTAGGGCTGCCGGCTGCGGAGAAACAGCAGTTCGCGGTTGCTGACCGGCAAGGTCTGGAGAAATTCAAAGAAACCGAAGAAGAACAGCACTGTCGCCGTGCCGCCCACGCTCCATCGCCATACGATCTCGGCCAAGGTCAATGAAGGCCGGCGGACCGCTGCGCGGAAGCCTTCCATCGTGGGCGAGACGAGTGACATGTCATTCAGGATATCGCAAACGCGGAGACGTCATACGTTGCGACCATCAGGGGCGTCCTTAATACAAATCGGTGATGCTGAAGCCCGTCACGAAACCACATACTTTGTTTACCACATGATCGTGCAACCGCCTTTGTTCATGGGGCATCCAGATGATTAGAAGTAGAAAAATCTAGAAGGCATGCGGCAAGTGGGGTTTGTCGTTTGCGCCAAGGTCCGCGCCGCGTGTACCCGTTCTTAAGGAGAACCAACCATGCGACTCATAAAATATCTGGCTTCATTGGTCGCCGTTGCCATGGTGCTGTCACTCGGAGCGCTTGCCAAGGATCACGATTCAGGAAGCTTCGATCTAACACAAGCTGCCCAGGTGGGATCGACCACACTCCAGCCCGGCCATTACAAAGCCGAGTGGACTGGTCCGAATGACGCACTGCACGTTGCCATAGTGAAGAATGGCGAGACTGTAGCGACGGCGACGGCGAAGATGAAAGAACTTCCGGCCAAGGCTCAAAACGGCGCAGTGGTACTGAGAACCACCAACAATCACAACCAGTTGGTGGAAGAGATCGACTTTAGTAACCGTACAGATGCGCTGGTGTTATCGGGGGTGTAAAGAAAAAAACGGGAGATGACTCGCGGGCGCGCAATGCGCCCGCTTTTTTGTCTTACTTTACGACTAAATTCACCAGCTTGCCGGGCACGTAGATTTTCTTTATGACCTGCTTGCCGGCGATCGCTGCTTTCACTTTTTCATCAGCCAAGGCCCGCTCAAGGACGAAGGCTTCCTCTGAATCGGCGGGCACGGTGATGCGGCTGCGCAATTTGCCATTGACCTGCACCGGAATCTCAATCTCTTCTTCCTTCGCCAGTTCCGCGTCATATTTTGGCCACGGAGCGCGCAGCAAGGCTTCCTTCTCGCCCAGCATCTCCCACAATTCGTGCGCTAAGTACGGCGCGAACGGAGCAAGCAACAGGACGAGATTCCGCTGTACCTCGGCGAGAAATGCCGGTGGGACCGTCTTCTTGGCAATGGCGTCTTCCGCCGCGTACAACACGTTCACCAATTCCATGATCGCCGAGATGCAGGTGTTGAAATGCCAGCGGCCCTGGAAGTCGTCGCTGACGCGCTTAATCGTCTGATGCAACTTGCGCTGGATGGCTCGAGCCTCCGGCGTTGCCTGCAGTGCGCCGGCCAATGCGGGTGAAACTGCGCCTGTTGGATTCTTCACGAAAAAGCGGTACACGCGCCCCAGGAATCGCTGAATGCCTTCAATCCCCGAGTCCTGCCAGTCAAGGTCGCGGTCGGGCGGCGCGGCGAACAGACTGTACAAACGTGCAGCATCGGCCCCGTAGCGCGCCACCATCTCGTCCGGTGAGACTGTATTGCCCAGGCTCTTCGACATCTTGGCGCCATCTTTGATCACCATCCCTTGCGTGAACAGGCGCTCGGCGGGCTCGTCGTTGGTAATCATGCCCAGATCGCGCATGAATTTTGTCCAGAAGCGCGAATAGATCAGGTGCAAGATCGCGTGCTCGACACCGCCGATGTACTGATCGATGGGGAACCAATATTGCGCGATCTTGCCGTCGAAAGGCGCACGATCATTGTGCGCGTCAGTGTAGCGGTAGAAGTACCACGACGAGTCGACGAACGTATCCATTGTGTCCGTCTCACGCCGTGCTGGACCGCCGCACTTAGAACAGGTCGCGTTAACGAACTCCGGCACCCGACCAAGCGGAGAGCCGCCAGTCAATGTGATCTCGACTTTTTCCGGTAAGATCACGGGCAAATCTTTTTCCGGCACCGGGACGATCCCATCTTTCTCGCAATACAGCATCGGGATCGGCGTGCCCCAGTAGCGCTGGCGTGAGATTCCCCAGTCTTTCAAGCGGTAAGTGACGGTCGCCTTGCCGAAACCCTTTTCTTCGGCGTAGGCCGACATCTTTTTGATCGCGTCGGCGCAACTCATCCCGCTGAACGGCCCTGAGTTGATCGTCATGCCGTCGTGCGCGGTAAACGGCAACTGCGGCTCGGTCATGGTTTCTTCCGGATCATTGGAGATGGGAAGGATGACCAGCCGGATCTCCAGCTTGTATTTCTTGGCGAATTCATAGTCACGATCGTCGTGCGCTGGCACGCTCATGATGGCGCCCGTGCCGTAGTCCATCAGGATGTAGTTGGCGATCCAGATGGGAAGTCTCTCGCCGCTGAACGGATTGATGGCGTAATGGTGCGTATTCACGCCATGCTTTTCGATTTCGCCAATGTCGCCGACCTCTTTCGCCTTGCGCTGCTCGGCAATCAGGCGTTCCACGTCCGCGCCTAAAACCTGGTTGTAGCGCGTGAAGTCAGCCACCAGCGGATGCTCGGGCGCAAGCTGAATCGAGGTCGCGCCGAAGATCGTGTCTACGCGTGTAGTGAAAATGCTGATGGTCGAGCCCGCGGGACCGGCATTACCCTCAAGTTGAAAGTCGACCAAAGCGCCTTCGCTGCGCCCGATCCAGTTGCGCTGCATAATCCGCACTTTTTCAGGCCAGCCTTGCAGCTTGTCGAGATCTCGCAACAATTCCTCAGCGTACTGCGTCGTGCGCACAAACCACTGCTCCAACTCACGCTGCTCGACCTGCGTGTCTTCGTGACGCCAGCAGCATCCATTCACCACCTGCTCGTTGGCCAGCACGGTGGCACACTTCGGACACCAGTTGACCTTGCTCTTTTTGCGATAGACCAATCCTTTCTCGTAGAGCTTGAGAAAGAACCACTGGTTCCACCGGTAATAATCGGGCAAGCAAGTGGTGACCTCGCGTGACCAGTCGTAGGCGAATCCCAGGCGCTTCATCTGCGCCTTCATGTTCGCGATGTTGTGCAGCGTCCACTCGCGCGGCGGCGTGTTATTCGAGATGGCTGCGTTTTCCGCCGGCAATCCAAACGAATCCCATCCCATGGGATGAAGCACGTTGTAGCCATTCATCCACATGTAGCGGGCGAGCGCGTCGCCGATGGCATAATTCCGCACGTGCCCCATGTGCAGCACACCCGAGGGATAGGGCAGCATTTCCAGTACGTAATATTTCTTCCTGGTGGAGCGCGACTCGGCGGCGTAAAGCGACTCGTCCTCCTGCCAGCGCGCGAACCACTTCTGTTCTACACGCTGCGCGTCATAGCGCTCGTCGTTGGGGCGATCGATACGATTCTCATCGTCGCCATTGCGAGTCGCCGTTGCAGCCTCCGACTTGTCATGTACTGACATAAGACTAGGACGATCAGGAAAAATTAAATAACGCTGATTTTACAACGCCGAGCCCTCGGACTGCTGAGCAGACTCTCAAACGCCTTCAGCTATAAACCTCCTTGCGATGTCCCACTGCGAGAACGAGCACGATCACTTCCTCATCCCGGATGTCGCAGATCAGTCGATAGTCTGCCACACGATACCGCCACAGGCCTTGCTTCTCGCCGTGAAGAGGCTTCCCCCATTGGCGGGGATTCTCGGCTGGCAACAGACGTTCGCGCAGAAAACGCTGGATTGACTTCTGGGCGGGACGGCCAAGTTTCGCAATCTGTTTAGCCGCGCTGCGAGCGATCTCAATCCGCCAAGTCTTACTCGGAGAGACCAAGCCGCCGCTCCAGTTCTTCGAGCGTGATGGTGGGCTCGCGCCGCTCCAACACGGCGATGCCCTTCAGGTAATCCTCGCGGTCCTGTAGATACTGGCGAATCGCTTCGCGTGCGTAATAGCTCTTGCTGCGGCCGGTTTCCTTCGCGAGAGAATCCAGCTTCTTTTCGAGTTCGGGTTCGAGGCGAATACCAAGCATGTTAAACATGTTTAACATACCAGATACGGATCCCCGCAGCAACCCTGCGCGGGGACACGAATCGCACTATTAGCGCTCCGCTACCAGTTTTTTCAATGCAGCCACATTCCTGCGGTCATCCCCGGGCTCGTCAATGGGCGTCTCGGCGATGAATGCAGCGTGTGCCAGGCGGAGGTCGTTAAGCAGAATCCGAAACGTTTGCTTGCCGATACTTCCCTTTCCAATGTGTTGATGTCGGTCGAGTTTCGAGCCGCACGCGGCCTTGGCATCGTTGCAGTGCCAGACTTTGACTCGATTCAAGCCGATGGTTGCGTCGAGGTGCTGCAGAGTCTGGTAGAGACCCGCTTCACTGACAATGTCGTATCCGGCGACGTGGGTATGGCAAGTATCAATGCAAGCGCCCACCGGAACGATTCCATCCAGACGCTCCAGGACTTCCGCAACCTGCTCGAAGCTTCCGCCCAGAGAAAATTCGGCCCCGGCTGTGTTTTCGATCAGAATGGTAAGGCCGCCCTTCGCCAGATCGAGCCCTTGCGTAGAGGCCGCGATCGCGGCGGCGGTTCGCAGCAATCCCTGCTCGCGGTCAGCGCCGCGAAATGAACCCGGATGCAGTACCAGATACTCGGCGCAGAGCGCCAGCGCACGCTCCACTTCGCCGCGAAAGGCTTGCATGGACTTCTGCAGAAACATCTCAGTCGAACTCGCAAGATTAACCAGGTAATTGGTGTGAATGACCAGCGGCTTCAGATCGTAGCGTGCGCGCAGCCGGTTCATCTCGGCACATTGCGGTTGGCCCAGTTCGTAGGGCGCCCACTGTCGCGGGCTCGAAGAAAAAATCTGGAAAGTATTGCATCCCAGGCGGTACGCGCGCTCCGCGGCGTTTTGCACCCCACCCGCGGAAGACGTGTGGATCCCGATGCGGCGGGAAGTCAGGCGGGGCGGGCGCTTCGGCGCGCCCCGCTTCAGAATGTCCTGTTCACGCGCGATCGAGCGAGGCATGGACCCAGTTTCATGATTCGAGTGTCGAGTTGCAAGCGATTGCCCACCCGGCACTGGCCGCATGAAACTAGTTCATTGTGATCACCGCCCGGAACCGCACCTTCCCCTCTGCTACCCGGTCATAGGCTTTGCCGATTTCATCCAGGGCGTAGGTTTCGGCGATCACTTTGACTTTTCCCTTGGCCGCATAATCCAGGGCCTCATACAGATATTCCGGACCATTCTGCGACGAACCCATCAGGCGTACGCGCTTGAACATGAGTTCGGGGTTGTAGGCAAGAGGCTCAGAGCTGACTCCCATCAGCACGACGCGGCCATCCGGGCGCAAGCCTTTGGCGGCGTCGGCGGTCGACGACCAGGAATTCGAAGTTGCCAGCAGCACGTCGGCGCCCCCGGCCTCCATCAGCTTTGCACCATCTTCGACCACCTCATCGGCACCCATTTCTTTGATTGATTTGATCTTGTCCTTGGACTTGGTCACGGCAATGGTTTCGAAACCGGCAGCTTTCGAATATTGCAGAGCAAGATGCCCCAGGCCCCCAATGCCCACCACGGCGATGCGCTCGTGCGGCTTGGGATCCGCCTGGCGCAACCCGCTCCACACGGTGTATCCGGCGCAGAAAATGGGCGCGGCCTGTTCGTAACTGAGCTTGGCGGGGATCAGCATGGTCGCATCGGCATAGGCGAGCATGTATTCCGCGTGACTGCCCTGCAACCCAATCCCGGTGGAGATGGCATTCTGGCACAGTTCCTTTTTCCCCCGCAGACACCACTCGCAGCGCCCACAACCCCGCTGCACCCATCCCACCCCAACCCGATCGCCGACTTGCCTCGAGGTCACGCCCGGACCGACTTCCACGATTTCGCCAACCGGCTCGTGTCCTAATACGCGTGGAAATTGTGTTGGGATCACTCCGTGCGTGATGTGCACATCGGTATAACAGAGCCCGCTGGCGTGAATCTTCATCACGACCTGGTTGGGACCAGCTTTCGGCGTTTGCCACTCCTTGACTTGCCACTTGCCATTCACGGAAGGAACCACTGCAGCTTTCATATAAACGCTCCACAAGATATTTGCCTCATATGGATGTTGCGGGAGACACCTGGATTCAGAAACGCTCCACTACTTTCATCCTTTCCGCATGCTCCATTTGCGGTGCAAGCGCACAGAACGGTAGACTTGTGGGGCGGCTTGGCTTCCCTGTAGTCGCCGCAAGAAGTCCAGTTCCCGTCGACGGACAACGCTTAGGCGATGTCCCCATACGTCCGCATTAGGATGAATCTATGTTAGTGGTCATGAAGGCGCAGGCCAGCGAAGAGCAGGTGCGAGCCGTTTGCGAAAAAATTGAGAAGCTGGGCTACCGCGCGCATCCCATGCCCGGCGCCACCCGCACCGCGATCGGGATTACGGGCAACAAGGGAGAAGTCGAACAGGGCACGCTGGAAGAGATGGCCGGCGTGCAGGAAGTCATCGCGGTTTCCAAGCCCTACAAACTGGTTAGTCGCGACGTGAAGGAAGAGAACACGGTCATCCGATTTCCGGGAACGGCGGCGACCATTGGAGGACAAGGTCTAGCGATTATTGCTGGTCCATGCGCGATCGAAAACCGCGAACAGGCCTTCACCGTCGCCGAGCGCGTGCATCACGCCGGCGCGCAGTTCTTCCGCGGCGGCGCCTACAAGCCTCGCACTTCGCCATATTCCTTCCAGGGGCTGGGCGAAGACGGTCTGCGCATTATGGCGGAAATCCGCCAGCAGTTTGGGATGAAGATCATTACCGAGGCCATCGACCACGAGTCGCTCGACCTGGTCGAGGAATATGCCGACGTCATTCAGATTGGCGCGCGCAACATGCAGAATTTTTCTCTGCTAAAGCGCGCTGGACGGTCGCGCAAGCCCGTTTTGCTCAAGCGCGGCATGTCGGCAACCTTGGAAGAATTCCTGATGGCGGCCGAATACATTCTGAGCGAAGGCAACTACAACGTGGCGCTGTGCGAGCGCGGTGTTCGCACTTTCGCCGACCACACGCGCAACACGCTCGACCTGAGCGTTGTCCCAGCGGTGCAGCGCCTCAGCCATCTGCCCATCCTGGTCGATCCCAGCCACGGGACCGGCAAGCGCAATAAAGTCACACCCCTCTCGCGCGCGGCTGTTGCCGTGGGCGCCGACGGATTGCTTGTGGAAGTGCATCACAAACCTGACGAAGCTTTGTCCGACGGACCGCAGTCGCTGTTCCCCGATCAGTTCGATGAATTGATGACGCAAGTTCGCCAGATCGCCGCAGTGGTGGGAAGAAGCGTGCCGGAGATTGGGCTGAGAGAAACAGTCGCAGCCAGCAAGTAACTGATGCCCGTCCGACGATTTTCCAAGGAAAGCAAAATTGAACTTGACGTCGGTCATGAAAATTCGCAGGATTCCTTCTCCTCTCCTGTTTCAATCTTCGCTATGCCTTTCTGCACTGCTCTTGGGCTCCGTGTTTAAGGGCGCGCCGGCGTTCGTGCTCTTAATTTTTTGGGTTATTGTCCCAGTTCCACCATCAAGGTATCCAGCGAGTCTCGACAAGTCACGTAAAATCCGATAATCTGATTTTATGAAAATCACGCCGATTTCGGTCACCGAGGCTGCGCGCAATTTCGCCGATTGCGTGAACCGCGTCCGTTATCAAAGCATGACGTTCGTACTGCTGAAGAACGGCGCGCCCGTCGCGCGCCTCGTTCCCGACGGCGAGAAGGTTTGTCTTGGGCGCGATTTGGCAAGAGCCCTCCGTAAAGTCGAGTTGCCGACCGATGAGGCAGTCGCTTGGAACCGCGACCTGAAAAAAGCTCGCAAGCAACTGAAGCCCCAACCCGACAAATGGCGATAATGCTAGATGCCGATGTCATCATTCGTGGCGAGAAAGGAACCTTCGACCTCGCGACTTGGATGTCGCATTACGGGACTGAGGAGTTCGAGGTTGCCGCCATTACGGTGGCGGAATTGTGGCATGGCGTGGAACGGGCCACTGGCCAGCACCGAGGCAAGCGTGAGCGCTACCTTCGGGCGATTTTGGAAGAATTGCCCACGATTCCCTACGTTGAGACAACTGCACTGGAACACGCGCGAATATGGGCCTCATTGGAGTCCTCAGGCCAAATGATCGGTGACTATGACCTGATTGTTGCGGCCACCGCAATAGAACGTGGCAGCACGATTGCGACTTTCAATAAACGCCACTTTGGAAGAGTCGAGGGACTGAAGGTAATCGAGCCCAAATAGCATTCCGGGAAGCGGCTCGCACTTCTGCTTCCTTCTCTCTTCTTAGAGACCCGTCACCCATGCGGACTTCACTTTGAGAAAGCTCCTCGTCATCGCTGTTCTGCTTCCCGTGCTCGGCGGGCTGGGCTGGTGGTATTTTCGCGAACCGGAGTTTCCCGACTACGGTCCTGCCTTCCGCGAGTACGCCTACGTCTCAAACGGCAAGAGCAACACTGTCAGCGTGATCGATCTGCGTACGTTTGCTCTAGCCAAGACGCTCCACGTCGGCAGCGAGCCAACTGGGCTCGCAGCTAACACTAAGAAGAATGAGATTTATGTGGTCAATACCGGCTCGGCCAACGTGAGTGTGATCGCGGCCGAGACCAACACTGTCGTCGCCACCATCGGCGTGCACGGGCGCCCGTACTTCATCGATGTCTCCGCCGACGGACATCGCGCCTACGTAGCCAATTCGGGCTCTGCGAATGTAAGCGTCATTGATCTCGACAAGCGAGCAGTCATTGGCAACGTGCGCGTGGGCACTTCGCCGGGACTGGCGCGGGTTTCGCCGGATGGCTCGACGGTTGTTGTTTCGAACCGCGGCGACAACACCGTATCGCTGATTGATGCCGAACTGCTGCGGGTGCGCGCGACCCTGCCCGTCTGCCAGCAGCCCGAAGACATCGCCATCCTCCCGGATTCGACCAAGGCCTTCGTTTCATGCTCGGGATCGTCGCAGGTGGCTTCGATCCAGCTGAAGACTCCCGCCCACAAAGATGATCACGTGCTGGCGCTCATTGACGTAGGCCGCACGCCGGTCAGCCTCACCCTCAAGCCCGATGGCGGCGAGATGGTCGTCTGCAACTTCGATTCCGACAGCATCTCCATCGTCGAGACCGGCAACGATGAAGTCGGTAGTAGCCAGGAGATTGGGCAGCATCCTTCACATGGCGTGGTCACGCTCGACAACTCGCGACTTTACGTGTCGAATTTCGGATCGAATAGCGTCGCAGTATACGACATTGACATGGGCCGGCGGCTTACCACATTGAACGTCGGAAGCCATCCCGATAGCCTCGCGCTTACACCCGACCAGAATTATCTGCTGGTGGCCGACACCGAATCGGGCGACGTCACCATCATTCAGAAGCGCCGGCCAAAGCGCACGCTGGAGACATCGGAGTACTCGCTGCTGACGATGATCCCGGTGGGCGTGCAGCCAAACGCCATCGTCGTGAAGGCGTTCCTCGCTACCACACCGAAGAAGTGATCGAGCCCTTACGATTGGACCGGTACGCTCTTCCCGCAGAAGCGGTCCAGCGCGGCCTTCAGATCGGCGGCGATCGCTGGCGCTTCACGCGATTCGATATCGCGCCGGGGCATCATGTACACGAGTTCGCCGTCGCGCAAGATCGCGATTGAAGGCGAAGACGGCGGCTGGCCGGTGAAATAACTGCGGGCGCGCTCCGTGGCCTCGGTGTCCTGGCCGGCAAACACGGAAAAAGCGAGATCGGGACGCGCGGCACTCCCCAGGGCCATGCGGACCGCGGGCCGCATACGTCCCGCGGCGCATCCGCAGATCGAGTTGACCACGACCAGCGCGGTGCCCGCACGATTCTTTATTGCCTCGTCCACCTCGGCGGCGGTTCGCAGTTCTTTGATTCCCAAGCGTGTGAGTTCCTCGCGCATCGGGATGACCATAATTTCGGGATACATCGGTTGGCTCCTCTTTTCAGCTCTATTTCTATTCTAACGTGGAATCCCTCTTGCGCCGGCGTACAGGTTGCGAGCACCGTCTCCAT
>Ga0209166_10000815_pt1 | contig 29692 bp, 26 predicted proteins | sample Coa_R1_3_FD_187151 | JGI IMG/M metagenome (GOLD analysis project Ga0209166, IMG submission 187151) | Surface soil microbial communities from Centralia Pennsylvania, which are recovering from an underground coalmine fire - Coalmine... | ecosystem: Environmental > Terrestrial > Soil >...
AAAGATTTGCACAAATGGGTGGACCCGCTGAGCAATGAGCAGTTCTGGCGTAAGCCGTATCCGTACGGAAACAGCGTGGGACACCTGGTGCTGCACTTAACGGGAAATTTGAGCTATTACATCGGGGCGCGAATCGCAGAGACAGGTTACGTGCGGAACCGTGACAAGGAGTTCACGGATCCAAATCCGCCGCACAAGGACGAGGCGCTGCGAGCTTTTGACCGGACCATCGCCATGGTGGTGGCGACGGTTCGAAAGCAAAGCGAGGAGGACTGGGGTAGAGCGTACACCGCGGAACGCGAGCCGGAGGCCAAGGACCGCTTCCATATTTTTGTGCGTTGTGCGGGACACGCGTATCATCACGTGGGGCAGATTGTCTACCTGAGCCGCGAGTTAGCGAGAACTTGAGGCCGGGAACGCTTCGCCTGGACGCAGAGTGGGCGCCGAGGCGGGCAAGTGGAACGCGAGTGGTCGAACAGAAAAAACTCACGAAGGGCAAGGCTGTCCTTTTGCTGGCGCTGTCTGCCTTAGGCGCGATTGTGTCGGCAACGGAGCTGCATGGATGGCATGTCTACTTGGGATTTGCCATTACCGGTGTCGTACTGCTCGTCGCGTTTCTCATCTGGAACCGCAAATCCTGAACAAATTCTCTTGAGGAGACGGAGGTCGAAAGCGATGCGAAAAGTGTCCTTGGCCGGTTTGGCCGTGGTGTGGGGCAGCATGTTCGGAGTTTCAACGCTGGCGCAGGAACCCGCAAAGCCAGCGCAGACTTCGGTCTCCACGGTGCCAACCATCGACCAGTCGCTGGAATGGCTGAGCGCTCTTAACCCCAAGATCTCGCCGGATGGGAAGCGCGTGGTTTACGAAGTGCAGAAAACCAACTGGGATGAGAATGCGTTCGAACGAAATTTGTGGATTGGAGAAACTGGCAGCGGCGAAACACACGCGCTGACCACAGCCAAAAAATCGAGCACGAATCCGGCCTGGTCGCCTGATGGAAAGTGGATCGCCTTTCTTTCCGACCGGCCGGGACAAATTGCGGGGACCGCGGAGGGGAAAAAACAGCTCTATGTGATTTCGGCAGATGGCGGCGAAGCTCAGCAAGTCACGAAAGTGGAAAACGATATAAACGATTTTGAATGGGCGCCCGATTCCAAGCGCTTCGCTTTTTCCATGAGCGATCCCGAATCGAAAGCCATGAAGGACCGAAAGGAGAAATACGGCGACTACTCGGTGGTGCATGGCGACTACCAGATGACGCATTTGTGGATCACTAAGTTTATGAATGGAAGTACGACGCCTGCGGAGCCAAAACGACTCACGGAAGGGGACAAGTTCAGCGTAGGCGACTTTTCATGGTCACCGGACGGGTCGCGTATTGTCTTCAGCGCGCAGAGAGACCCCGATTTGATTTCCATTGATACGGCTGACCTGTATGTTGTCAATGTTAGCGACAAAGCGATGAAGAAAATTGTGAGCACGCCGGGGCCGGACCGGAATCCGCACTGGTCGCCAGACGGGAAGAGGATTGCGTTCGATACAGCCGCAGGCGCGAGGTATTTCTTCTATTCCAACTCGAGAATTGGAGTGGTTGCCGCCGATGGCGGCGCCGTGCAAATCCTGACGGAATCTTTTGATGAAGATCCGTCGGTAATCGCCTGGGGACCCGATGGAATTTATTTTGGCGCCGTGCAGAAGACGGCGGCGCATTTGTTCCGGCTGAATCCAGCAACAGGCGCCGTAGAGAAAATCAGCGCTCCCGAAGGGATGGTGGCTGGCGGCTTTTCGTTTTCGCGAGATTACAAGACCGTGGCGTACCGTGCGGCGCTTGAGAATCAGTACGCCGAGATCTACACGACCAGCGTGACTCCGTGGCAGGGCAAGAAGCTCACGGCGATGGGTGAGCAGCTCAAGGGATTCACGCTGGCGCATCGCGAAGTCGTTTCGTGGAAGTCCGCGGACGGAACGACAATTGAAGGTGTGCTTTACAAGCCGACAACTTTCGACGCCCACAAGAAGTACCCTTTGCTCGCAGTGATTCACGGCGGCCCGACGGGCGTAGATCAGCCGGTGGTGAATGCGGACCGTTACTACCCCATCGAGCGGTTTGTAGCGAGGGGAGCAGTCGTACTGCGGCCGAATTACCGCGGCTCGGCGGGTTACGGAGAAAAATTCCGCTCCCTAAATGTTCGCAATCTGGGTATCGGCGATTACGCCGACGTCATTTCCGGAGTGGACGCCCTCATCGCGAAAGGATTTGTGGACAAAGACCGCGTGGGCGCGATGGGTTGGAGCCAGGGCGGCTACATTTCAGCCTACATCACGACATTCAGCGACCGCTTCAAAGCAGTGTCCGTGGGCGCTGGGATTTCCGACTGGTCGACCTATTACGTGAACACCGACATTACGCCTTTCACACGGCAATATCTGCACGCGACACCGTGGGATGATCCGGAGATTTACTGGAAGACTTCGCCTATTAGCAACATTGCCAAGGCGCGGACGCCTACGCTGATTCAGCACGGGGAAAACGACAGGCGCGTGCCGATTCCCAACGCCTACGAACTGCGGCAGGCGCTGGAAGATCGCGGTGTGCCGGTAAAGATGGTCGTGTACAAAGGATTTGGGCACGGCATCACTAAGCCGAAGCAGCAGCGTGCGGTGATGGAAGAAAATGAAAAATGGTTCGCGCAATATATCTGGGGCGAAAAGCCCGAAGAGCCAAAACCTGCGGAGCCGAAGAAGGACGAAAAGAAATCAACAGCAGCGGTAAACCCGTAAATTCGGAAGGGCTTGGAGGTCCGGCTCGACCCAGCTTTCGCGCGCGGCGTTGGTCTGCAGGAGTTCCGGCGAATAGTATTTCTTTAAAAGGTCTTTGTCAGCCAGTTCGGCGTGTTCACCGAGGAACTGCTGAAAGGTTTGGCCTTCCGGGGTTTCCACCAAAGCCGCGGCCACCAGGCGTATCCAGGCCAGCGTAAGCGTGTGATGATACTTTTGCGTCGCGCCATGATGATTTGCGAAGCGACGAATTCCGGCGGTCATAAGTTCGGCCGCACGGGTTGCGTCAGAAGACTTGAGATAGAGCCAGGCAACCCGGATATGTTCGCGGTGGTGAAATTGGTCCGCCGGAAAAGAAAGATCCTCAAACGCGCGGAGAAAATCTTCGTCGCTCCAGGCGGAAGCGCCGGAGCCCAAATTGGTTTCGGTCATGGCTGTTTGGAAATCGCGATGTGAGATAGGAACTTCTTTTAGTGTACTACGTTTCGAGCTGGAAGCCATCACGGTTCCGGCCCCACGCGGTTACAATGGCACGAACCAAAATGGCATCTTCGTTCTGGACTTCTTATAAATTGGGCGATAGTTCAGGCCGCCGGGCGTGGCTGGCGGCTTTCGGTGTTTCGCTGGCAACCGCACTCCTCATCGTTTCGCCATTTTTTTGGCTCGGAACGGCCTCGGGTCACGATATTGCTTTTCACGCCTCTTCCTGGCTCGACGTTGCGGGACAGTGGAAAGAAGGAATCCTTTTTCCGCGTTGGTGCGAATGGGCCAACAATGGCTTCGGCGAGCCGCGCTTCATTTTCTATCCGCCGCTTTCCTGGATGCTGGGGGCGGCCCTCGGTTTCATCGCGCCGTGGAATGCGGTCCCAGCAACCTTCATCGTGCTGGCGCAGACGCTGGCGGGAATTTCCATGTTCCTGCTGGCTCGGCGCTTTTTTTCCACCAGCGCCTCGCTCTTCGCTGCCGCGTGTTATGCGGCCAATCCGTATGCACTGCTGGTCGTCTACATGCGCAGTGATTTTGCGGAGGAGCTGGCGTGTTCCTTCCTACCCCTGCTCTTTCTGGCAGCCTTCCAACTATGCGGCTTGATGGAAAACCGCTGGCGCTCGGGGCCGCGCGTGACGGCGACCTTTGCACTGCTCTTTGCGGGCATGTGGCTCTCGAATGCCCCCGCCGGCGTGCTTGCCAGCTACAGCATGGCGCTCCTTCTTGCCTGGGCGGCCATTGCAAGAAAATCCTTCGTTCCTTTATGGCGAGGCGCGGCCGGGTTGGCCCTGGGATTCGGGCTGACGGGGTTCTATCTGTTGCCGGCAGCGTACGAGCAGCGCTGGGTGCACATCGGAGAGGCGCTTTCGTCCGGATTACAGCCTGCGCAGAATTTCCTTTTCACAAGGATCGCAGACGTGGAGCACAACGCGTTTAATTCGATTGCTTCGAGTATTGCGATTTTGTTAATGGCCCTGACTGGAGCTAGCGCGATCGCGGCGTACCGAAACACCTCAAAAGAGGAATTCGCCCGTGAGAAAGGGCCATGGCAAGCAATGCTGCTGTTCAGCGCCACCGCAATGGTTTTGATGCTTCGTTCCAGCCTGACTCTCTGGGAGCACCTGCCAAAACTTCAGTTTGTGCAATTTCCGTGGCGCTGGATGGGGATTCTTGCTGTACCCTACGCGTATTTTGCTGCTGCGGGGGCGCGCCGGTGGCGGCCCGGCTGGGTTTGGGCGGTGATTGTTGTAATGGCCGTCGGGGGTACGGGGTCGTTTCTGGTTCATAAGGCCTGGTGGGATTCCGAAGATATTCCCGTCCTGCGCGAAGCGATTGCCACCGGCACAGGGTTTGATGGAACTGACGAATACGATCCCGCCAAGGACGACCACACGAACTTGCCTGTAAAGGCCCCTCCGGTTCAGATTTTGCCTCAAGAAGGCGCCGAAACACTTGTGCCGAAGGCAACAGTTCGAATCACACGCTGGACCGCGGAGGAAAAGGAGCTGATCGTGACTTCGTCCCAACCGCTGCGATTAGCGATCCGCTTGCTCGATTACCCAGCGTGGCGAGTGGAAGTGAATGGCAGGCCGATGACACCGGAATCGCCAAAGACGACCTCTCAAATGATCTTGCCGCTGCCCGCGGGAACGGAACGGATCCGGATAGAGTTCGTGTATACGTGGGATCACAGTCTGGGCTTGGGCATCTTTGGGATGGCGGTGTTTGCTCTCCTTGTCTCACTTTGGGCAAGAAGAACACGATCTCACCTATGGATTTCCTTTGTTAGCTAATGAACTTCGAGGGTTCCACGCAGCTACCGTACCGGCGCATGCTCGAGGAAAGATTCCTTGCCTCTATTTTGATTCTTGGAGTATAGTCTGCACACTTTCCTGAGTTCTACAACAAAAAGACCAAACCTCGTAAGAACTCGAAGGAGCTCTATGTATCGACCATTCCTGAAAGTCGTGGTCCTGCTCGGTGCGATCCTGACTGTCGCATGTTTGTTGTCGGCCCGCGGCCAAGAGCTGACGAAACGCAAGCTAACAAACCAAGATGTTATAGACATGGTATCTCTCGGACTGGGAGAGGACGTCATCCTGGAAAAGATTCGATCTGCTCCGGAAACAGATTTCGCAACTGACCTGGAATCCCTGAAGACGCTGAAGGCTGCGCACGTTTCAGATCCTGTGATCCGCGCGATGATCAACCCGAAGGCAAGTACAGCTTTGGTGGCCGGAGGTGCCGCCGCCCCCGCGGCAGCAAACCCTGACATTCCAGAAGATATTGGGGTCTATATGAGAGATAGGGGCAAACTTCTGGAAGTGACCCCTGAGGTTGTGGGATGGAAGACCGGGGGCATGCTGAAGAGCATGGCAACCTACGGTCTGACCAAAGGACACGTCAACGGAACAGTTCAAGGACCCAAGAGCGCGCTGCAAGTCGGAGCCGATACAGAATTCATAATCAAGTGCCCCGAGGGCACAGCCGTCACGGAATATCAGTTGCTGCGGCTCGACATGAAGGGGGACCGTCGTGAATTCCGCGCTATGACCGGCGGGATCATCCATGCGTCTGGTGGAGCAGAAAAGAACGCAGAAAAATTCGATTACGAGAAGGTTGCGCCGCGGGTTTTCAAGATCAAGCTGCCGCCGCTAAAAAAAGGGGAATACGGGATCTTACCCCCAGGATCAACATCTGGAAACGTCGCCTCCTCCGGCAAGCTCTATACCTTTGGGATTAAAGAATAGAACGATTGTATCTCACGACCCGGCAAGGGACAGGTGTGATTTATGCCCTCATGAGCCAGCAGTCTGTCTACTTGGTTTCCAGTTCAAGATCCGCAGAGAGGTTTACGATTTCGCCTGCGATCTTGAGTTTTCGTTCCCAATTCTTATATCCGTGCTTGTGAAGAACGACAAGATGGTCACCGGGGGGAATCCTCAAAGTCTCTGGGGTGTTTCCGACAAAGTTTCCATCGAATTCGATTTCCGCGCCAGGTGGAGATGAGTTGATTGCAACCGAAACGACGTGGTCATTCTGAAATGACCCTTCATCCCTGCTCTTTGGAGCGGGGGAAACTACTTTGGGAGAGACAGGAACAATGGGAGAATCTTTCGTTTGGAACGCAATGTCTTCCAGCCAGGTGTCGCCATTTACGAAAGCGGTGAAGGCCGATCCCTGACGAATTTCTATGTCCTTACCATGCTTGAACAGAACAAATGGTGCTCCAACCCCTAGAGTCATCGCCGCCGCTGCTAGCATTTCACCGCTCATATCCAAGCCTTGCCCGCCTCCACGGGCCTGCTGGAATGCGCGAAGAGGAATCTTCTGGCTATTAAAGAGGTTAACGGAATCCGCTGATATGTCTATCTTACCTCCCCGTCCCATCCTGCGTTTATGTTCGGCCGAAACCACCCTTCCCTTTACAATTGCACCTTCGGGAACAATGATCTTGCCGTTCACAACAATCTCCTCGTCCACCAAATAGTCAACCTCATCGCCGATCTTCGCGTACTGCGAATAAACGCCCCGTTTCAGCTTCAGCTTGATTGGCGTTCCATCCTTGACCAGCAGTTTCTGCGCCGTCGTTTGGGTTGGTGCGGAAGCGGTGCTCGAAGATTCTTTTCCACCCTGAGTGGGATTTTGTGTTGCGACCAAGGGATCGATTGCAGTCAGGCATGCAGCGCACAAGGGAAGGACAGCGGCGGCTAGTCGAAGCGAAAGACGGAAGGCCATCGAGTTGTGGCAACTCTAACAGAGTTAAGCCCTCTTCGACAACGCTGTGCTTGCCTCGTTGTTTGTTAGGAATCAGCGGCGGTCTACGGTGGGGTGGCGAACGTCCTGGCCTTGCACGATGTAGATAACGTCTTCGGCAATGTTGGTGGCGTGGTCGCCGATGCGTTCTAGATTCTTTGCCGCGAGAATCAATTCGAACGCGGGAAATACCACGCTGGAATCACCCATCATATAGGTGAGCAATTCGCGAAAGATTTGATCGCGGTAATGGTCCACCTGGTCGTCGGTGGCCAGAACTTTGTGCGCTAAATCCACGTCGCGCCGCACCACCGCGTTAAGTGCATCACGCACCATCTCTTCCACTAAGTCGCTCATGCGGGGAAGGTCGACGTAAGGCTTTACGCGCGGATGGCGCAGGATGCGCAGCGCTCCCTGCGCAATGTTCACGGCCTGATCGCCGATGCGCTCGAGATCATTGTTGATCCGCGAAATCGCCAAGACGAAGCGCAGGTCCGTGGCCATGAGCTGGTGCAGCGCAAGCAACTGGACCACGCGGTCGTCAATTTCCATCTGGAGTTCATTGAGCGCGTCCTCTTCTTCGAGCACCCGTTTCCCCAGCGCTTCATCGGATTCCAGTACAGCGTGAACAGCCTGATGCACGGCGCGTTCGGCGAGGCTGCCCATCCAGAGCAAGCGCTCCTTCAGGATATTCATATCTTTTTCGAAGTGGCGTTCCATCCGATTCTCTTTCCCAATCCATGAACTACCATTCGTGAGCCCGGTCAAATGGCTGGTCGAACAACTGCGCGTTCGAACCGGTCACACGCCAGAGTGCCGAGACCCGGCAATCACCTCATCCGAAACGCCCGGTGATGTAAGCCTCAGTCCGCGGATCGCCGGGCGTGGTAAAGAGTTGCGGCGTCGGGCTGAACTCGATGAGCTGGCCAATCAGCAGGAATGCGGTGAAATCGCTGATGCGCGCGGCCTGCTGCATATTGTGCGTTACGGTCACAATGGTGCATAGATCCTTCAGTTGCACCAGAAGTTCTTCGATTTTTGCCGTACTAATGGGGTCCAATGCCGAGCAAGGCTCGTCCAGGAGCAGCACTTCCGGGTCGACCGCAAGCGCGCGCGCGATGCACAGGCGCTGCTGTTGACCGCCCGAGAGTTCGTAAGCGGATTTGTGAAGGTGGTCTTTCACTTCATCCCAAAGGGCGGCGCGGCGCAGGCTTTTCTCGACGCATTCCGCAATAGGCGTTTTCGAACCGTTGATTCTGGGGCCGTACGCCACGTTGTCAAAGATGGACTTGGGAAAGGGGTTGGGACGCTGGAAAACCATGCCTACGCGGCGGCGCAATGAAGTCACATCCTGGCTGAGAATGCTCTTTCCATCCAGCAGAATCTCACCCTGGAGGCGAGCGCCGCGAACCGTTTCGTGCATGCGATTCAGGGTGCGTAGAAGAGTGGACTTCCCGCAACCGGAGGGGCCAATCAAGGCAGTAACCTTGTTTGTAGCGATGCCCATGCTGATGTCGAAGAGCGTCTGCTTACTCCCGTAGAAAAAATTGACCTTAGAAACGGTCATGCGCATGGTGAGGGCCGTCGCAGACTCGCGGGCCGGGGTGTTGGTGCCGGTTGGCGGAAGGTTGACGGACACGGCTGGCCTCACAGAAGCGTGCATGGTTAGGACCTCGAAACCGAAATGCCGCGCGCAAGTATCCCGCGGGCGACAATATTAATGATAAGAATCAGGCCGAGCAATACAAGTCCGGCCGCCCAAGCCTGACGATGCCAGTCGTCGTACGGCGCAATCGCATAGGTATAAATCATGACGGGTAAGGAGGCCGTGGGCTGGCTCCAACCGGGACTCCAGAAGCGGTTGCCAAGAGCGGTAAAAAGTAGGGGGGCCGTTTCGCCGGCCACTCGGGCGAAGGCCAGCAGCACAGCCGTCAGGATTCCTCGGTAAGCGCATGGCACAATCACCGTGGCAATCGATTTCCATTTGCTGGCGCCAAGGGCCATGGCCCCTTCACGCAAGGAGTTTGGCACGGATCGAAGGAATTCCTCGGTGCTGCGGAGGGTGATGGGAATCATCATCAAGCCCAGCGCGAATCCACCCGCAACCGTGGAGAAGTGCTTGAACGGCAGCACCGCAAGACTGTAAGCGAAGATGCCGATGACGATGGAGGGGACGCCGTTAAGCAGGTCTGCTGCGTAACGCACGACAAAAGCGGTGGCGCTCCCGCTGAATTCCGCAAGATGGATGGCCCCAAAAAAGCCGATGGGGACGCCGAAAAGCGACGCTAGCAAAAGAAGTTTCGCGCTTCCGACAATGGCGTTCGCCATCCCGCCGCCGGTCTCACCCACAGGAGCCGGAAGCTTCGTGAAGAAGTTCCAGCTCACAGAAGTTCCGCCATGGAAGGCCAGATAGCCGAGGATGAAGAACAACACGGAGACAGAGACGGCGGCGCAGACACCGGTCATGGACAGCATGAAAGCGCTGACAAATTTGCGCCAGCGAAGCCGTACGCTCATGCGTGCCCCACTCCGCTGCCGCGCTGCGAAGTGACCACGATCAGAATGCGCGCCAGTCCGTTAAGGACAAAGGTCAGCAGAAAAAGCACCAGACCCAGTTCAATCAGCGATTGCAAATAAAGATCGCCCGTGGCCTCCGCAAATTGGCTTGCAATAACCGAGGCGATGGAGTCTCCCGGCGAAAAGAGGGAAGCGGCGATGGTTGGAGTGTTTCCGATAACCATGGTCACGGCCATGGCTTCTCCCAGGGCACGCGCCAAGGCGAGAAAGATGGAACCCAGGATGCCGCCGCGGGCGAACGGAACGACAACTTTCCACGTGGATTCCCAGTGCGTTGCTCCAAGCGCCAAGGCGGCCTCGCGCTGATCGCGGGGCACGGAAAGCAGCACTTCGCGCGAGACCGAAATGATGTACGGGATGATCATGATGGCCAGGACCATGCTTGCGGTCAGAAAACCAATGCCGTATGCCGGTCCTTGAAAAAATGGAAGAAAACCAAACGCGCTCTTAAGTGCAGGCTGGACCTGGGAGCGCATTAGGGGGACAACAATAAAGATTCCCAGCAGGCCGTAGATCACGCTGGGGACCGCCGCCAGCAAATCAATGAAGAACTCAAGTATGTCCGAGAGGCGCGCGGGCGCCAGCTCCGCCAGAAAAATAGCCGCGCCAAGTCCCAGGGGAACGGCGATGAGTAAGGCCAAAGCGGCAGTGACTATGGTTCCAAAAATAAATGGCAGCGCGCCAAACTGATCAAAAACTGGATCCCATACGGAAGTCCGAAAAAAACTGAAACCAAATTTGTGGCGAGGTAAAACGGACTCTCGCCACAGCTCAAAAACCAGCAGTATGGTAATCAAAACAACGGACGCAGCAAACAAGAACGTGAAAAGACGTGCGATCTCGTCGCCCTCGCGAAGGCGGGCCAAAAATGAGCGCGAGCCCGTCACCGGGCCCGCGCTCGGAACGACTGTGGTTGAAGTCGCCACGCTATTGGATTTTCGTTAGCGCTTTCTTTTCCATTGCCACGACTTCCTTAGGAAGCTTGGCGTAAGAAAGGGCTTCGGCGTAATTCTGCCCGTCCCCAAGCATCCACGTCACGAAACCCTTAAGAGCGTCACGCTTGGCGGCATCTGAGAATTTCTCGGGGATGAGCAGCCAGGTAAAACTGGAAATGGGATACGCGTCCTTGCCCGGAGCGTCGGTGATGGAGACGCGGAAATCGTCGGGCATGTTTTTCGCGGCCCCGGCGGCTGCGGCAGTAACGCCTGCCAACGAGGCTTTGACGAAGACGCCGGAAGAATTCTTCACGTTCCCGTACGGGATTTTATTGGCTTCCGCGTAAATCAACTCGACGTAGCCAATGGAGTTGGGCGTGTTCTTGATCGTTCCGGTAACGCCTTCGTTGCCCTTGCCTCCAAGTCCCTTGGGCCAGTTAACGGCCGTGCCCTTGCCAACCTTGGTCTTCCACTCTTCGCTGACCTTAGCAAGATAGTCGGTCCACACATAAGTCGTGCCGCTGGATTCCGCACGATGAACGACCACGATGTCATCCGTCGGCAGTTTCACGCCTTTGTTTGGGCCGGTGATGAGAGGATCGTTCCACTTGGTCACTTTTCCGAGGAAGATGCCCGCCAGAGCCTCCGGGGTAAAGTTCAATGCAGTGTCTACTCCAGGAATGTTGTAGGTCGGAACGACCGCTCCCAACACCGTGGGAAAGTGAAGGATTCCCGAGCCGTGTTTGTCCGCGTAGGCTTTGAGTTGCTCGTCCGTCATAGGGCCGTCGGTGGCGCCAAAGTCTACCGTGCCTTCCGTCACTTGCTTGATTCCACCGCCGGACCCGATGGACTGGTAATTGATCTGGAGGCTGGGGTTTTTCTTATGATATTCGTCGAACCATTTGGAATACATGGGGTTAGGGAATGTCGCGCCTGCACCATTGATGGACAGTGTGTCGGCCCAAAGAATCCCTGCGAGCCCGAGTCCCAGCAAGGTAATTGCTGCAATCCGCTTCATGGGTAGTCTCCAAACGTGGAATTTGGTGTCTTGGTGTATAGGCTGAAGTCTGGCGCTCTCGTGTTACGGAATTGTTACAATTGGGAGAGAGTTGCTTGAATCCGCCGATGTGTATGAACACCGTGTAAAGCCTGTCGGTTTTGCCTGTATCTTGTTAACAACAAACGATTTATTTGTTAGCATTGGCGGTTTCAGAAGATCTCTTTGGGTCGGTCGAAAAGAAAAGACTCAACGCCTTTGTCCGAGTTCACTCGAAGGAGTCGGCCCGGTCGAGCCAGTGAGCTTGCTCTCGCAGGAACGCCAGTTCGCAGAGCCACAGAACGCCGTGTTTGGGGCTGCGTTCGAGGTCGGTGATGTCGATCAGCCGATATCCCGCGCTCGCCATAAACGCAATCACTTCCAGTACAGAGTTCTCGTAGGGGCCACAGACCATGGCCTCAGCGAGGAAGATGTCAGTCTTGCCGAGCAGGTTGGAAGCTCCAGCCAGGACTTTCAGATCGAACCCTTCTGCGTCGATCTTCACCATATCCGGGCAAGGCACGCCGCCGGAGGCAACCAGCTCGTTGAGGGTGATGACTTGCATGGAAAGCTGCTGCTCACCAGACGCCTGCGCTTCTTGCTCGGTGAGCGAGAGCGTGCTGCTGTTATCCCGGCTGGCAATCGTGAAAGGTAGGATTCCCGGTTTGTCGCCGAGGGCCGCGTTCACCCAGCGAATCTTGTACCCGCGGTCCACGAGGTCTTGGATATGAACTTTCAGGTGGTCTTGCGGCTCGACAAGAGTGTATTGCGCGTCGGGGAAGAAGCGGATGGCGGAGCGAGTCCAGTTGCCGTGATTTGCTCCCACGTCCACGATGTGGCGGGGCGCGAAACCGGCTCGCTGGATGGCTTCAAGAAAGCAGGTCAGGCCATCTTTGGACGCATTCGAGACCCGACTCAGGCGATAACCAAACTTGCCGAGTGCGGCTTGAAGAATTCGCTTCATCGGAACTCAATAGTCATTGGTCGAGCCGAGCAGTTGCACATAGTAGCCAGTATCCCCGATGCTGCGCCAGTTTTCAGGGACGGGAGGGGTCCCAGCAGTCACCAGGGCCTTGATGCCGTGTGCGTGCAGCCGGGACGCAATTTGCTCTCGTGCGTCAGAACTAGCCAACCAATAGGATTGCATGTCTTCTAAAGGAATATCGGCCGTCACTCTGAAGCCGGCCAAGTGGGCCCAATAGTCAGCGACGGTCGTGTGACCGAGAACGGCCACTTGATCGCCTGGAGCAAGACCGATTTTTAGTAGGCCCTGCGCGACTTGCCACTGTACATGATTCGCAGGGCGAATACAGACAGCGAGATTCGTCACGCCTTCCTTGACCAGGGCAATCCCACTCGTGACGCTGACCGCCAATGCCACCGCCACACCCGCATTACGCGCTGCGCTGATACGCGAGCAAGGCACAGCGACGAATAACGTGAGGCACATCACAGTAAGTGCTACGGCGACGTATCGAGGCTCAACCAACACCAAGGCATAGAGCCCAAGCGCCGCTACGCACGGTAGCCAAATAAACCATACCTTGAAAATGAGATCCAAAGTTCTTCGCCATTCACCAGCGAGGAAGAACAGGACAAGCCAGCCGGCGATCCACTGTTTTTCGGTGGATACGATCTGAAAATAGCCCGAGAGCCCGCGCCCGATGGCACGCAATTGATCGCGTAAAACGAAATGGGGCTTCACACCTTCCAACCAATAACTTCCGTCCAACCATGCGGAGTACGTCGAAGTAAAAGGCGTTATATAGATGTACACCGGAGGCTCGTCAAAGAGCCGCAGCGGATGATGAGTCAGACTTGACGAACTCGCCTCTCTTAGGGACATGGGTGTGACCTGGTTGAAATATGCGGTCTTGCCGGTGTCACCAAAAGTGAGCCGCCCTTTAGCGCGCGATAAAGCGACCGCGAATGGCAGGCTAACCAAAAGAAACCCGACGAGCGTCGCCAATACTCGCGGGTCAGGCCTCTTAATGCCACGGCGAGCAAGAGCTGCCGCGACGATATAAACAAAAGAGAGAGGCAACATCACACCTTTCGCGAGGTACCCTACGCCCAGGATCAGCCCCAAGAAGGAGTAATGCAGGGTGCTCCGGTCGGATTGTGCCAGGCCGATAAGCACTCCAGTGGCAAGAAAAAGGATGGCCGCCAGGGCTATGTCAGGAGTGTCATTACCCAATGTAATCAACCTTAGCGTACACATGAGGAATGCCGTGTAACCGAGCATCCACCAAGCCCATTCTGGTTGGCCTTCCGTGTCACCTACCTGGGGATCAAGAACGGAGATGAGGGAAAGCGCGCGACGAAAGAAAAATTCGAAGGCAACAAGGGCGAGAAGAAACAGAACAAAGTTCAGCAGGTGGAGAAATGTCGATTCGGAGTAAAGCGACGGATGAAGGGTCCACTGAATACTGGCCACCAGCCAGGAATAAAGAGGACTCCAATACGCGTTCAGAGCATTGGTCCAATCGTGCCTCAAATAGGCTCGCGCTATGTCGAAGTAGTTGATGCCGTCCGGCTCGATGTAAAAGCGGTATGCCCAGGCCTGAACAAAAGCGAGTACAAATGCTACCGAACGAAAAGCAGTTTTGACTGCGGGAGGGGAAGGTCTCATCGCACAAGCTCATTCTACAACGAGCGGATGACTTGAGGGCTCAAAACCGTGATGCCTGCTTCAGACGCTCACTAGACTTTAGCAGAAACGCAAACTCACAGAGCCACAAGGCGTCGTGTTTCGGGCTGCGCACGACGTCGGTAATATCGAACAGCCGGTAACCGTAATCATCCATGGCGTCAATCAGCGCTCCTGCCATGTTCTCGAAATCAAGTTGGCCAATAGAACCTTCAGCTAGAACAATTTCCGTCTGGCCCAAGAGATCCGTGGCGCCTTCAAGTACTTTCAGGTCCAGGCCCTCAGCATCGATCTTCAGCATGTCTGGGACGGGCAAGGAAAACGTCGTGCGTATCTCATTCAACGTGCGCATCGGAACCTCGAGGCGCCGGACCGCTTCCTCCTTAATTCGCGAAACATCCAGAAAGGAACTGCTCTCGTCAGATGTTGCGACATAGAACGGCAAAGTTCCCACCCGGTTGCCCGCGCCGGCATTAATCCAGCGAAGCTTGTATTCGCCACGGATCAGGTCCTCCACATGCTCCTTCAGCGTGTCCTGCGGCTCGACCAAAGTATATTCCGCACCGGGAAAGTAGCGGATAGCCGCACGGGTCCAGTTCCCGTGATTGGCCCCTACATCCCAGATGTGCCTTGGCGCGAAACCGGAGCGTTTCAGCAGTGGGAAAAATCGGTCCAAACTGCAAAGCGGAATATTGGTAAGTGGCACCAGCCGGTACCCGAACATCGAAACAAATTTCTTAATTCCTTGCTTAAACATTACGCCGCCTTGCTAGCAAGAGATGCAGAGCACCGCGCTCCCACATATCAGGCTTGCAGGACAATTGGTACCCCAAGGCCGAAAGATGCGCGGAAATACTCTGCAGATTCCGCTTTTGATCCAGGTCGTGTACTTCGATGCTGAGATTACGGATGCGGTCGGCTAGCTCCGGCGTGACCTGCTCGATGATGTCATATTCGCCGCCCTCACAATCACATTTCAGTAGGTCAATTGCTGGCCCTCCGCATTCGGCAAGCGCGCGTTGCAGCGTCATCGCGCGCACTTTTATGTTGCGGTCCTTTGCGGTGATGCTTTCTCTTGCAACATAGCCTCCGGTGCTCTCCTCGTCTGTTTGAAAATCCGTCGTCCCATCTACGCTACTAACGGCGGCTTGGATTACTCGGGTGTTCGTGATTCCATTCAACTCAAGGTTCTGTCGCAACAGTGCGCAGTTTCCGGGGTCGGGTTCAAAGCAGGTTACCCTTGCGTTTGGAATTTGCGAGAGCATAAGCGCCGAGACCCCGACATTTGCGCCAATATCCATGATGTGATGCTCTCCGGTTGAGTCCCACTTTAGCTTCTGAAGTTGGTAGGCGTCATAGTCCACCACCTCACCAATCATGTCGTACAACGCCGTGCGGTAGTCGGCCTTCACCGTAAACTCGCGGTCCGGGGTCCTGAACTTAAGAGCCTGCTCCTTCACCACCGCTGACGGACGGAAGGCATAGGTATATACGTAAATCGTCATTCGCTCGCGAATGATCTTTTGCAGCGGCTTTGGGAGCCATTTTGTTAATTTCATGGCGGCTCCGCGTTACGAGGAGGTAGCCCGGCCCTTTCTTAGTTTGCGGAAGGGCCAAGGGATGTAAAGGCTCGATTGCCCCGACTGAGTGACCATTTTAGGAAGACGACGAGAAGAAAAATGATACCGCAAGTCCATAGCGGATAGGATAAAAGGCAAAGGGATGTCCACAAAGAGAAGCGACAATTTCTTTGAGCGAAGATGATTCCAAACCAGTACTCGGGCCGAGCGGAAGTTAAAGAAGATTTTGAGCCAGATGCGATTGTAGCCGCCTTGAAAATAGTGACCCCAAAAGTCCCTTTGCCAGGAAAGACGAGCCACGGACCGGATGGAGTCACGACGCTGGTGAAAGGCAACGGCGCGGGGTTCGAAAACCAGTTTGTGGCCAGCCGCGAGCAGCCGGGCGCACAGGTCCACATCCTCATAATTGGTGCGAAATTTTTCGTCGTAGCCACCAACACCGATGACGGCCTCTTTGCGGAAAATCGTGCCAAAGCCGCCAAGTCGCTGGTGCGAAGGTTGCTCGATGTCAATCCGCTCAAGGCCAAGATCCTGCGGCAACTGCTCGGCCCGCCAGGCATCGGCCGGCGGGGTGTAGTGAGCCTCTATCAAGCGTCCGCTAACGCCTACGACGCGAGGATCAACAAAGTGCGCGAGAAGATATTCGAGCCAAGCATGATCGGGAATGACATCCGCGTCGATGGCTCCCACGAGCGGATGGGACGCATTACCAAAAGCGGTGTTGCGCGCGGCAGCGAGACCTTTGTTTTCTTTGTGACGGATGACGCGCACGGGAAAACGCGAGGCCAGTTCCACAGAGTTATCCGATGAACCATCGTCTATAACCAGCACTTCATCGGGTGGCTTGGTTTGAGCCAACAGAGCTTGGATGGAGGCGTCGATGTATCGAGCCGCGTTGTAGCAAGGAATGTAAACGGTCAGCTTCATTGTGTCGTTCATTTTTAAGGAACGTAGCGAGAGCGCAACTCGGCTTCGTTTTCGCGAATCCACTCGAAGATGCGAGTCAATCCGGAACGCAAATCGGTTTTTGGTTTCCAGCCGAATTGTTGCGCGGCTTTGCGGTTGTCGGTCCAGTAGAGCACGATGTCGCCTTGGCGTGGTTTATCGGTTTGTGCGACGGGCGCAGTGCGCGAAGAGATTTCGTGCATAGCAGCGGTGGCTTCGCGGAGAGAGATGGAGTTGGCTGCTCCTCCCCCTAGATTGAAGACTTCACCGCGGAAGCGCGCGACCTGGCCAATCTGGAGGTCCAAAAGGGCCAACATATCCTCGACGAAAAGAACGTCGCGCACCTGTTTCCCTTGCCAGCCGAGGTAAGTCAGAGGCAATTGAAACCAGTGTGCGATGGCCCACCACACAACCCAGCCTTGGTCCTCGTAGCCGAACTGGCCCGGACCTGAAATCACACCAAAGCGGTTGACCACGACGGGCAGATCATAGGCGTGGGCGTATTCCTGGCAGGCCGCGTCGGCTATGAGCTTGCTAAGACCGTAAATGCTGCGTTGACCGCCGTCGATAGAAAAATCCTCGGAGACGCCATGGACTGGATGGAAGCCGGCGGGCCGCTGGTCGACGGCCAAGCGATTCCAGGCATCGGTGTCGTACTCAAAACGCGTCGCAGCTTCGCGGCGCGGCAAGTCATTTAGGCGGTCCGCACCATAGACTCGGTTAGAACTCCAGAAGATCAGGGGAACGTGGTGAATGCGAGCATACTCAAGAATATGGATGGCGCCGAAACCATTGTTCGTAAGGTCAAAGAGCGGATTGGCGTAGCCGGAAACAACGGAAGGCTGTGCGCTAGTATCGCAAATCAGGTCGATGCCTGGCGGGAGGTTGCCGAGATCTTCGGGATTTCGGACATCACCGTGGAAGAAGGAAACACCGTGCCGCTCGAGACTGGGAATGTTTCGCTCTGAACCACGCCGGACGAGATTGTCCATCACAGAGACTTTGTGGCCCTTGGCGCGCAGATGAAGGGCCAGGTGTGAGCCGATAAATCCACAGCCGCCGGTGACAAGAACGTGCAAGGAATAAACCTCCTTGGTGATTCGATAGGCGTTTATGTAGGAGACGCGTGAACAATGTCGAGCTTTGACGGAATATTCAGGATGCCATCGGCTTCATCGCGGCAATTGGTCACAGGGAGAGTGGTCACCTGCATCTGCGGGAGGCATTCCCAGTCATCGACGCGCTCCCCCGCATCATAAATGGCAGCTCGCCACGAATATACTCCGGGGCGCACCGGGAGCGAAGCAAGAGTGTAACAGAATTCGTATAAGCCGGGATCAAGGCTGAGGCCGTCGAGTTGGTTGGCCCAGACGACATGCCTGTGCTGGTCGTAGAGAGCCACTCCGTGGTGCACACCGTCTAGGGGCCGATTGACGCGCAGGAGGAAGCTGACGCACATTTCGCCGCCGGAGGGCAGGGTATGATCCGAAGTTTGGTTCGAGCCGATCAATTTCCACCGAAGAAACTGTGCGCTGCCGTGCAAAACCCTATCACCGACCAAGCCAGAGCCAGACATATGTGCCTCATAAGCGCATACCACATCGGCGGTCGGGCCTGTTTGCCGGATGCTTCCGTCGTCGATCCAAAGGACGCGGTGGCAGAGGCGGCGAATCTGGTTGAGCTGATGGGAGACGAGGACGACGGTGCGGCCGGCGCGGGCGACGTCGCCCATTCGCCCGAGACACTTTTTTTGAAAGTTTATATCGCCAACGGCCAAGACCTCGTCGACCAGGAGAATTTCCGGCTCGAGATGGGCGGCAACGGCGAAAGCCAGGCGGACGTACATGCCGGAGGAGTAGTGCTTGACGGGAGTGTCAATGAATTTTTCGAGTTCCGCGAAGGCCACGATTTCATCGAACTTGCGGGCGATTTCGGATTTGGACATGCCGAGAATGGCGCCGGAGAGAAACGTATTTTCGCGGCCGGTTAGTTCGGGATGGAACCCGGTGCCGACTTCCAGGAGCGAGCCGACGCGCCCGTGAATCTCGGCCCAGCCCTCAGTGGGTCTCGTGATTCTGGACAAAATCTTTAACAGCGTGGTTTTCCCCGCCCCGTTCCTTCCAATTAAACCGAGCACCTCGCCTTCGTGAACATCCAAAGACACGCCCTTGAGCGCCCAGAACGTCTCGGTGGAGGATCGGCGAAAAGCCGAGAGCGGCGCGCGAACGAGTTTCTCAAGCGCATGACGGAGGCCGGGATCGACAATGAGGCCGCGGCGGTATTTCTTGCCTATGCCTTCGCCGTGAATTACGGGTGTGGTCATGAGGATCGTCTGAACGTCGGAACGTCTGAACGTGGGAACGTTTTCGGAGAAGACGTGGACTTAGGCGGATTACTGCGTTTCAGATAGTCCATGAAACGGCTGATTTGCCAACTGCATTTCTCACAGAGATCTCCCAAAAGGTGCAGCTGATCAGCCGTGAGGTACTGTGCGTCGTGAGCTACGTAGAATTGCGCCCGAAGTTCTCCGGCTGAGGCTTTGGCTCTGCCAAGGAAATCGAGGAAGAGCACTTCGGTGCGACTCTCGAAGCCTTCGGCAATGTTGGACATGATAGAGACCGAAGCGCGGCGCATCTGATCGCGAAGGCCAAAGTCCCTTGAAAATTCTCCGAGATTGGAAACCCAGTACACCTTTCGCGTCAGTTCTCGTGCGGTCTGCCAGGCCTCGATGTCCTCAAAACGTTTAATCGTGCTCATAAAGCCATAGCCCGGGGAACGTTCAGACGTTCGGACGTGCAAACGTTCAGACGTGTTTTAGACGCGGTCGGCAATGGTCGTCTCCATGCGATTGAAGAAGAAAACGCCGCCGAGCAGAACGAGCGCGACGGCGGAAGCGGAAGCGAGGAGCAGCAAGCCGGGGGCCTGTCCGCGGCCGGTGATGGCCCAGCGGAATCCGTCAATCACGCCGGCCATGGGATTGAGGCCATAGAGCCAGCGCCAGCGCGCGGGCACAAGAGACGAAGCATAGGCCACCGGAGAGGCGAACATCCAGAAGGAAATCGCGAAGGGGATGACGTAGCGCACATCGCGATAGAGCGCGTTGAGCGCAGAGAGCCAGAGGCCAACGCCGAGAGCCGTGAAAAGCGCTAGAAGAAGGAGAACAGGAAGCCAGAGAGTTGTAAGCGCAGGGCGAATGCCGTACGAAAGACAAAATATCGCGAGGACCACGAAGCCGATGGCGAAGTCCACGAGGCCGGAAAGAACGGACGAGATGGGAAGGATCAAGCGGGGGAAATAGACTTTCGTGATGACGTTCTGGTTTTCGACCACGATGTTGGTGGTAGACGTGAGGGACGTAGCGAAATAGGTCCAGGGGACAAGTGCAGCGAAGTAAAAAACGGGATAGGGGAGCCCGTCGGAGGGAAGCTTCGCTAGGCGTCCGAAGAAGAGAGTGAAGACGAGCATGTTGAGCACCGGTTGCAGGATGACCCACAGGACGCCGATGGCGGTTTGTTTGTAGCGGATTTTGACGTCGCGCCAGACGAAGAAATAGAGCAGCTCGCGGTAGGCCCAGACTTCGTGAAGGCGCAGCTCAAAGAAGCTGCGGGGAGGCTCAATGCGTACGGTAGCGGCGGCGCCGGGGCGAGGCGTAAGGGAAGCGGATTGTGGCGATGCCGTAAGAATTGCCATGCGTTGCCAGCGAAGCCCTCTAAAAAAAAATGTGAATGCGCGCGCGGGACGGCGCTAACCTGAAATAGGATAGCAAAAGAAACGGGCGTCGACGTACTCCCCGGAAATTCTTCGCAAAGCTCAGCGGGAAGGCGAGTCCTTTTGAAGTTCCTGGATGTCGCGCTGTTCGATTTGCTGCATAAAAGTTTGGCGCCTAAAAAAGTAGCGGCTCAGATCGGCGGAAAGCTCGCGCGGGACGACAAAAATCTGGTTGCGGGCGACCTCCGCGAACGAGACTGGGCCGCGTACAGGAATCAGGTGGGCACCCCATTGAAAAATGAAGCCTCCGTTCCACAGGATGAACAAAACAAGGACTGAAGCAGCCAGGGAGAATGCCCGAGTGGAAGAGCGAAAGAACCCGCCAAAACGCTGCAGCAGGAGCGCCAGACCAAAAATAAAAATCGGCGTAACAGAGATGAAAAAACGGTTGCCGAAAGCGGATATGCCGGCCCAATCCGGATAACAGGAGATCAAGTAAAAGAACGCGGCGGCTCCAGCAGAAAGGTAAGAGGTGAGAACTCTTGCCCGCCGCGGCACGAACACCAGACCGATAATCGCCAGCCCCAGAATCGGAGTCCACAAAAGTATGCCGTGTTCGGAAGAAAAGAGAATGGAGTACCAGTGAGGGGCGGTCCAGTCCCAGGCCGCATGCTGGTAGGAGCTGAAACGGAAGAAGCCGCCGAAAATGACATAGCGAGTGATGAGTGTGGGCAAGAAGCAGAGAATCACAGTGAGCAAGTAGCAGAAGTTTGCGGCGAAGAGAGAGGCCGCTTCACGAAATTCTTGCGTTTTCCAAGCATCCCCGTATTCCACGAGTGACTCGATCAAGGGAAGGAACAAAAAAACGCCGTTGGCAAAGTAAACGTCGAGCATCAGTCCGGAAATCAGGCCCAGCACAATCCATTGGGGGAACGTCCGCGAACCGCGCGTGCGCTCCCAATACCAGAGAAAAAGTGACACCGCAAAGACGGAATGCGCGTGGGACCAGGCGGGATTGAAATACATGTAAACGGGAAGCGAACTGGCGCCCCAGATCCCCAGTGTCGCGAGAAAGGCCCAGCGTTCTTCAACGTACTTCCGGGCCAGAGAATACGAAAAGAGCAGGCCCAGAAATCCGTAGATCGCCGTGCCCAGGGCCATCGCCAGGAGGTAAGGAAACGAGAAGCCGTCGGCAGGGATATGCGCTCCGTAAGCGTTGCAAACGTGCACGATCCCATGAGCCACGAGAAGGAAAGGAGCCCACAGAAGAGCCGGGCCGATGGAAAACAAGTTTCCGATGTATCCCGTTTCCGTGTATTCGGCGGCGGAAAGCTGTCCGTTGGGGAGCGTTCTCGATTTAGTGAAAAGAAGATTTGCATGGAGCCAGTCTTGTTCGAAATGAAGGTTGTGTTGAATCAGCGGGGCGCGGGCGTAGGCGTAATATCCAACGCCATCACCATGCACAATTGGATTGACCAGGGGAAGCGAACAGAGGAACAGGATAAAAAGGATTCGGGGATAACGCATCGAAACGCTTTTGTCGGCGGACGAACGCGCGAAGGCGCTCCGCGTTTGCGGAGACCCATTCATGCCGGTAGTTCCGGGCAGGCTTGACCGATCCCTTGTCTCAGCCAATTTGGGCAAAGGTAAAGTCAGAGCACTGGAGCGTACGTTCTTTCTTGGCAACGTTCACCTGGTTTTGAGGTCAATGTTAACAGAGGTGTGCCTCCCATGAAATCGCAAGGCACAAGACTACATCGGGCCAAAGTGCGCTTGAACAAAAAAGGAGACAGTACTGAAAAGGGCCCGAAACTGAACTTGGAAACGGAACACTACGAATCAGGCAACGCTCCCGGCCGCGACCTTGCAAGCTCCTTCAAGAACGCTCCTTCGCCGAAAATGCTCGGAAACGCGATCGATGATCTCGTTCAAAGAGGTCTGGGGACGGAAGGCGGTCAGCGTTTGAAGCTTTTCCACGCAGGGGACGCGGCGCATCATGTCTTCAAATCCCGGTTCGTAAGCCTGGTCATAAGGAACGTATTCGATGGAGGAAGAACTGGCGGTTCGTTCTTTCACTCGGCCGGCCAGGTCTTCGATGGTGATTTCCTCGGTGTTCCCCACATTCACGACTTCGCCAACGGCACGTTCAGTGTTCATTAGGCGGATCAGGCTTTCGATGGTATCGCGCACATCGCAAAAGCAACGCGATTGCTTACCGCTCCCATAAACGGTGATGCTGGAATTGTCCAGCGCGGACTTCACGAAGTTGGGCAGCACCATGCCATAACGCCCGGTCTGCCGTGGTCCCACGGTGTTAAACAAACGTGCGACGATGACCGGAAGCTTCTTCTCCTTCCAGTAGGAAAGCGCAAGAAACTCGTCAAGGGCCTTCGAGGCGGCGTAGCTCCAGCGGCCCTTGGTCGTGGGTCCGAGGACAAGGTCGGCGTCCTCGCGGAACGGAATATTGGTGCTCTTGCCATAGACCTCGGAAGTGGAAGCGGCGAGGACCAGCTTTTTCTTCTTGCAAGCGGCTTCGAGGACCAATTGTGTGCCGTTAACATTCGTTTCGATGGTCCGGACCGGGCTTTCCACAATGAGCTTGACGCCTACAGCCGCAGCCAGGTGAACGATCACATCCGCGTCATCGACAAGTTCCGCCAGTAACTGGCGGTTTTCAATGTTGTCCAGGTGGTATTCCAGCAGGGGCGAGGACTTGAGATGGCGGATGTTCTCGACGCTACCCGTCGAAAGATTGTCGAGCAAGACGACGCGCTCGCCGCGTTCCAGGAGGCGTTCGGCAAGATGAGATCCGATAAAACCTGCACCACCAGTGATCAGATAGCGCAACGGCCCCCCTTAAAGAGCTTGCGAATCGTCGTCGTGATGTCTGGAAACGCTTTCGTTCGCCGACTCCGAGAGTTCACCCGGTACAACATCCCCCGCAGCTTCCTGAGGACCGTACCCGTACGAATACGGGTAATACCGATAAGAGTAGTAATAATCCGGCGCGCTGGAATCGACTGCGTTCAGCACCACACCAAGGATGCGGGATTTCACGCTGGTCAGCAGATCGCGCGTTCTTGTAAATGCGACCTTGGGAGTTTCACCGCTGCGAACCACGAGCAACACACCATCCGCCTGTACGGACAGAATTACAGCATCCGTGGCCGCCATGACCGGCGGCGAGTCAAACACAATGAATTTGTATTTCGTGCGCAATTCCACGATGGCGTCCGCCAGCCTGTGCGAAGAGAGCAGGTCGGCAGGATTTGGCGGGAGAGGCCCCGTGGGAATGGCAACCAGATTAGGAATAGCGGGATGCGGGACGGAAACAAGATCCAAGCTGGACACGCCGGCGAGGTAAGAACTCAAACCCGCATACTTCCCGGAACCAAGGTTCAGCAAACGGCCGATTCCCGGCTTGCGAAGATCAGCGTCCACGAGCACGGTGCTGTCTCCCAGCTGCGCAAGAGTCACGGCCAGATTCGCCGCCGCCGTGGTCTTCCCTTCCCGTGGCAAGGCGCTGGTAACCAGAATCACCTGCGGAGGATGCTCAGCCTGCGAAAGAAGAATCGAGGTACGCAGAGCACGGAACGCCTCGGACATCTGCGACTTCGGCAGATGTTGAGCGACCAGCTCGATGCGTTTATCGTGGCCGTTTTCGGAAAAGTCCGGCAGAAGGCCGCGGCGCTTGTGCCCGTTGGTGCCGGCAAATTGCGGGACGACTGCAAGAGAAGGCAAGCGCGCGAGCGTTTCAATGTCGTCCGGCGTCTTCACCGTGTTGTCCAGGTATTCGCGCAGGAGCGCCAAGCCAATGCCGCCTACCAGGCCGACGAGTAAGGCCAGAAGAATATTCTTGGCTTTTGCCGGCCGTGCGGGAGTTGTGGGGACCATGGCGGGATCGACAACGCGAATGTTGGAAGAACGCAAGGCCCCGGAAATCGCGGTTTCCTTCATCTTGGTCATCAGGCCTTCATACAGCGCCTTGTTGGCCTCGGCTTCGCGCTTGAGGATGTTGTACTCCACCATTTTTTCGGCCATTTGATTGGTTTCGGCTTTGGCCTCATTGAGCGCGTCCGCCAGCAGTGTTTCGCGCTGGCGTGCTTCGCGGTAATCGCTTTCGAGAGCATCGAGGATTTTCTGCTTCTCTTTCCCGATGTTGTCGTCAATGTCTTTCAACTGGGCTTTGAGGCGCAGCACCTTGGGGAAATTGGGACCGTACTGCTGAAGGGCGTCCGCATAATCCGCCGACGTTTCCCCGCGTTTCTTCAACAGCTCGGTGAGCGCAGAGTTGCTATCGAGCTGGGGTACGGCATCGAGGTTGCCGGCCTTGGCAAATTCATACAAGGACTCTTTCTTCATGCGCTCGGCCTGGGCATCGGTGAACTGCTTGTTGATGTCGCTCAGCCGCTGCGTGGTCATGTTCTGCTTGTCGTCCAGCGTCCAGATTTGGTTCTGCCGCTCGTAGGCGATGCGCGCGTCTTCCGATTTTTGCACTTTAATCTTGAAATCCCGCAATTGGTCGGCGAGCCAATCAGAGGCTTGCGACGTAGCCTCGTATTTGCTGCGATAGTTTTGCTCGATGTAGGTCGCGATGTGCGCGTTCACCGTGCGCGCGGCAAGCTGCGGGTCTGTCGATTCAAAACCCACGTCCATCAAGCGGCTGTTGGGAACACGCTTCACACTGAGATTGCCAAGAAACTCAGCCAGTTCGGCCGGTCGTTTCTGGTTGGCCAAGCTTCCGCTGGCGACCGCCTCGGAAATACCGCCGGACCCCGCGAATTCCGGACGAAGGGCAAGGCCATTGTTTCGGATGGTCTGCAGCGCAAGCGTTTCGCTGGTCAGGATTTTTGCCTGGGTCTCGATGTAGTTATCCGAATCCATCATGTAGTCGTAAGAATCCCCGCCCTGAAAAGGCAGAATGTTCGCGTTTTCCTTGTCAATTTCAATGCGGGCCGTGGCGACGTACACGGGCTGCATGCGGAAAGTAGCGATGCTCACGATAGTTACCACGGAAAGCATGAACGACAGGATGAGCCACTGATGCTTGCGCAGAATGAGCAGGTAGTCGTAAAGATGAGGCTCGCGGGGCGACAGATCGAACGAAGCAAAACGGCCGGTGATGGGCACCAATTCCATATGGCCGTTGGAGCCATTTTCGCGAGGAACGAGGTTGTTCTCTTCTGCCATCTCTCTAGCTAGTGATAAGCAAGCCGGTACAGAGCTACGCCTGAGCCGAGCGCGAGGCCAAATTCCATCGCGCGGAACAGCGCCTGCTTCGAACCGCTCTCCGGCACGTACAAAATGTCGCTCGGCTGGAGCTGCAGGTCCTCCGCCTGGCGACTGAGCACTTTTTTCAAATCGATTTGGACTTCATGCTGCTGCCCCGCGTTGTCCTTGCGCACAATCACTGCTTTGTCGGACTTTGCTGTGCGGGTCAAGCCGCCTGCCAGGGAAAGAATCTTTAGAGTCGTCAACTGCGTACGGTCATTCGAAAGAACGTAGCCGCCGGCGCGGCTAACAGCGCCGAGCACATACACGACCCCTGCGTGAGGAACAGTGACAACGTCCCCGGCCTGAAGCGCGATATTGTTTTTCGTGTCGCCCGTTTCCATGATGTCGCTAAGGTTGACGGTGATTGTGTTGGTCAGAGCGGGCGGCTCCGCATTTGCGGAAGGACTCGACGAACCTGCTGCGGTACCGGACGCAGCAGCAGTGGTCGCTGACGCCGGATCCTTCGTTGCATTTTGAGGCGTCGTGGAAGCACGCGCCCCGGCCGCATCCGCCGGAAGCGGCTGTTCGGGCCCGATTTCCGGCGGCGCTCCCGAATCTGGTGCGTCTTGCGACGGCCGCGAGACAATAATCGTGTCGCCCGCATCGCTGGAAATCCCGCCTGCCTCTGCCAGAACCTCCAGGAGCGTCACCGCCCGGTCGGCTTCATAAACCATCGGGTGAGCCACCGCGCCAACCACGGTAATGGGCTTGCTCTTGTGCTCCTTGACGCTGACACTCACGTCCGCGTGGGTCACCAGGCCGTTGGCTTCCAGCAGCTCCGCGATTTTTTGCTCGACCTGCATTTCAGTCAGGCCGGCCACATGCACGCGCACAGGGATCAGCGGAATGCCGATCGTGCCCGTCTGGCTGACGCGCACATCGCGGCTCAATTCTTCTACGTCAAAAACGTAAATGCCGAGCAGGTCCCCGGGACCAATCACGTAATCGTGGGGCATCATCCGCAAACTGCTGGAAAGTTCTCGAATGCGGTCATTGACCTGTTGTGGCGTTTCCAGGATGGGCTGTCCGCTTGCGCCCTTTACTGCGTTGATCCCGCTTGCTGCGAGTTGCGAGGGGAGCTGGGAGGTGGGCTGAGAGGAAAGTTGCGTGGGCCGCCCCGCTTGCGCATAGCAAGCCTGCGACAAGGGCAGTAATGCCAGCAAGGCCCCTGTAATGAGACCCTTACCGAGAGAGGAAAGTGGACACGCCACCGCGGCACCCAGTCTAGCTGGCTGCATGAATAGATGACCCCCGCGCCATTATACAGCGATACGGAACAAGTCAATCAGCTTTTCGCGAGTTATGGCGATGGCTGGGAGTTGTGGAAGGAGCTTGCTGAATTTGCGTGGTGGCCAGATGCGCCATCAGGAAGAAGAGCCAAAGGTTGGAAGGGATGTGGAAGTTGAAGTCCACCATGGCGTGCACTAGGAATCCCGCGCAGGCCACCATCCCGGAAAGTTGCAGAGCCCCGGGAAACGAAAAGTCCCTCTGCCGGAAAAGGGAGAATGACTTGAGAAGCAAAACACCGAGGAACCAGGCGCAACACAGCCCGCCCAGCACGCCCGTTTCGGCAAGGGCTTCCAGGTAGTCGTTGTGCGCATGATTGACGACTTTGCCGTCGTAAAGGGTTTCATAGGGCGGGTACACGATTTGCAGAGTGCCGAGCCCTGTGCCGGTGACCGGATGGTCCAGAAAAATGTGCCAGGCGCCCCGGCGCATGGCGGCGCGCTTTCCCTCGGTGACTTCGAGTGTTTGCAGAGATGAAAAGCGCTCGAGAATCCGGCCGACGCCCAGCCAGGTGACGATCATCAGCGCCGCCAGCAGCACCGCGGAAACGGCCAGGAGGCGCTTCGCCAAGCCGCGCCGGCGAAGGAGGAGATACGCGAGCAGCGCAAATTGAACGAAGAAGCTCACGATGCCTCCGCGTGAGGCGGAAAGGAAGAGCGCGGCAATGGGCATGACCGCGAAAAGCGCAACAACGCCAAGGCGCTCGCGCCTGACTTTTCCCAGCACCAGCGGAACCAGGGCCAATGGAATGAGCAGTTCCATCAACCCGGCGAAATGGTTGCGATTGACATAGGGACCGAACGGTATTCCCCCGTACGTGAGCTCGCGAACCCAGTAGAGTTTTCCATTGAACGTAAGGTGCTGGAGAATGCCGAACACGCTGATTACGAAAGCGAGGCCCATCCCAAACCACACAAAGCTGCGCCAGCCCTGGAGCGTGCAAAAAACCTGCGCGCACAAAAATAGAAAGAGTAGCGTAGCCAGCAGCAGCATCAACTCAATCCGAGTGTTATAGGGAGAAGCGGTCGCTCGAAAAACCCACTGGCCGAAGGCGACGATAGAAAACATAGCGAGCGGGGGAAGCAGCGGCGAAAAAGCCGGCTGCTCATGATCGTTGAAATAAAAACGCACAGCCCAAACCAAAAAGAAAAAGGCAACGCCGATTTCCAGAACGGCGCGCGCCCAGTCTTCCACGCCGCCATGAGCGAGAACCGCAAAGCCAATCAAGGCGCAGACGCCTACTCGCAAAAATCTCATGGCCTGCGAGGCTCCGCGGGCGCGGGAACCAGCGCGACGTCATCCACCCAGGCAATACCCTGGATTTTGTCGTCGAATTCGTGGCTGGGCAAGCGGGCCACGCAGACCTGCATCTCCTGAATATCTTTTCCGGAGGTCCAGGAAATTTCGATTTTTGTCCAGGGCTGCGTGCCGCGAAGATCATTGGTCACGATCGTCGCATTGTCTTGCGTTCCTATCGCGCGCAACTGGAACCGGATGCCCTGTTCTGTGGTTATTAACTGGGTTCGTATCCAGGCCGAGAAATCGTAGGCCGTTGAGGGCCTGACGGCGACCTCAGCGCAAGGGCCGCTGAGGCCGAGGTTGTATCTCCCATTGAACAGCAGGCGCAGGGATTGATTCCCCGAATGCTTTTCGCGGGTATCGAAACTGAACTGTACGCCTTGAACTCCGCCTGGAGGAGCCCAGGCAAAGCCGCTTCCGAAGATGCCGGACTCGAATCCGCCGTCCCACAACAGGGAATCCACCGGGCCGGGGAGGTTGCCGTAACCCGCAAAATCCGCGGCCTGTTCCCAGACGCGCTGGGCCTCCGCGACTTGTTTCTCGCGAAGGAGCGCTGTCACTAAGTAATACGTATAGGTTTGCAAAGGCAGCTTGGCATGAAGGGCTGCGAGCCGATTCCAGATCAGGACGGCATTGGCAGTGTGGCCATCGCTGACCTGGTCAAAAATCGCTCCGGTATAAGCGTCGCTCATGGGAGGAAGGACGCGATCGATGACTTGGTCGATGTTCGGTTCGGCGCTCAAGGCGCGGGAGAGCGCTTCGGCACCACGCTTGGGTTCAGTCTCGACGGCGTGGCGCATCTCGAGGAAAGCGGCGTCCAGATCGCCCTGGCGGAGGAGAAAATTGGCGAACCGCCAGGAAATTTCGGCGGAGAGAGGGTAAGCCCTCTTTGCGTGAAGAAATGCATCGCGCGCGGCAGCAATGTTTCCTTCGGTTTCGTAGGCAGTTCCCAAATCCGACCAGAGATCCGCGGAACGAGGATTGAGCGACAACGCTAAAGTGTAGGCTTGGATAGCTCGCGCCGTGTCCGGTTCCTCCAGGTTGTATTGCCAGTAACGGCCAAGCAGAAGCCAGTTTTGAGAGTCGCGCGGTTCGAGACGCGTGGCACGCTCGTACCCCTCGCGCGTCTGTAGTCCCACGTAGTGAGCGGCCAGCGCGTTGCGAACGCTGAAGTAAGAGAGGAACAGGAAACAAAGAAGAGCAAAAGCGAGCGCGGCCACGCGCTGTTTTGAACCAAAAGAACGCTGACTCATCTCACGGTACTCTGCCTAGACCGCGAGGCAGTTGCAAGAAAAATTCCGCGCTGATCAGAAGCGCGGCTCACCGCCTGGACAACCCAAATGCCGCGCCGTGATGTCGATCCCTGTGTTCTTTGAAAACG
>Ga0209166_10000816_pt1 | contig 29673 bp, 26 predicted proteins | sample Coa_R1_3_FD_187151 | JGI IMG/M metagenome (GOLD analysis project Ga0209166, IMG submission 187151) | Surface soil microbial communities from Centralia Pennsylvania, which are recovering from an underground coalmine fire - Coalmine... | ecosystem: Environmental > Terrestrial > Soil >...
CCCTGGCTCCATCAGTACAACTGGCATCGCCCCCATGCTAGTCTGAACCACGCTCCACCCATCAGCCGATCCGGTCTCGACCGGAACAACCTGTTGATACACCACACCTAGCCCCTGACCCCTAGCCCCTGGTGTAACCTGATATTCAGGAGCCAGCCAGCTTGGTATTCGTCCTCGATAACTACGACTCATTCACCTATAACCTGGTCCAGTATCTCGGCGAACTGGGGGCTAAGGTGGAAGTTCGCCGCAACGATCAGGTCACGGTCGATGAAATCGACGCCATGCAACCAGAACGTATCGTCGTCTCACCCGGCCCCTGCACGCCGCATGAAGCGGGCATCAGCATCGAATTAATCCGCCATTTCGCGGGAAAGACTCCCGTTCTCGGCGTCTGTCTGGGACATCAGGCCATCGGTGAAGCCTTCGGCGGCCAGGTCGTCCGCGCCCCCAATCTCATGCACGGCAAAACCAGCCCGGTAATGCACGACAACAAGACCGTTTTCCAAGGCCTTCCCATGCCCATGACGGCCACCCGCTACCACTCGCTGATTGTGGAAGAAAAAACTCTGCCCGAAGACTTAGAAGTCAGCGCCTGGACCACCGAAAAGGACGGCACCCGCACCATCATGGGCCTGCGCCACCGCCGCTACCCAGTAGAAGGCGTACAGTTCCATCCGGAAAGTGTGCTGACCGATGCGGGCAAGAAGCTTGTGGCGAACTTCTTGCAGCAGGGGTCAGGGATCAGGGGATAGGGGTCAGGGGTTCGGATCAGATCGATCCCTTTTTGGGAAATCCAGAGCCGTTCGTGATGCTTGTCACATCTCTGTAGGCCAAATTATCGGATAGTGGGTCCATGCCCAGCCTACCGATGGTGAGATGCTACCGCGATCTGATCGCTTGGCAGAAAGCCATGAACCTGGTAACTGAAGTCTACGGCTGCACTCAGGCTTTTCCGAAGATGGAAGTGTTTGGATTGGTCTCGCAGTTACGCCGCGCGGCTGTGTCCATTCCCAGCAATATCGCGGAAGGGCACGCCAGGCAATCTACTGGTGAGTTCAGACAGTTTCTGGGTCATGCCCTCGGATCTCTGGTCGAGGTGGAGACGCAGATTTTCATCAGCCAGTGTCTGGGTTACGTTGATTCGCAAAAGGCAAACGAATTGATAGTGCGCACAACCGAAATTGGCAAAATCCTGAATGGCTTGCTACGATCTCTTCCGGCACGAAAATAAACACGTCGCAGGAGCCACTGACCCCTAGCCCCTGACTCCTAGCCCCTGACCACTGATCCCTAGCCCCTGGGTCCTCGCCATCTCCACCGCGCGCAACACCGCCTGCGCCTTATTCATCGACTCCTGAAATTCGGTTGCCGGATTCGAGTCAGCGACAATGCCCGCCCCCGCTTGCAGGAACGCCTTTTTGCCCTGCATCAGCATCGTGCGAATCCCAATGCAGGAATCCAGGTTCCCCGCAAAGTCTGCATACAGCACCGATCCGCCATAAACGCCCCGCCGCGTCGGTTCCAATTCCTCGATGATCTGCATTGCGCGCACTTTGGGCGCGCCACTCAAAGTCCCTGCAGGAAAGCATGCCGCGAACGCATCCAGCGCGTCCAGATCTTTGCGCAGCTTCCCTTCCAGCGCCGAGACCAGATGCATCACATGCGAATACCGCTCGACATACATCAAATCTTTCACCTTCACCGAGCCATACTCGCTCACCCGCCCCAGATCGTTGCGCCCCAGGTCCACCAGCATGACGTGTTCGGCACGCTCTTTCTCGTCGCTTCGCATCGCCTGCTCGAGCCGCGCATCTTCGGCCTCGTCCCGCCCCCGCGGATGCGTCCCCGCAATCGGCCGGTACTCCAGCTTCCGTCCCGTCACCCGCACCAGCATCTCCGGAGACGAACCGAGAATGTGCGTGTCCCCGTTGCGCAAAAAATAAAGATAGGGAGACGGATTCACCTGCCGCAGCGCGCGATACAAATCGAATGGCGCAACCTCAGGCACGAAATCCAGCCGCTGCGAGAGCACCACCTGAAAGATGTCGCCCGCGGCAATGTATTCCTTGCAGCGCTCCACGCCGCGCATGTACTCCGCGCGTGCCGTGCCGGCGTGTACCTTCAGCTTGCCTGGTTTTGCCTTTGCCGATTTGCGCCACAACGCCGAACTCAGCCCGGAAGCCAGTTTTCTCTCGAGGGCCGCTATATCCCGAACTGCCCGCTCATAAGCCGCGCGCGGGGCCTCGCGCACCACATCCGCCGCCGCCACGATGTGAATCTGGTGCCGCAGGTGATCGAACGCCAGCAGCCGGTCAAAGAACATCAACTCCGCATCGGGAAGTCCCAGGTCGTCCTTTGCGTGATTCCCGATCTTCTCCAACTGCCGGACCACGTCATACGCAAAATATCCCACCGCCCCTGCCGTAAACGGAGGCAGCCCAGCGAACGTTGCCGGGCGATGATCGCGCAACAGCCGCTTCATCACCGCGAAGATGCTCTCCTGAACCGTCTGGCGCTGCCGCCCGCGCTCGATCTCCACGGAACCATGTCCGGCCCGTACCCGCATGTAAGGCCGCGCCCCCAGAAACGTGTAGCGCCCGATCTGCTCCCCACGCTCGATCGACTCCAGCAAAAATGCGTGCGACTCCTTCTCCGCGATGGCCAGGAAGGCCGACACCGGCGTAAGCAGGTCAGCGCTGACCGACTTGACGACGGGCACCAGCGTAGCCTCTCGGGCCAGCCGGGAAAACTCTTTGAAATCAGGCTGCAGCATGGGTGCGTGCGGAGTGGTCATTATAGAAGAAGAGAGCTAGGGCCACGGATCGGTAAGAAGGATTCTGGCATTTATCGTCAATTGACCAACGGCAGTTTCCGAATAGCCGACCAGGACTAAGCCGCTGGCGCGGCGGACGCTACCGCGTGGTGAACCCGGACATTTTCGGCACGGCTGACGTAGTTTGGGTCACGGAGAAAGGAGACTCCCGTGACCCGTTTACGAAAAATCATGCTGGAAGAACTCCAGCGCCGCAACTACTCTGCAATCACCACGCGCAATTACCTGCGGGTCGTGGCTGACTTCGCCAAGCATTTCGGCAAGTCACCCGACAAACTCGGCCTGAACGAACTTCGAACCTACCAAGCCTATCTGCTGCGAGAGCGCAAGCTGACGCCGGGCACTGTAGTCAACCAAGTAGCGGCACTGCGTTTCTTCTTCGTCAAGACACTCAAGCGCCATCAGTTCCGTGATTTTTTGCCTTATCCGCAGGACCAGCGTCGACTGCCAACGGTGTTGAGCCACGAGGAAGTGTCGCGTCTGATTAACGCCGCGGGGACATTGTTTCGACGGACCCTGCTGATGACGCTCTATGGCACCGGCATGCGTCGCTCCGAACTGGCTCATCTCAAGGTGGGCGACATTGATAGCCAACGGATGATCATCCGTGTGGTAGCGGGCAAGCGTAGCAAGGATCGCGATCTGCCCCTGAGTCCAGCCTTACTCGAAACTCTGCGGGAGTACTGGCGCTGGCGCAAGCCGAAGCTCTATCTGTTTCCCACGCGCACTCGTCGCGTGCAGAGTGAAGAGCCGATCTCTGATAAGACCGTCTGGATCGCATGTAGCGAAGCTGCCCATCGGGCCGGCATCCGCAAACGCGTTACGCCGCATACTCTGCGCCACAGTTGGGCCACCCACTTGTTGGAAGCAGGCACCGACCTGCGCACGATCCAGGTTTTGCTGGGGCACGACGATCTGGAGACCACCGCTCAGTACTTGCACTTGTCGCAACGACATTTGCAGACGGTCACCAATCCACTGGACACGCTTACTCTGTCCCGCAGCCAGAACATCAGCCGACGCTTTAGACGAAACGATAACGAATGACTCGGCCCACCCTCGAGGTGGCCGACATTCTACGGGTGCAGGGCAATCGCTTCTTGGATCGGTATCGATCGAGCTTTGATTATCAGCAGCTCAAAGCCTTTCGTGCCATTCAACGCTGCCGCACAGCTGCCCTCGGCGGGCATCGCGATGCTTGCCCGGGTTGCGGGTATCAGGCCATCTCCTACAACTCGTGTCGCAATCGCCACTGTCCCAAGTGTCAGGCACAAGCGCGCCAACGCTGGTTGGCGGCACGGGAACGCGAACTCTTCGACACCAGTTATTTCCACGTGGTCTTCACCGTACCTCACGAGCTGAATGTCTTGGCTTTGGAGAACCCGCGCTTGTTTTACGATCTATTGTTCACAGCCAGCGCACAAACGTTGCTGGAAATCGCATCTGATCCGAAGCACCTCGGAGCTGAGATCGGTGTCATCGCCATCCTGCACACCTGGGGACAGAACCTGCTCCTACATCCCCACATTCACTGTGTCATTCCTGCGGGCGGGCTTTCACCAGATCATCGTCAATGGGTTCGCCCGCACTATCCTTTCTTCTTACCCGTCAGAGTCCTGAGTCGTGTCTTTCGTGGCAAGTTCCTCGCCGGCCTGAAACGCCTTCACCGCAGCAACAAGCTGCAGTGCGCGGGTCCGGCAGCTGCGATCGCGCATCGACAGCAGTTCGCAAAGTTTCTCCGCCGACTGCATCGTCACGACTGGGTGGTGTACGCTAAGCCTGCTTTCGGCGGTCCCATGCAGGTGTTGCGCTATTTAGGTCGTTACACCCATCGCGTGGCCATCTCCAATCACCGCTTGTTGGCCTTCGATCAAGAACGCGTCACCTTCCGCTGGAAGGATTATGCCCGCGGGGGCAAGCAAGGCCAGATGACATTGACTGCGACTGAGTTCTTGCGCCGCTTCTTTCTGCACGTACTGCCCAAAGGCTTCGTCCGCATCCGTCACTTCGGCTTTCTAGCGAATCGCTTTCGGGCGTCCCGCCTGGCGCTGGGCCGACAACTGCTGGCCTGCAGTGATCCAAGGGAGCAGCAAGTTAGAACCTGCGACGTACGCTCTGAGAGTTCTTCTCTCTGGCACTGCCCACATTGTGGTACATCAATGATCGTGATTCAGAGATTTACTGCTGCGGAACTATCAGCATGCATGTACTTCGATTCTTCCTAACTCGTCCATCAGTCGCAACACGTGGATGTGCTCCGGCACGCCGATACACCCGTGTGCTCACCCGAGGTCCACGACCTCTCTCACCACCCTCCACCAACACTCCAGCAGCTCTCTGCACCACCGAACACGGTATCGATCGGCTTCTCCAGTGCCTGCCCATCGACCTGTTGCGCCCCAAACCGCCGTTCAAATCCCATAGCGCACCGCGTCCGCCGCAAACGCCAGCGGCTTCCTCCTAGTCTCCTTATCGAAAACGCCTCGGAACCATTTCCTCTTCCAACCCGAAGTGTCTTGCCGAGGCGTTTCCGATCAAGGCTAGCGACAAACCAATCGCGATCCGTCCTGAACCGGGGCGCTTTGACTTCCTCAGAGTGGCGCCCTAACATACGGCGACCTGAGTTTCTGCTGCACACATGATCGGTCAAACCATCTCGCACTACCGCGTTCTGGAAAAACTGGGCGGCGGCGGCATGGGCGTGGTCTACAAAGCTGAGGACACGCGACTGCACCGGTTCGTCGCCCTCAAATTTTTGCCGGACGAAGTGGCCGGAGATCCAGCGTCACTAGCACGATTTCGGCGCGAGGCCCAGGCCGCCTCCGCTCTCAATCATCCCAACATCTGCACGATCCACGACATTGGCGAAGAGAATGGCCATGCCTTCATCGCGATGGAGTTCCTCGAAGGGGTAACCCTGAAACACAGGATCGGGGGGCGTTCGATGGAAATTGACGAGATTCTGCGCCTGGGCATCGAAATTGCCGATGCGCTCGATGCGGCGCATGCCGCCGGAATCGTCCACCGCGATATCAAGCCAGCCAACATCTTTGTCACCAAACGAGGTCATGCGAAGGTGCTCGACTTCGGGCTGGCCAAGGTGAAGGCGGAACACGCCCAATCTTCTCAACTCGCGCTGCAGGCGACCGTGGAAGGCACCGACCAGCACCTCACCAGTCCGGGCACCACGCTGGGTACGGTCGCGTATATGTCGCCCGAACAGGCCCTGGGAAAGGAATTGGACCATCGCACCGATCTTTTTTCCTTCGGCGCTGTGCTCTACGAAATGTCCACGGGAACGCTGCCATTCCGCGGAGAGACTTCGGCTGCGATCTTTGACGCAATTCTCAACAAATCCCCGGTCGCGCCGGTTCGCTTGAACCCCGATCTGCCTCCCCGGCTGGAAGAGGTCACCAACAAGGCGCTCGAAAAGGATCGCAATCTGCGTTACCAGCAAGCCGCCGAGATAGGGACGGACCTGCAGCGTATCAAGCGTGATCTGGATTCGAGTGGGCGTCTGTTCGCCTCGAACAACGCGTCCGCGGCTTCTTCCGGAGCCTCGGCAGTCCCTGTGGTCAGCGCACCCGCCGGGGAACTGTCCGGTGCCGCAAGTTCCGCGGTTGACCCATCAGCGGCGTCCTCCAGTGCATCTTCCACTGCCGTTACCGCCATCCGGCGTCACAAGACCGCCACCGGGACCGCTTTGCTAGTGGGCCTGCTGATTGCGGCCGCCGCCATTTACGGCGTATACACCCTTTTGCGGCGCCCGGCCTCCGGTCCTTTTCAGAACTTTTCCATCACCCAGTTAACCACTACCGGCAAAGTGAAGAACGCCGCCATTTCTCCGGACGGCAGGTTTCTCCTTAGTGTGCAATCCGACAACGGCAACGAAAGCCTGTGGCTGCGAAACATTCCCACCGGCAGTGACACGCAAGTGCTGCCGGCGTCGGGGCAATCGTTCGCCTCGCTCGTCTTCTCGCCCGACGGCAACTCTTTCTACTTCCGAGAGACCGCGGGGGGCGCAACGGCTTTTAATCTTTTCCGGGTTCCGCTTCTCGGCGGTTCACCCAACTTGCTTGCCAAGGACGTGGACGGAGGCCCGATATTTTCACCGGACGGCAGGCGCATCGTGTATGCGCGCTACAACGACCCCGAGTTGAACAAATGGCGATTGCTGGAAGCCGATGCCGAAGGCGGGAACGAGAAAGCGCTGTATGTCGAACCTGCGCCAGGCGGTCCGGTCGCCGAACTCTCCTGGTCACCCGATGGCAAACGCATCGCGATTTCGACGTTGACTTTGAACAGCAAATCTCTTAGCCAGATTCGATTCTTTGATTTCGCGCGCGGGAGCGTAGAACCCTTTGTGGCGCCCGCCGACAAAATCATCTTAGGCAATGCCTGGGCGCCGGATGGGCGAGGAATCTTTGTCGCCTATGTGCCTCGCGGAGATCATTTGTCGGTCCAAACCCAGATCGGGCTGTACTCCTATCCCGACGGCACGTTCCGTCCCATTACCAACGATCTGACCAACCACGACTCTCTATCGCTCTCAGCCGATGGCCACACACTGGCAACCGTGCAGACGGAGACTTCCACCCAGATCGTTCTCATGCCGCCCACCGGGACAGGGCCGCTTACGCCCGTACCCGGCATCGCAACCCGCGAAACCCTTCCAAGCTTTTCCTGGACAGGGGATGGGCAACTGCTCATCTCGCACGGCGATCGCCTGGTTCGGCAGCATACCGATGGCACCCACGCGGCGACCATTTTGAGCGATCCGGCAGCCTGGATTAGTGGTCCGGTATCGTGCGACAACGACCGCTGGATTGCTTTGAACTGGATGGTTCACGGCGAAGCAAGCGGCAACGGAATCTGGCGGGCAAATCCCGACGGCTCCGACGCTCGCCCGCTCACCTCCAAAGACTTCGGCAGCCTCTGGGGATGCTCGCCGGACGGGAAGTGGCTGTACTACTCGGCACAAGTTACGAACGGCGTCTGGCGAGTCGCTGCCAGCGGTGGCACGCCCGAACTCGTGGCAGGAGCGAATCCTCCGAATTCGCTCACGGCTCAAGCCACACTTTCCCCCGATGGCAAGACGCTTGCCATATTTACGGAAGTGCTGAATCCTGAATCGAAGACCTACTCCAACCGGATCGTTCTCGACAGCCTGGACTCCGGCGTGCAAAACCTCGACCTCGACCCCGCTCTGAAGGCGGTATTTCGTTCTCAGGGTCCCCCCGACAGCGCCGGATTCCGCTTTTCTCCCGACGGCAAATCCATTGCCTTCGTGATCGAGGAGGCGGGAGTGGACAACATTTGGATGCAGCCGGTGGACGGGTCAAAAGGGCGAAAGCTGACTCACTTTAATGATTCGGAAAAGATCCAGGATTTCCGTTGGTCCCCCGACGGCAAGACTCTGGCCATGCTGCGTTTTAGTTCTGTCTCCGATGTCATTCTCTTGCGCGACACCGGCAACAGTTCCACAGTTGGCAAGTGATGTGCTCGCGTTGAGGAAACACATTCTCTCGGCATAGCAGCAGTGACCCGAACTAGCTACACTCCCCAGGGTGGATCACGGGCAACTCGGAGTCACAGGTTGTAACCAGACCTTCTCACAAGCTTGCGCTTTTGCTTCGCCGTTCTCGGTCTCGATGAGCGATATGGAAGATTATGGCCAACTGCCCTAATGCGGCTCTTGCTCGGGTCCAGATTGCTCGCAAGAGAACTCCTTGTTAACGCAAGCAAGACCTTGCGCTCAAACGACGACGGCAGGAACCCGGCAATCAACCCCTGTCCACTCGGCCCTTCCGAACGCCTGCCTCTCGTGCCGATACGATGACTAACCACTAGCCCCTAATCCCTGGCCCATGGTCCCTGACCCCGCTCCCAAACTTTCGTCACTTGTTGTCCCCCCTCCCACAATCGTTAGAATCGTCCTATCCCGCGTATTTTGAGCATTTTTGCGCCCTGTCCTCGCGAGACATCGCGCCGATTGCCGGGAACAGTTGTGTCAACGATTACGAGTTAAGCAGCACCGGAGTTTATGCAAGTAAAGTTTTGGGGCGTGCGCGGCTCCACGCCCACTCCACAGGCCGAGAACCTGCGCTACGGGGGCAACACCTCGTGCGTCGAAGTGCGCGTTGGAGATCAGATTTACATCTTCGACTGCGGCACCGGCTTCCGCGTTCTTGGACGCGAACTGGATCGCGAATTCGGCGACCGGCCATTCGCGGCGCACGTCTTCGTCTCGCATTTTCATTGGGATCATATTCAGGGCATTCCGTTCTTTCGGCCTTTGTACGACAGTCCGAACAGCCAATTCTTCTTCCACTCCTCCAGCCGCAATCCCAGTTTAGAGCGAGTCATGGCGGAGCAGATGGCTTCCCCATACTTCCCCGTGAACCTCGACCAGATGCGCGCCCACCGTGAATTCTGCAACATCGAAAATGGATGCCTCGACATGCAAGGCGGCGTCCGCATCAAGACTGCCTGGCTGAACCATCCTCAAGGCTGCCTGGGATTTCGGCTGGAGACGAAAGATCGCGTGCTGGTTTACGCCACCGACAACGAACCCGGCGACGAAAAATTCGACAAGGCCGTGCGCAAGCTGGCGGAAGGCGCCGACCTGCTCATCTACGACGCGCAGTATCTCCCGGAAGAATATGCCGCCCGCCGCCGCGGCTGGGGACACAGCCATTGGCGCGAGGCCGTCAACATCGTCATGGAAAGCGGCGCAAAGGAATTGATCCTCTACCACCACGATCCCGACCACACCGATGCCATCGTCGACAAAGTTGTGGTCGAGGCCCGGAACTACTATCCCAAAGTCCGTGCCGCGTCCGAAGGCTTGGAAATCAAGCTGTAACGTTCCAGCAACCAGGCGAATGCCCCACTTCGACAATCGCGAATGGTGGCCCGCCGCCACCGATGGCAGGAAATTGTTGTGAAGTGAAGTTCCTGAGCGGCTTAACGCTTCTTCTCGATGCGCGCAACCAGATCCCAGGCTTCCTTGAGGTCGACTTCTGTCGCCGTCAGGACCATGTCCAGGCCGCCAAACGACTTGCAATACCAGGTCACGGGATCGCTATCGTACAGCCCGTAAGAATCGAATTTGTGACCCCCGATGCAGGACATCACGTCCCCATTCACATTCACGTTTTGCTGCAGCACCGTATCCACTCCGCCTTTTTTCAAGAGGTCCAACCGCTTCGACAACTGCAGGTTCACGTCCGGATTGTTCTGTTTGGGCAAGAGCACAATCGAGGCGTGCGCTTTCATCCTCCTTCGCGGAGTCCGATCATCCGTATCGAGCCGCGCCAGCACCCGCTCTCCGTTTCCCGCCTCCTGGGGATACCAGTTCCACGGCACCGGAAACACGTACTCTCCGATCTGCAACGCCTGCCCGTGCAGAATATGCCAGGCGAAAGACCGGACGTGAATCCAATGATGGTGCGCCGCCCACATCCCTCCAATCACCAGGATCGCCAGGGCGGTAAACTTCAAATGAACTCGCGCCATGCTTTTCTCCGGACCCATGCCCATGCTTTTGTGGCTCGCGCCAGCTCTAAGGTTGCTGCATTGCTTCCACAATTGAACCGGAGACCATACATTTTCGGACCTGGGGGATCGCCTGAGGTAATCCCGCGCATGACGCTCTCAGTTGGAAAACGGATTCACTTGTGGCAAGTGCAGAGGTTTTTAAAGGCGCCGCGCGTGACCGATGGCCCGTCGCGAGTGTGCTCTGCGTCCTCTGCGGCATTTCTCCGCGAACTCTGCGGTTAAAGATTTTGCCGGATAGGGCCACGGCGGCCGCAGAGATAAGGACGCCAGACTCGAATCGAACCGCGCACTGCTGCGTGTTACACTTCCGCCTCGATCACCGGGGGCCACATGTTCCGACGGTTCCATCCCTGCATCTTCATTGTTTCCTTCTGCGCTTTCGCATTCGCGCAAACCCCCGACGTTCCCGAACCCGGCTCCGCCGAGGCGATCGCCGCCGCAACAACGGATCCCCACTTCGTCTCGCCGCTGGTTTCCTACGTTCCGCAATCGCAGACCGTGCCCTCCCCGGAAAAATTCTTCGGTCGCATCATGGGCGCTCCCGGAGAACTCGCCGGCACCGAAAAGGCGTACGCCTACGCGCGTGCGCTCGCTGCTGCCACGCCGCGGGTTCGCGTCTTCACCATCGGGCATAGCGAAGAAGGCCGCGACATCATCCTGCTCGCCATCGCCGACGAAGCCGGCATCCGCGATCTCGATCGCCTGAAGGCCGCCACCGCCGCCCTCGCCGACCCGCGCAAGACCGACAAAGCCGCCGCCGAGAGACTGATCGCCGGCTCGCGCCCTGTCTACTATTTCAACGCCGCGCTGCATTCGGATGAGACCGGGTCCACCGAAGCCGTCCTCGAACTCGCCTATCGCCTCGCGGTTTCCGAGCAGCCCATGATCCAGCGCATTCGGCAGCAGCTGGTCGTGCTGATCAATCCCATTTCGAATCCCGACGGCCGCGACAAGATGGTGGACTGGTTTTACCGCTACCTCAAAGGCAAGACCGACCGCAACACGCTGCCGCGCCAGTCGCCGCCCTACTGGTCGAAGTACACCTTCGTCGACATCAACCGCGACACGCACCAGCAGACGCACGAGACCACCAAGGCCGTGCACCGCATGTTCCATGAATGGCACCCAACCGTCGTGCATGATCTGCACGAGGGCTCGCCGTTGATGATGACCTGGAACGGCACCGGCCCGTACAACCCCAACATCGATCCCATCACCTACACCGAATTCCTCGAACTGAGCATGCACGAAGTCGAGGCCATGACCGCGATGGGCATGCCCGGCGTTTCGACGTGGAATTTCGGCGAGGCCTTCGCGCATCTTTATCTCGACTCAGTGGCGATGAACCACAACAGCATCGGCCGCGGCTACGAAACGTTCGGCAACGGCAGCGCCGAGACCGAGAAGCGATCGATCTCTCCCGGCGCCACAACGATGGAATGGTATCGTCCGCTGCCCGCGCCCAGCGAAGTCACGTGGTCGGCTCGCGACAACTTGAATTATCAGGAGACCGGCGCGCTGGTCGCCCTCGATGATTCGGCCACCCACGCCAAAGACATGCTGCGCAACTTCTACCAGAAGTCGTGGGACTCGTGGCAGAAAGGCCTGACGCAACCGCCCTACGCCTTCCTCATCCCGCAGGATCAGGGCGATCCCGCGCGCGTCGCCGCCATGGTCGGCCGTCTGCTCGCGCAACACATCGAAGTTTCTCAGGCCACGAATCCGATCCAACTTAAAGATGGAAGCTTCCCCGCGGGAAGTTACGTCGTGCGCCTCGATCAGCCGTATCGAAATTACGCCGTCGATCTGCTCACGCCGCAGAACTATCCCAAGGATGGCGAGCCTCCGTACGACGACGTGTCGTGGGAACTTCCGGCTAACTTTCATCTTGACGCGCTGCCCACCGCAGACGCATCGATTCGAAACGCCGCCCTGACCCCACTCACCGCGGCCCCGCCCGTCGCCGGACACCTCACCGGCACCGGCCCGGTTTACCTGCTGAAGGACACCGGCCAGGAATCGTTCCTTGCCGCCCGCTACCGTTTGGCGAATTTTGAAATACAGATCGCCGAACGCGAGTTCGACGCCGGCGGCGCAAAATTTCCTGCCGGCTCCTGGATCATCCCCGCTCAATCCGGCCTGCACGACGCTATTCAGCCCGCTGCCGACGAACTCGGCCTCGACTTCACCCAGGTCGCAACCGCGCCAAATGTTGCGACACACAAAGCGAAGGCGCCGCGCATCGGCGTGTGGGTTCCGTGGGCTGACACCGACTCGATCGGATGGATCCGCTACTCGCTCGATCAGCGCAAAGTTCCCTACACCTACCTGCGCGACGAAGATATTCGCGCGGGAAATCTGCATTCCAAAATTGACGTGCTGCTTTACGGCCACGTCGACCTCGAACTCGCCGAGCAGATCGAAGGCCTGCCCAAGCGCTGGTCGCCGATGCCGTTCAAGAAGACCGCGCAGACGCCGAGTTTCGGCACGCCCGCGGAATCCGACGACATCACTGGCGGAATCGGCTACGAGGGACTCGCGCAGATCCAGCGCTTTGTCGACGACGGCGGCCTGATGGTGACCCTCGGCAGCGGCAGCATGCTCGCGCTCGAAGGCGGGCTGGTGCGCTTTGTGCGGCGCGCGTCCGGAGGCGTTCCGCGCAGCGCGGCAGGCGGAGGCGGCGCCTCGTCGGCGGCCTCCCAGCAGGCGGCAACACGCACTCCCGGATCCCACGTGCGCGTGACCTTCGACCGACCTGACCATCCCATCGCCTACGGATATCCCGCGCGCACGTGGGTCTTCCGCCAGAATTTCCCGCTGTACAACACTCCGCGCCGCTGGCTGCGCATGGCCTATTGCACCACCTGCCTGGACGGTCCGGAAGACCGCAGCGGCATTGTGATGGAGTGGGGCGACGCCGATGCGAAATCGTTTGTGGTGAGCGGGCAGGCCTGGGGCGAACAAAACCTGATCGGCCGTCCCGCGATTCTCGACATGCCGGTGGGCAGCGGACACATCGTGACCTTCAACTTCAATCCCATCCACCGCGACATGAACCGCGGCGATCAGCGCCTGCTCTGGAACGCAATCCTGAACTGGCAAGCCATCGTGGCGATGCATCCAAAAGAAGACCGGACGGCAGCGGCGGCTCCGGAGCCTGACGAGTAGCAGCGGGTCTCACCCAGGCAGAAAGAAATCCACCAGTGCCGACACAATCCCGTTGGTATCGAGGACGACGCGGATCACTTTTTGGCCGTGCGTCTGGTGCTGCGCAGTTCGTTGCTACGTGTCGCCGCGCGCGGCCAGACGTGTGCCGATGATCTCGTAGACCGCTGGGTTGAAGGCAAGCCCCACGTGAGTACCATGCACGATGAAGTCACTGCTACAGTCAGAGGTCGAGCAACAACGCCAGTCCACGACTCCATCATCTTTCGTGTAAATGGAAGTCTGCAGGACGGATGCGGGCATGCATCGCCTCACCGACTTCAGGAAGTCGCAGGTGCAGCGCCCCGAATAACAATCGGGAAGGACTCGATCGCCGTGCTCTTCGATGATGCGCAGGCGGACTTCCTCGGCTACACGCAGAATACTGCGATGAGCCGCCACTCGGCGGAACGGAGCGCCGAGCGTGATCACCGATGCAATGTCTTTGGGCCGCTGGGCAGCAATTGAACGCGCGATTATGCCCCCAAGGCTGTGACCGATGAGATGAATTTTGCGGCCGGTATATTGGAGAGTCTCCTCGATCCTTTGGGTTAGCTGTTGCTGAATCAGGAGATTGGGACAGTCTGCGTTAATGCCGAGGCCGGAATAGAATGCCGTGTAACCGATCCGTTCGAGCCAGCAATGCATGGGCATCAGGTGAGCATCGCTGCAGAGAAATCCTGGGATGAGCACTACTGCCGAACCGTCGCCGCGGGGCACACCGCAACCGTAATACACCGGGGATGCGTGCAGCAATAAGAGTTCCGCGGGGAAAAGTGCTTCTGTCCAGAGGGAAACATCGGCTGGCAGATGATCGAATGATGAGATTGCATGTCCCCTGGCCATTGATTCCGTTTCAGTGCAACAAACCTGAGATGAGAATCAATCTTTGGGATGTTTGCGAATCCGTGAAATAGGAAATGAAATTACAGGCACACGCATCGGCACATAAGTAAGATGCCTGAATTGCTTCCGCCAGCGACGGTGCTTGATCGGACGGGGCACCCACTGTGTTTTTGATGGCCGCGAAAGTCAAAGGATGGACTACCCGCCAAATCGTAATTTACGAGGCTCGAGGCAGGCAAAATGGGTGTAGAATCGGTGACGTTTTTTTATGTCAAGACTAAAGTCAGTGCTGGATGGCTGGCGTACTTTTTCGGTAGGTCCATCCCTACTTCTTCTGGCGTGTGCTGTGCTAACCGGGGCGTCATCAGGACAGACCTTCACTAAGTTAGTCGATTTCAACGGGACGAACGGTGCTTTCCCCTACTACATGTCACTGCAGCAAGGGACCGATGGAAATCTTTACGGAACCGCCTCGCAGGGCGGTGCGAGCGGGAACGGTACTGTGTTCAAGATAACGGCGGACGGGTCACTTACGACGATCCACAGCTTTGACGGCTCAGGTGACGGTTCATTTCCTACGGATACTCTCGTTCAAGCGAGTAATGGAAATTTTTATGGAACAAGCGGCGGAGGGCTGGGCGGTGGCGGCACGGTGTTCAAGGTTACCTCGGCCGGGAAGCTGACGACGCTTTACAGTTTTTTGTGTGACCAAACAAGCTGCCCTGCTGGCGGAGGCCTTTGGGCTGGACTGGTCCAAGGCAGGGACGGAAATTTCTACGGCGACACGAACGAAGGTGGTCCGAACGGTGGGGGCACATTGTTCAAGATCACCCCAACCGGAACACTGACGACTCTTCACAGCTTTTGCTCGCTCACCAACTGCGTCGATGGCAGGAATGCTAGTACGGCCCTGGTGCAGGGCAAGGATGGAAACTTTTATGGAACGGCGGCGGGCGGTTCCAATAATTTTGGTCTAGTCTTCAAACTCACCCCCGCCGGCGCTCTGACGACGATCTATAACCTTCAGGCCACGGACGGCCAGGGCATTGTGGGGGCCCTGATCCAAGCTACGAACGGGGTTTTCTACGGAACAGCAGAGGCCAGAGGAAGTACCGACAACGGTACGGTCTTCAAAGTTACTGCGGGAGGGCAGTATTCGACCCTCTACTCTTTTTGTATCAAAACCAATTGCTCCGATGGCAGCTCGCCCGAGGGTCCCTTGGTTCAGGCGAGTGATGGAAACTTCTACGGGACCACCGAGTTCGGGGGCTCTTTCGGCTCGGGAACTGTCTTTAAAGTGACTCCGGCAGGGGCTTTGACGACTCTGCACAACTTCTGTGCTGAAGCGAATTGTACCGACGGCAGTCGGCCTTACGGCGGACTTGTGCAAGACACGAATGGAAAATTTTACGGAACAACAAACGCCGGCGGCACTTCGAATGAGGGCACAATATTCAGCCTCGACGTGGGGCTCGCCCCATTCGTGGAGAGCCGTCCCACCTCCGGCAAGGTTGGAGCGAGCATCATCATTCTAGGAACAAATCTGACGGGAACGACAAGCGTTAGCTTCAACGGCACACCCGCGACGTTCACCGTGGTCTCTGGTTCCGAACTTACGGCTACGGTCCCCAGCGGCGCAACTAGCGGAAAAATCACCGTTACCACTCCCGATGGCAGCCTGTTGAGTAATGTTGCGTTTCATATCTTGTAACTAGCCCCTTTTGCAACCTGAAGACTCAAAGCAGTCCCCGATAGAGAGTGTAGGTGTGCGCGGGGGCAAGCCACTGCTTGGCGCGCAAGGCAGCGGAGTGGGCCCTTCGCAAAGGACACGAAGAGCGGGGCACCCGCTTGGGTGGTGTCAACGAGATCAAAAGCCCGTGCCTGCTATGTGTTTTCGGAAACGAGCGGTTTGCGGTCTTTTTCCATCAGAAGAGTTGGTGCGTCTGTGTAGTTCGTGGATGAGGCGTCCAAACTGCAGGCACGCACGAGACGGAAGATTCCCATGCGGCGCCGGAGCCAGAGCGAGAGGATAGTTCCAGACATCACGTGCTCACTCAATTCCTCAGGTGAGATGGCCTGCCAGTCACTTTGGATATTTTCCTCGGGAGAGAACGAAATGCGACTTTCGACATGGCCGTTCTCAATCCGGTAGTCCAGTACCGGAGCACCATCGCCTGGGTCAATCCGTAGCGAGTTGCATGCCATGGAAGAGCACTCCTCGGCCAACCGTCGGTTATGGCACACAAATTAAAAGACCTAACCCGATCGTTGTATCGGTTGAATCCCGTAGCGATTGTGGAGCCTTGCTGTAACGCAAGGTCGTCGCAGACGCATCTTGATGGGGTCACACGGCGAGTGGTCCATCCTTGCGCTGTTTGCAAGGGGGGCTTTCCAATTTTGCACCCGTGAGATTTTGACTTTCGCTTTTCTTCCAGTCCGCCCGAATCGTCCTCGCACTAGAGATCAATCCGCAAATATGGCATAGTGAGCGAATTCTCAAATGGAGGTCGAATCACGATGCCACACTACATCTCGCTGATTCGCTATACACAGAAAGGTGTCGAAAATCTGAAAGACTCCCCCAAGCGGCTCGAGGCAACGAGGAAGGCCTTTGAAGCAGCCGGAGGCAAACTAACCGCAATTTACTGGACGTTGGGTCAGTACGATGCGGTTGCCATCGGCGAGTTAACGGAGGGCGCGGCGGGCTTACGGGTCAACCTCGCTGGAGCCATGCAGGGCTACATCCGCAGTGAGACCCTGCAAGCTTTTACCGAAGAGGAGTTTCGCAAGGCAGTCGCCGCGCTGCCCTGACAGCGCAGAACGCAGTATGGCTGCCCCGCCAGAGGATAAGTGTGCCTGGCAACAAACAAGCTCCCAAAGCCCAGAAATTCGTGTTTGACCGTGGCGGGGCTTCTGTTGGATATTGGTGAGACATGGACGTTGAACGCATCATTGACGACATCGAGCAGCTACAGGAAATGTTCGAAGCGCCCGACATTCGCCCCCTGAGCGCAAGCGACATCTCTGCCGCCAATCGAAAGCACGATGAAATGCTCGCGCATAGCCCTTGGTTCCGGCTGTGGCAACATTTCGGCGTCTGCTGCCGAACCGAGGATCCCGCGCTCTCACTGGGCGATACCGAGCGATAAGCTCCCGCGTCCCCGGTCCCACGGATGATTTCAGTCGTAAACGGTTCCTCGCTAGTCCAGGGGCGCTAGTCTAGGGACCGTCAGCATGCCGCCACCTGCATAGGGAGCGCCCTGCGCCGTCAGCGTCCCATTCGCGAATGTGTAGACGTATAAATTGCTGTCGCTGCTCGCAAACACGTGCCCGTTGTGATCCCACTGCACGTCTTCGAAGGAGACTCCAACGGTCTGCGGCGATCCCGGCAGAACCGTTAGGCTTGCGGCGCTGAGTTGAAATACCTGCACGCCTCCGTCCCCTGCGCATGCCAGGTATTTTCCGCTCGGATCAAAGCCGATGACCGCGTGCTGCATCGAGGCCGTTGCCACCGCAGTATTCTGCGCCAACGTGAGCGAGCCATCGCTGTTGATCGTGTATAAGGCCAGGCTGATCGGAGATCCCGGTACGCCCGACGTATACGAAAGCGCCAGATAGTTTTGCGCGGAAACCGCAACGCTGTATCCACAATATTGATCGTTATCATTTTGCTGCGGCACTGTTCCGGTGTTTGCGAGCGCTGTGAGGGTGCCGTTGCTCGCCCGGGAGAGGCTATAGATGGCGAAAGCCCCGTGCCAGCATCCCACGCCGTAGGCGTAACGATTGTCGGGGGAGAAACTGATCCGCGCTCCGAAGTACGGACTGCCGGTGGTTTCTGCAAGAGCCGCCCCCTGGATGCCGTTGCTGACATCGAAGGTTTCAATGTCGCTCACGCCATTGTTGCCGTTTTCGGAAGCGTATAGAAATTGTCCCGTATGATCGAGCGACAGCGACATCAATACGCTGTTGCTGGTGCTTACTCCGGTGGACGAACTCTGAAGGGCCAGTGCACCGTTCTGCTTGTTGAGCGTGTACACACCGATTTTCTGCCCGCCCGAAATGGTGCCATTGGGCTCGCTTAAATCATCGGCAAACAGGTAAGAGCCGTTGGTAACGGGTGATTCCGCCGGGCCGGCATAGGGCGATCCCGGAACTGCCGTCAACGTACCATTACTCTGCACGGCATAGCCGGTGATGGTGCCATTCGCGCCCACATAGGCATAGGCAACGTTGCTGCTGGTGCTGCTTGTTCCGCCGCCACTGCCGCTACCTCCACCGCTGCCGGTTCCGCCGCCACCGCCACTACCTCCGGAGCCGCCACCACTGCCGCCTGAGCCGCCGGTGCTGCCACTTCCTGAGCTTGATGGATTCGACGATCCGCAGGCGACCAGAATGCTGAAAAGCAACGATGTTAGGAATGTAAGTACAAACGTCAGTAGAAAAGATGTGAAATGCCGGAATCGGGGCCCCATTAAAAACCTCACTGGGTCTGATGTTTCGCCCTCTGCGACCGGTTGCCGAACTTTACACTAGGCGGGATTCCTGTGCAGATCTAGGGGTTTTCACCCCACGATGCTTGAACCGGCGCGGGCACTCTACTGTAGAGCGTGCCCTCATCTCCGCCGTTTGCCTCCGCCTCTGGCGACTGGCGAACGTGAATGGTGACCACCCACCTAGCCGCAAAATACTTCATCTTGACGACCCGTGCTCGGCAGGGGAGAATCGTCACCCACATGCGTCTTTCGTCTTGACGCGGGAGGGCGGTCTCACATGAAAGGCATTGGCTGGCTGGCGATCAGTGTTCTCTGTTCGGCGCTCGGCGCACTCGCGCAAGATCCCGCGTTGACCGGGGTTTCGGTCGCGTACCAGGTGAACCCGGCCCACACGGGGTCGATCAAAACTTTGGGCCTGACGCTCCCGCTCAAGAAACAATGGTCGGTGAGCCTGAACGGGAATGCCTCCTATCCGCTGATCGTGCCCGGCGAGGTCATCGTAATTGATGGCGGCAATAGCTCGTCGCCCTCGACGTTGAAAGCGCTTAACGCAACCGACGGCAGTCTGCTGTGGAGTCAGCCCGTGGCGTCCGGATACGGGCCATGGGTCGGCGCTGCCTATGACAACGGCATGGTGTTCGCCGACAACTACGACACGCCAGGATTCAACTCGGGTTCGATGTCGGCGTTCAACGCAGCAACGGGCACACTGTTGTGGACAACGAGCCTGCCAGGGCAGTATCTGTTTACTTCTCCGCCGACCGCCGCCAACGGCATCGTTTACACCGGCGGGGCCGGAGTGGGCGGCACCGTTTATGCGCTCGAGGAAGCGAATGGGCAACTGCTCTGGACTGCCGGCGTACAGAATGGCGATGCCTCCGCGCCGGCCATCGTCGGGAGTGGCGTGTACGTGTCTTATGCCTGTCCACAGTCGTATCGCTTCAACGCCAAGAGCGGCGCTCAGGTCTGGAATTACAGTGGACCGTGCGAGGGCGGCGGCGGCGATACCGCGGTCGTCTACAACGGTCTTGTGTATGTACGCGACGCTTTTTTCTATTCGACCAACGGGCTCACGCTGAATGCGACGACCGGCGCGCTGGTGGGCGGCTTCAACAGCCAGTATGCTCCGGCGTTCAGCGGAACGACCGCTCTCTATACGGAGCCCACTACGGTCACGGCGGTCGATCTCACCACCGGAGGCACGCTGTGGACGGCCAGTGTGACGGGCAGCGAATCCTTCACCTGCTCGCCCATCGTGGTGAATGGAATCGTCTTCACGGGGACGAGCACGGGAATGTTGCGAGGCTACAGCCTCAGCACGGGACAGCAGGGAGTCGCCCTGAATCTGGGGCAGCCGATTTCCTGCAGTGAGTATTTCGTGGTACCGCAAGCGGGCATGGGCGCCGGACAGGGACTTGTGGTTGTCCCTGCAGGAACGGAGGTGTTCGCCCTGCGCTAGAGATCCATCTTTGCGAGTCTAGTGACTCAGCTAAGAAATATCCGGCGAACTTTGCGACAAAGATCGTAACCGCGGAGTTCGCCGAGCTTTTCAAACACCACGTAGAAAGCCCGTCAGACCGCGCGTGAGTGACTCACCACCGTAACCTGACCTCGCTTGCTTCCCCGCCTGCGACCCTCATATACTCGGAACGTTTGCCCGTCTAGCGCCGGAATCGGTCCGGCAACGGCCGGCACGGTCTCTTAATCGACCTGCAATTATTCCGGAGATCTCTTTTATGACGACGATTGTGACGCCTCCGCACGTGGATAAGGAAGCCAACCCCTGGGAGTCCCAGCGGGCGCGCTTCGACTTAGCCGCCCAAAAGCTCAATCTGGATGAGGGCCTTTGGCGCGTTCTGCGTTACCCCACGCGCGAGGTGACGGTTTACATCCCGGTGCAGATGGACGATGGGCACCTGGAGGTATTCACCGGATTCCGGGTGCAGCATTCCATCGCGCGCGGCCCGGCGAAGGGCGGCATCCGGTACGCCCCCGACGTCACCCTCGACGAAGTGCGGGCGCTGGCCAGTTGGATGACGTGGAAGTGCGCGGTCGTCAACATTCCCTTCGGCGGGGCCAAGGGCGGGGTGATTTGCGATCCGCACAAGATGTCGATGGGCGAAGTCGAGCGCATGACGCGGCGCTACACCGCCGAACTGATCGAATTCATCGGTCCCGAGAAAGATGTGCCCGCACCCGACGTCAACACCAACGAACAAATCATGGCATGGATGATGGATACGTATTCCATGCACATGCGGCAGACCGTGACCGCCGTCGTAACCGGCAAGCCGATCAACATTGGCGGATCCCGCGGGCGCCGCGAGGCGACCGGGCGCGGCGTGATGATCGTCTGCGATGAAGCCTGCAAGAAGCTGGGTATCGATCCGCAGCGCGCACGCGTGATCGTGCAGGGATTCGGCAACGTGGGGTCGAACGCGGCTCAGCTGATGCACGAAGCCGGCTACCAGGTGATCGGCATCGCAGAAGTCGGCGGGGGCTTGTACAACAAGAATGGTATCGACATCAAGGCGCTGGTCGAATACCGCCAGAAGAATGGCACGGTGCACGGATTCCCGGGAGCGGACAAGGCCGATGCGGCCGAACTGCTCACCACCGAGTGCGAGATTCTGATTCCGGCAGCGACCGAGAACGTGATCACCAGCCGCAATGTCGACCGGGTAAAGTGCCGCATTCTGGCGGAGGGCGCGAACGGACCGACCACTTCGGCCGCCGACGATGTGCTGACCGACAAGAAAGTGTTCGTGATCCCCGACATTCTGGCCAATGCAGGCGGCGTGACCACTTCGTACTTCGAGTGGGTGCAGGACCGCCAGGGATACTTCTGGAAAGAATCGGTGGTGAACGACCAGCTGGAAACGATTATGAAGTCGTCGTTCGAGGATGTGGTGCGCTATGCGGAGACTCATCACGTGAACAATCGGATTGCCGCTTACATGCTGGCCATTGATCGCGTGGCCTATACGATCCGGCAGAGAGGGATTTACGCGTAAACCAAAATCCCCGCTCCAACATCGCAAGGGACGTACGAATGGGGCGTTTTCGGGTTCTTAGGAGCAGATTATGAAGAAATTTTGGATGATGATGGCGGTCCTGGTGGTTGCGGTCGTGATTATGCCGCGCAGCTTCGCGCAGACGAAGAAGGCCGAGCAGGCCGGAAGCGTTCCGGAGGCCAATGCGCAGTCGACGGTGGGTCAGGCCGAGCAGACGGCAAAGTCGGCCGTGCAAAAGCTGGACATCAATACGGCGAGCGTCGATCAATTGAAAGAGTTGCCGGGGATTGGCGAGGCGTATTCCAAGAAGATTGTCGATGGGCGTCCTTACCGGACCAAGCTGGACTTGGTTCACAAGAAAATCATTCCTCAGGCGACTTACGACAAGATCAAGGACATGATCATCGCCAAGCAGCCGAAGGCGGACAAGATGGCTCCGTCAACGAAATAGAATTTCCACCGCAGCGGACCGCAGGAACACAGGGAACGCCCGTCCCAGCGCATCTTTGGTCCAGTTTTTCGTGCATTGCGTTCCCACTTACGCTGGAGGATAATCGAGTTGTCGCCGGCTCGCCTCCGGCGCGGTCCCGTAGTGTGAACCTGCCCAACTCCATCACGCTGATCCGTATTGCCAGCATTCCCTTGCTGATGTGGATTCTCTCCAGCGTCCGCTTCACCAGCGCGAACGGCGAACGAGAACTGCTGGCTTCCCTGGTGTTCATCGCGGCGGCAATGACTGACGGCATCGACGGCTACCTCGCCCGAAAGCGCGGACAGGTCACGACCATGGGGATTCTGCTCGATCCCCTCGCCGACAAGTTGCTGATAGCGGCGGCGTTCGTCACCCTGGTGCAGTTGAATCCCAGCCTGGTTCCGGCGTGGATCGCGGTCGTGGTGATCGGGCGCGAGTTCCTGGTGAGCGGCCTTCGCGGCATCGCGGCGTCTGAAGGATTCACGATCGAGGCCAGTGACCTGGGCAAGCTGAAGATGGTGGTCCAGATTGTCGCGGTGGTGGCGGTGATCCTGGATCATCGCTGGAAAGAGGTCCCGGTGTACGGGCATTACTTCTTCCCCATTCACTGGATCGCGTATCTGGCGATCTGGTTCACGGTGTGCGTCTCGCTGGTATCGGCCATCGATTACTTTGCGGCCTTCTGGACGAAGATCGACCGCCATGTGGTCAAGCGCCGCCGCAGAGCGTTCATCCTGAGCCGGCGGAGAAAGCCGATTCCGGCCCCGCCACAGGCAGACGGCGATGTCGCTACCTCGACCTAGCTCGACTGCATTGGAATCTGCAGCGTCCACTCACGGGGAGTACTCGCCGGAAGAAAGAGCGCTGCTGCTGCGGCTGGCGCACGATTCCATTCTCGCCGCGCTGGAACATCGCGAAATTTCTTTAGAAGCGCCCACTCCACATCTCGCCGAACCTCGCGGCGCCTTTACTTCCCTTTATCTGCATGGCGGGTTGCGCGGGTGCGTGGGATACGTGCTACCGGTGAGCTCGGTGTATCGCGCGGTGGCGGATACGGCGCGTGCGGCCGCCTTCGACGACTCGCGGTTTTCTCCGGTCACCATCGCGGAAGCACCGGAATTGAAGATCGAGTTGAGCATCCTGTCGCCCCCGCAGGCTATCTCGCCCGATGCTGTGGAAGTGGGACGCCACGGGTTGTTGATCAGTATGCACGGCTATCGCGGACTGTTGCTGCCCCAAGTACCGGTGGAGCATCATTGGGACCGCGTGACGTTCCTGGAGCAAACCTGCCGCAAAGCAGGTCTGCCGCGCGATGCCTGGCAAAAAGGCGCGACCATCGAGGCATTCACCGCGGAAGTGTTTGGAGAAAAGCAGGCAGAGTTGGGTTAGCGATTGGTAGGCAAGAGACGGATCTTGAGGACGCTCCCGTAATGAGTGAAGTCGTGATCGGTGGTGAAGATTTCCCAATCGTGACGAAGTGCGATCGCGCAAACCAGCATATCTGCTGGAGCCGTGGAAATGCCTGCCCGGCGGCATTGATTGGCGGCGCGCGCCGCTTCCTCGTAGTCCACAGTGGCCACCGGGGTATCGGGAAAATCTCGAAGGAAGTCGCGAAGCCTTCGGAACTGGGCTTCTTCCCTCAAACCCGAAAGCAACTCCTGGCGCACCGAGCCAAGCAACTCCACACGGCCCTCATCGATAATCTGGTGTAACGACCGCGTAAGATGGCGCTCTGCTGGAGCTAAATCTGCGGCTTTGCGTCGCAATGCCAGCGACCAGACTGGCGTGTCCACCAAGATCATCCGAGGCGCTTTCTGCGGCGCTCCGCCTTGTAGTCGTAACTTGGGTCGAAATCGAAAGTCCCAAAAGCGGCCAGAATCCTTCGCTGCCTGTGCCGCCGAATGTATTCCTCCAGCGCAGTCGTCACGGCTTCCTTCTTGGTGCGGTGGCCGCCCGTCTTCCGGGCTTCTTCGATGAGCCGATCGTCGATTGCCAAATTGGTAGCCATGTGTAGATTGTTACACATTCGAATGTGTGAAACAACTGCCAAGCAAAACCGGGGACGGTTTCCCGTCCCCGGTCTGGGACTTGCTGAGCGGAGAACTAGTTCAGCTGATCGAGTTCAACTCCATCGCCCGCGTGAACGACGTCAGGCGCGAAGACGATCATGCCGGTCGCGGTGGTGTCGGTGACCCCGATGATGACGATCTCGCCCACGGCTCGACGAGGCAGGTCTGCTACGTGAATGACCGGACCATTGCCTTTGGTAAACATGTGCGGGTCAAACGAGGGCATTTTCTTTTGCGTATCCTCTGACATGGCCGCTTTGAAAGAGAGCGAGTCAACAGGATCTCTCAGGTCGCTGTCGTAGTTGCGGATAGCGCGGAAATAATCGCCGATCTTCACACCCTGGTTGGCGCCAACATTCAGATAGACTTTGTGTCCGGTGCCAAGTTCTGAATCGAAGTCCTTGGCCATCACGATGCGCCCGGAAACTTTGTTGCTGGCGGGCAGAAAGCGATCGAACGTCACCGGGGCATGGAAGGGCACAACCTGTTTTTCGGCGAACGGAATGGCGGTGTCGCCGGGGTTCACGCCGTCACAGGAGTATTCGACTTTGGCAATGGCATCCTTGCTGCGCATGTCCACGATCCGGACGCGGCCCACTTCTTCGTAAGGCTGCCCCGTCTGCTTCAACAGCTTGGCCTGCCCGGGGAACATTTCGTATTCGTTCACGTCGCGCAATTGACGCACAATCTCGTATTCGGCGCCCAGCGTGAAGCCGCTGCCGCGGAGATAGATCACGTCGCCACGCACGAACTTGGTGGTGGTGGGGGTCTCAAGGCCGCCCGTCACGAAGTTGGCATCTGGCAGGATGTGCTTGCTGATGAAGCCCGCACAATAAAGATCGGAATAGGTGGGCGTCGTGACCCGCTCTCCGGGGAACGTCGCCGTAGTCGGAACAACCCCCTGCGGGGCCTCCGGAGCAGCGTTGTCGCCGGCATTCTGCGCCCAAGCCGCAGTCGCAAGCACCAATACTAACAATCCTGTTTTCTTCATGTTACCTCCGGCAAGCGGCCGCCAAAGCGGCTCTTGCCCACAGTTAAATGCCAGAAAAGAAAGGCTTCAGCCGGAAGGTAACAAGCGGGTGGGGGTGGGTCAAGGTTACGAGGGTGTGGCATACCCTGGAGCAGAGAATTTTCGAAGCGAGCATAATCCCTTGTTGCATAAATAGTTGCATAAATAATTGAGTGCCTGTAATAATTCGCCGTTCCTTCCGCTGCGCCCTGAGGCAGCGGTTTCATGATGAATACTGCTCCCCCCTATGCGCCGCGTTTGCTGCCTTTGAGACTGCCGCGAGTCTGCGTGGCGGTGATCGGCTCAGATCCCAACGAAATGGCCGACAAGGCCGAGGCGCTGGTGCGGGATAACTCCTTTCTGGAGTTCAGGTTGGACTACCTCTCCAAGCCTGGGCTGGCCATCGCTCGCATCAAGCGGTTCTTTGAGACCCATCCGGGGACGGTGGTCATTGCGACCTGCCGGAGGGTGGCTAGCGGCGGCAAGTTCCGCGGTTCCATTGCCTCGCAGCTCGATATTCTCGCCAAAGCGGCCGACGCCGGCTGCCAGCTGATCGATGTGGAATTGCAGAGCGCCAGCAAGTGCAAGCCGGAGCAGTTGCGGAAACTGCGCTCTCGAGGCGCGCTGATCCTTTCCTTCCACGACTTCCGCGCCACCAAGAAACTGGAACAGACGCTGGAGAAGATGCTCCAGTATCCCGCGGATTTTTACAAGGTGGTCAGCACCGCGACCACCCTTTCTGACAATGTCAGCATGATCAAGTTCCTGTCCCGCGAAAGCGACCGGCATTCGCTGATCGGAATGTGCATGGGCGAACAAGGCATCATCAGCCGCGTGCTGGGGGTGCGGGCCGGTAGCGTGTTCACGTTCGCGTCGGCGGCTCCTGGGGAGGAAACCGCGCCGGGACAGGTGACCGCGCAGGAGTTGCGCAACGTTTACCGCATCGAGCAGGTGGATGTCGCGACCCGGGTCTATGGCGTGGCGGGCGATCCGATCGCGCACTCGCTCTCACCGGCGATTATGAATGCCGCGTTCCGGCGGGAGAACGTCAATGGCGTCTACCTGGCGCTGCACGCCAAGACGCTCAAAGATCTCCTGACCTGCGTGCGCGAGATCCCAATCCACGGAATCAGCGTCACCATGCCGTACAAGGAAGCGATCCTGCCGCATCTCGACAATGCCGACTCCCACACCAATAAGGTCGGAGCTTGCAATACTGTAGTCCGGGCGCAGGACGGCAAGCTGTACGGATTCAACACCGACACGACTGGAATCATTCGCCCGTTGGAGCGGCGGCTGACCACGCTGGAAGGTGCGCGAATCCTGGTCATTGGGGCGGGCGGCGCGGCGCGGGCCGCGGTGTTTGCCCTGAAAGAGAGAGGGTCAGAGGTTTACATCATGAACCGCAGCATGGCACCAGCGAAGAAGCTGGCGCATCAGGCCAGGGCGCGGATCATCAAGCGTCCAGACCTGAAGAAGCTGGCATTCGATGTCATCATCAACGCCACTCCGGTCGGCATGGGCAACAGCCGCGAATCGCCCCTGCAGGATAAAGAGATCAATGCGCGTTACGTGTTTGACATGATTTACGATCCGCCGGAGACCAAGCTCACCAAGATGGCCCGCGAGCGGGGCGCGCAAATTATCCCCGGCATTGAGATGTTCGTACACCAGGCGGCGCGCCAGTTCGAGATCTGGACGGGCAAGCCCGCTCCCTGGGACGAGATGCTGCGCGTGGTTCTCCTGACCCAGCAGGAGCGCGCCAAGCAGTCGGCCGCCGGAAAATAAAGACGCTGAAGGTTTGCAGTTTCGCGATCCCCGAAAAGCCTAAGTCCTTTTGTCCCTTTGTTCCTCTCTTCGTTTCGCCAAGGTGAAAATTGTTTCACGCTATCCTCGGAAAAGCGCCAATGCTATATTCGCTGCGGTCTGAAGTCAGCCAGGAGGTTCCGCATGACCGCGCGCGCCCTGCAATATCTTTCTCTCTTTCTCTGTTTCCTCGCGGTCTGCGCATCCCGCGGCGTCGCCCAAGGAAGCTATACTCAGCTTGACTTCCCCTCGGCCCTGATGACGCAGGCCAATGGCATTAACCGGGCCGGGGCGATCGTGGGCACCTATACCGACACCGCCGGAGGCCACGGATTTCTGCTGCAGAACGGCGTCTATAGCACACTCGATTATCCCGGCGCGCAGTACTCTTATGCGCAGGGCATCAACGATAACGGCCAGATCGTCGGCCTGGCGGAACCGGTCGGATATCTGTTTGACCTGAACAGCCAGTCCTTCACTTCGATTCAGTATCCGGGCGCGTTGTACAGTTACCCGGTCGCCATCAACAACGCGGGAACGACAGCCGGATATTTCCAGACTACTCATTTGATCTACCAGGGATTTGAGTTGGCGAATCTCGCCTACACCGAAATCCGCCCGCCGCATTCGACCGCCACGTTCGTCACTGGAATCGATACCGCTGGAGATGTGTTTGGCTACGCCCAAATCAACGGCAGCTACTCGAACTTCGTATTCCGCCAGGGCAAATTCCGTACGATCACCATACCTGCCAGCGCTGCCTTTGTGCTTGGAACCAATCCGGCCGGAACCGCGCTGGTCGGCTACTACCAGGCACTCACCGGAATCGTAGGCTTCGCGTATCACAATGGAGTGCTCCATACACTTTCCTTTCCGGGAGCGATCACCACGATTGCCTCCGGGATCAGCGCGACCGGCGAGGTCGTCGGCTACTTCATCGACAGCAAGTACGGAACCCATGGCTTCGTCTGGAAACCCTGAACGATTATTGCTGTGATCCTGAGCGAACGCTTTTCCTGTCATCCTGCTTTCCCTGTCTCCTGAGCGAAGCGAAGGATCCCTGTTGCCACAATCCCACCACGATGATTCAGGGGAGTTCTCCCGACTGACCGCAGCCGAAAGAGCTTGCATTAGCCATTGTCAGTCTCCCTCTGGAAGGTGTTTACTTTGTGGTACTGGGCCCCCCCCCCTCCCCCCGAATCTTTGGAGTCAACGGGTTAGCAGGAAATTCCCGGCAAAATCCGCTGGTCAAAGGACTTAGATATCAAAATCCGTAAAACAAAGGACTTAGGACCGAACCAGTTCGCGGGTAGCGATTGTTGGGCCCTGGCCATGATCCTGTCGTCGTCATTTTTATTTGTACCCGTTTTGCAGCCAACGCTCCGCCCGGCCCACTCCTGTGAAGACGAGGAGCAGGCCGTTTTCCCGCGATTGATTTTCAAAGAACTGAATTTGTCTGGAGTGTTGGCTCCAAAACGAAGCCCCCATCGGACTCTGGGTCCGTGGAGGCTAGCCGCACGACGCAGCTAGGTTAAGCTCTCACAAATGGGGGGAGAAGTCAGTGAGGAGAATCACGCTGGAGGGTGATGGGGAGCACTAGAGAACACGAGTATGTCGTAGGGGACATCGGAAATTGAGGTTCGTTACGACTGTCCTCCGAATTTCTCATGGTGCGGTGACTGCAGGCTCTAGAATCCTGCAAACAGTTGTAAGACTTTGGCTGAAGGATAGGCTTCACAGTGGTTCATTTCGTGGGTGAGTAGAACTTCCTCAACAGCAAGGGGATCATCGCGCAAACCGGAATACGTAGCTATGAGGTCTGGATTTGAATCGCCGAGAATTGCCTTTGCGGGTGCCAAATAAAAGAAAACCGAAGCGCTGCCTAGAAAGGGCTCGATGTAGGTTCCAAATTTCTTGGGAAACAAGTGTGAGTATCTGCTGACAAGCCAGCGCTTTCCGCCCGGCCACTTGAGAAATGGCTTCATCTCGAAACGGAGGAGTTTACACCTTCCAGCCAGTTCCAAAACAGCTTTCTAGGGACTGTACGGAAATCCGGAAACCGTGGCTTGTTCGCCCGGAGGGGGTGGGGGCCCGGCCTTTCGGCCCGTCCCGGTTTCGGGGTGCCCCGTCCTGCTCGCGTTTTGTGCGAGAGGGCGGGGAGGTTGACTTGCTCCCCCATTCCTATTTCGGCAAAAGAACTTAAGCTGGAGTCGGCGCGTCACATCCCGGCGGCTGATCTCGCACTACAATCGGTCCATGCCGTGGGGACTCCATCGTTTCCAACAAGCCGGGTGCCTGCATTTTATTACTTTCAGCTGTCATCATCGCGAGCCACTGCTGGCGGAACCACAGTCGCGCACCATC